>Ga0209915_1000410_pt1 | contig 104369 bp, 117 predicted proteins | sample ThiBiot_750_plan_FD_183952 | JGI IMG/M metagenome (GOLD analysis project Ga0209915, IMG submission 183952) | Wastewater bioreactor microbial communities from Cape Town, South Africa - Thiocy_cont_750_plan (SPAdes) | ecosystem: Engineered > Bioreactor > Thiocyanate-remediating >... | reverse complement strand
TTAATAGAATCATCCATTACTTTTGTCATCTCTTTTTCGCGCTTTTTCCGCCTCTTTTTTCGTTTTTGTCTATCTTCACGTCTGAATGTTATCTAGTTTTTGTTCACTATAAAGAGGTTTTTATCTAGTTGGGACCGAAAAAAGCGTTCATTGTTCAGAGTTGGGAGGTGTTCACTTTATAGAGGTGCATTTACAGCAAAAAACAGTCGGGGGGACCGAGATAAGTGTTCAAAGCGGAGGTGTTCACTTTATAGAGGTGTTCACTAAGGGAGGTTTTACTGTATACATTATTCATGAACTTTTAAAAGGCAAGAATATGCACTATAGTTCAATGAAAAAAAAAGAAGAAAAGCTCTTTTTCTATTATCGTCTATAATTAAAACGGAGCTCGATTCTTTTTTCGTCTGTTATGCACATAATAATTAGTAGTGCAAGAAAGTCAATAGATAAAAGAAAAATATTATGTTTTTCAACTTGTTGATGATACGAAATTATATTGTGAGAAAAAAAAAAGAACCGAAGGAGGAGCTAGTAATATGATGATAATTAGTAGGAAAGCTATCCAATCTTTTTCTTTTTTTTATATTAAAATAATCTGCACGTATGCGTATGTATCGAGATCTTTGTGTTTCTTGTGGAATTTCTTTCTTTTTTTTCACACTACTTTCTCTCGTGTTCCTTCTTTTTTCTGCTTCTTTCTTTTTCTTCTTTTCTTTTTCGCATACGTATGCAAGCGAGCGTGATTATTGTTGGAACTCACGAGAACGACGAGAGAAGAAAAAAAAGAGGAGATGAAAGAGAGAAAGCCGATCGCCTTTCGTTCGTTATCATCATTGTCGCTCATTTTTCTTGTCTTGTGTCGACAACTTTACTCAATTCTTTCTTTCTGTGTGTGTTTGTCTCTCTCTCTCTGTCTCTCGTTTTTGACAGCCACTATACGTCTCTCATCGTAAATGCTCGAATGACTTTTTTCGTCGAATACTTAATCAAAAATTCGTCTTGAAAAAAAAATACCAAACAAAGCCAAACACACGATATTCAAGTGTTCATATGTGTCTTTATCTATGTAAACGTGTGTTTACAAACGTCCATGCTTGTCGTGTCATTGTTGCAGAACGTGTTATTGTTCATTATTAGTTTCTTATTAATTCTATGCTTAATTGGCAAAAGCAATTGTCAACGGAATGACATCTCTATTCAGCATTATTCCACGCAATTTCGCTCGCCACATAGTCCACCTTATGAGTACATTTATATACCCGGTAAACACTTGTAATTTTACACGTTTATTTTGTTTTAATGAAATGAAATTTTACCTAGGAGACATATTACTTGGTGGATTCTTTCCGATTCATCAACCACCGACTTATGAATTAGGATCAATGCAATGCACAGCTATGAAACGTGAACGTGGCATTCAACGACTCGAAGCAATGTTATTCGCACTCGATGTTGTCAATCGACGTTCATCAGGACTCATGCGAACAAAACTAAGAAAAACGAATATACGTTTCGGTGCATTGATCTACGATTCATGTGATTACGAATCGTATGCAGTCGAACGTGCATTTAATATGCTTTTGCCATCAGTCGATCAATGTACATCACCACGTTCTCAACAAGATTCACCAGTAATTGCCGGTGTTATTGGTAGTGCATCGAGCATTGTTTCGATGGCTATTGCTGATATTCTTCGTTTGGCTGAGGTAAAACTAATTGATTCATTGACATCTCTCTTGAGATCGATTAAATATATGCGTATAAAACATGTTCGGATTTTTCCTTTCTTCATCATCATCATTGTCGTCGTCGTCTTTCTTTGCCTACCTTGAAACATTAATAAGAAAACATTCCGACAAAGAATAACGACATGACACTTCCGGTTTTAATACGTACTGTAAATCCGCCGATGGCATTTGAAGAAATAATTTTTTTTTCCTGTTTTATAAGTATATAAATCAATTAAAAAACGAGATTTACGCACAACTATCATTGGCTGCCATTAGTTGACAAATTTTTTTTCAAATCTTCTTTAGATTCCACAAATATCTTACGCATCAACAAGTACAGAACTTAGTGAAAAGCCACGTTTTCAATTCTTCTCGCGTGTCGTTCCACCGGACACGTATCAAGCTGAAGCAGTACGCTTTCTCTTTTTTTCTTTGTTGTTTATTACATTTCTTTTCATTGACACGCATGCTAGGTAGTTAGTATTATTCAATTTCTCAATTGGACTTACGTTGCTGTTATCAAGGAAACAGGCTCCTATGGTGAACGGCTCACTGATGACTTCAAAGCAAAACTTAAAAATAAAAGTAACTCACAAACAAAAAAAAGAAGAAGAAGAAAAAAAAATGTGCCTTACTTTTTTTTGTCATCAGCGATTTGTATAGCGGGAGAACTATCTGTGAATATCAAAGATTCAAGTTCGTACATGCGTGTTATTAAAGAATTGCATGATGATGAAAAATATCGATTTGTTGTTGGCGTTGTGATATTTGCACAAGAAGATTCTGTTAGGTGAAATATTTATATTTGAATGAAAAGAATAATCATCGAAAATATATACATATTTGTTATTTAGACAAATACTCAATCAAACATCGTCAAAAACAGAATTAATTAGTCGATGGGTATTTCTAGGAACAGATGGATGGGGAAAGAAAGGCTATCCAGTTGCAGGTTTTGCCAATGGAGCTGTCAATTCGATAACTATTGCACCGAAATTATATCCTATTGCTGGTTTGAATTCATTTTATCAAATAAAATAATCGTATATATATCTGTTTTTATTTTAGCATTTGATGATTATTTTCAAAGTTTAATACCATCGAAAAATACTCGGAATCCTTGGTTTTTAGAATATTGGGAACAAACATATCGTTGCAAATTTCGTCAAACAATAACAACTATTTTTAATCAAAATTATACACGTTTATGTTCAGGTTAGTTTCTATAATGAATTTAAATTAAGCGATAATTATTATTGACAATGTTCTTTTTACGGTTTCTTTTCCTTCCGGTCGACCTACAGACAGACATTCAAATCATAATTATCAACATGTTCTTCTCGTATTTTCTTTTTTTATTTTATTTAGATGATGATCATAAATTTGAAAATCTATCCGTTAGTTATTCTCAAGAAGGTTATGTTCATTATGTTGTTGATGCTGTTTTCACATTGGTACTAGCCATAAGTAAATTAGTCGATGAAAAATGTGGAAATTTTTCGAAAATTGAACCCTTGTGCACTAATTTCTATCCGTTCGATGGCAAACGACTGCTGTCAATTCTACGAAATGTCACATTTCGTAATGGTAAATAATCGAAATAAAATTAATTCAATCACTTTGTTTTCTTTTTCTCTCGAAATTTCATCTTTAGATTTATCTGAACGAAGTATAAAGTTTACACAAAATGGTGATGGTATAGGTACTTATGATATATTTCAATATCAAACTATAAATGGTACTGACACATACGATTATCTAACCATTGGAGAATACAGTGATAATGATCAAAATAGTGAAAGGTTAGTAACAAGAGTATCGTATGTTTATTTTAAATTTAATTAACACTAATCGAAAGAACACAGAGGAAGAGAGAGAGATGTAGATCATTACAGTTCAATGAAATGATTACCATAGAGTATTTAATAACATGCAAATACGACGGATTAGAAAATGATTAGTATTTCGATCGGAAAAAAAGAGACATGCACATTGAGATCTTGTTTGTCTGTTGGGAAATCGATTGTTGATTTAATTGTCAAATGGAAATTAGATTTTTAGTAGAAGTACGTTGATGTTATTTGTTTGTTTTTAGAATAAGAATTGATTTAAATAAATTGAAATGGTTCAAATACAATCGTCAACATTCGAAATTATTAGCAACTTCGAATACACCATTGTCATTCTGCAGTGAACCATGTCGATCAGGTGAAATTCGTACGAATACCGATTCACAACAATGTTGTTGGACATGTCGAGCTTGTCCATTGTTTCACATAGCTGTTAATGAAACCAATTGTACATCATGTCGAGATAATGAAATACCAGATCAAAATTTTACAAAATGTATTTCGATTGCACCTGAATATTTATCAATTCGAAATGCTATTGCTTGGCCAGCATTAGTTTTCTCCTCGGTTGGTCTCCTAATGACAATTTATACGATAGTGATTTTCATTCGATTCTCTCAAACACCAGTTATAAAAGCTTCGTCACGTGAGCTCAGCTATTTTCTTCTATTCGGCATTTGTCTTTGTCATTTGTGTGCGTGGCCACTTGTTCTCAAACCTCATCTTGTCACTTGTTTGCTCATACGTCTTGGCGTTGGTCTAAGTTTAACCATATGTCTATCAGCATTATTAACTAAAACCAATCGTTTAGCACGAATATTCAATAACAAACAACGTTTAACTCAACCATCGTGTCTTTCTCCTCGTTCACAATTAGGAATATGTTTCGGTATAGTCAGTGTACAATTGCTTGGCGTCATATCATGGATTATTCTCTCACCACCAGCTATTCGATTGAAACTCGAATCGAAACATAATCAACGACGTCTAATCCTAGTCTGTCAAACCGATAATGAATATATAGCTTGTTCATTAATTTATAATATGTTACTCGTTATATCGTGTACACTTTATGCAATTAAAACTCGACATATACCAGAAAATTTTAACGAAGCTAAACATATCGGCTTTGCTATGTATTCAATATGTATCATTTGGCTTGCATTTATAATGATTTTTTTCGGTGTACGAACAAGTGAATATTGGTTTCGTGTAAGTGACGATTCGAGATATATTAATCATTCATATTCGATTGTGTTATTTATTTAGATTCAATTCGTTAGTTTAGCTATCTGTTTAAGTCTCTCGGCAACTGTTATACTTTTATGTTTATTTGCTCCGAAAATTTACATTGTTCTTTTTAATCCGTCCAAAAATATTCATACAAAATTCAAAACAACATTAGCAACTCAAGCACCAAATACGAGTAACCATTTGGATTCCTTAATGGTTACAACAAAAAAGGATCGACAACGACGTTTAACACCATCGGATTATGTTACTGAAGTGACATTTTGTAATTCGAAATCTGATGGTTGGGGCTTAGCGTCAAATGATGAAATTATTCAAACAGATACAGGACGAAATTCAATGATTAATGGATTGACAACAACAACAACAACAACGACGACGACGATGATGGAAAATGTCGAATCGAATCGAATCGATGAAACAACAGATCTTCTTGGAGGAGCACCAATCATATCGAGACAACAACTAACAGTTAATTCAATTCGAACATCGACATTCAATTCGATAGCTTCAAATGAAAATCCATGGAAACGTTTGAGTAATGTTCGATATCGAATGGATGGCAAAGATTCGAAAGAAACGAGTCCAAAACACTTACAATCTCATGTTTGTGAACAACATATCACTTTTGTTTAAATGAATTTCGTTTTGTTTTGTTCACTATTTATTTGATGTTTTCTATATTGTCAACAAAGAGTACACTAATTAATAAAAATATATCATTCAATCTGTTTTGTCTCTCTCTCTTGCGGAACCAGTGACCTCTGAAGTAATATCACAAAGCCAAAACTGACATCTGCAATTTGTTTATTGAATGAATGAATGAATGCATCTTTAGTTTTCTTTTAGTTGTAGTTTAGTTTGTTGATTGTTTTTTCCTACAAGTATGACTTCAATTCGACAATTTCGTTTAACTGATCTTCTCCGAATCAATAATGTGTAAATGATTTCACGAGTAAAATATCAAATTTTCATTGATTTACTTTTTCTATTTAGAAATCTTGATATTTTCACGGAAAATGTAGGTTTCAATCGAAGATAAATAAATCGATTTTACTAGTTGAGAACTATTTTAGTATGGATTATCATTCTATTTACATTATCTAGCACGATGGCCTGAATGTTTTTTCGTTGCAGAAAATCCTGCACGACGACTGATGGGCTACAGTAAATCAAAAGATATAATTAAAAGTTTTGTTTTATACTGATTGATATGTTTAGTTATGGGAAAGATCGAAGGTAAACAGGAGAATTATCATGGACATGTGACAGCTCTATCAATTGCACCGGAATTCCGTCGTATTGGCGTATCAACTCAATTAATGGCGCTATTAGAAAAAGTTTCGGAACAGTCAGTTGAATTCACTTATGAATAAAATCATATTCTAGTTTTATTTTCGTATTCTAATTAGAAAGAAAACTTATTTCGTTGATTTATTTGTTCGTGTGTCGAATAAACGTGCAGTAGATATGTATCATAAATTGAATTACGTGGTCTATCGAAGGATTATTGGATATTATTCAGGCGAAAGGGATGAAGATGCATTTGGTAATCATACAAAACTTGAACATTTCGTTGTTCTTCTAATTGATGTGCATTCTATTTATTTAGATATGAGGAAAGCCTTGTCAAGAGACGTAGAGAAGAAATCTCTGATACCAATCCCACATCCAGTCCGGCCTGAAGATCTTGCTGATGATTAGACGTTTTTTTTGTTCAATAAAAAGAAAAAACAACTCGAGAAACTTTTTTTTAATAAACGAGCTTTCTCTACTTATGATTAAACATTTACTTAAACGACGTGTTTAATAATAAGAGTTTGACAATGATGACAAATCAATTTTTATTCCGCACGTGTTAATCTTTTGCATATGTTGTTGATTTTCCGCAAGAGAAAGAATATTTGTTCTTCATAGATCAACGAATCATATATATTTTTTATTTGCAAGAGATTACTTGAGAAGAAATCATTAGTAAACGAGAATAAGCCAAATTGATTGGCGAGAAAACGATTTCTTTTGTCTAGATTGAAGTTACATTGTTATCAGGAAAATCAATTGGATCATTCATTCATTCATTATGGGAAGTTCACAACCGAAATATCGTGCATCACCTGAACTTTCACTTCAGGGTTAAATATTTACATACGATTATTTCATTTATTTTATGTTTGTTATCTAGAAATCGCCATGCTCAAAGCGAATACGAAATATTCGGAAAAAGGTCTGTCGAATTTTTCTTCTACATGTCATACATATCAATTGAATTCATCTTTCATATCTAGAAATTCGTGAATGGCATGCCGTAAGTCTTTATCTTCGATTGTAGAATCTAGATGATATCATTTAGGGATTTATTCATGATTGTCCCAATGGACGATTAAATAAAAAGAAATTCGTTGAAGTCTATAGACAATTTTATCCACACGGAAAAGCCGATGCCTTTTGCAAGTAAACAAACATGATTTCGAAATGAAGATGATCCTATTTGTAGACATGCATTTGCCACATTCGATACGAACAATGATGGAACGATTGATTTCGATGAGTTTCTTCTTGCCATGGCTGCAACAAGTCAAGGCGATCTTAATGAACGTCTAGGTTTTGCATTCGAAATGTATGACGCATCAGGCGACGGACAGATCGACCAAAAAGAATTAGCAAATCTTATTTCTGCAATGGTAAACATAAATTCATATTAAAATTAATATGTGTATATAGTTTTTTTCGAACAAAATTAGTATGACCTGGTTGGTGAACCTGATCGTAAAGGAGATCGTGCACCTAAGAAACGTGCTGGTGAAATTATTGCGAAACTAGATGTAACTGGAGATAAGAAATTAAGCAAACAGGAATTTATTGCTGGGTAAATGAATCTATTTAATATCCAATTTGATGACGACGATGTTTTGAATTTGTTTAGTTGTAAAAATGATCCTGTCATTCGTCGAATACTTGCGCCAAATGTTTAAATCAATCCGAGACATTCTTCTTCTTCTTTTTTTTCGAAAAAAAAAATACAAAAAAAAAAGAAAACAAAACAACTCGATGACAGACTGTCATAACCTTGATTTTAGATTTCTACTCGAAATGATTTAATAAGCTTATCATTGATGGACGACATAAGTCTCGAGTGTTTTTCATGAGTCATAGGTAAAAACTCGAATCTAGATAGACAAACTAATCGACTTAGACATAGGTATTAACATTGAAGATAATTGATTGAAATGCAATTGTCAATGCTTATCAAATATTCTAATCATCTCTAAAAAAAACGAAGAAGAAGAAGAAGACGACTTCGTCCTTGTCTGTCTAGTGATAGACAGATGAATATTGTTATAATTTGTAATGAAGACATGAATGAGACGGAAAATTGAATTCCTAATGACGAACAATGTATTTTGTTTTTCATTCAGTCATTTTTACGCATCGTAACACGCGATTATTTAGTTTGTTCATTTTGAATAATAGAATATTATTAACAAATTTTATTCTTATCACGATTTCGGATTTCGTCGGTTATGAGTTTGTTTTTCCTCAAACTATGACCTATTAGGTTCTGTGAACTATCTCTCTTATTTATTAACTGACAAAATCAAATTGGAATATTGAGAGTATCTAATCAAGCTTGCATTAATGCCATCAATTCTTTTTTCTTGTCTTGAAAATTGGCAAGAAGAAGAAACATTCTTTCAAATGCTAATACACTTTTGACGAGACTCAAAACGAGTGTGTTTGTTTGTTTGTGTTTTCTTTCGACGAATTGTTTTGATAGTATTTTCCATTTAATGTTAATCAAATATTAATAATAAGACGAGCAGAAGAAGAAAAAAAGACGAACAATGATAATAACAGAAAAAAAAAGAGAAAACTCATCGATCCGAAACTAATTTGAGAATCATAGTCAGACGAAAAATAAATGAAGCCGACCCATATTATCTTTGAAAACATATATATCATATTGATGCTTTTTTTGTTGTTGTTGTTGTTCTCTCTCTCTCTCTCTCTTTCTTTCTTTCACTCTTGATGAGACAGAAAACCAGGTGTAGTCGCTATTATTAATGGAATTTTTGCTTCCTTGATAAATCAATGAATAATACCGAGAAATTAGAAGAAAAAGTACCGAATATTGTTCGGACTTATTTCTCTCCGAAGGAAACAAGAAAGAATCTTTCTTTTTTTTTCTCATATAGTATATATACTATATATATATATAAAGAGTTTTTCTTTTTGATCAGAGATAGAGAGAAAAAAAAAGACGAAACGACGAAGAGGAAGAGACGCCCGTCAATACATAATGATTCAAGTTAAGACGAAGCATTATTATTTCTATTCATTGCTTATTTGTTTTTATTCATATTAAAAAAGAAATCGACAAATTCTCCCACGTCTTCATTTTCTAGTTCATTTCCTTTCATAGAACAAATCTATTTTAAATAGCATTTATTAGATTATGTCCGATGACCAGTGATCAAATACCTTCTCCGTTAAATTTAACTCATTTTAATAATGAAAGTGTAACAACAAATTCATGGACATTACCGAGTCAAATATCATTTGTACTTTTTCCATGTATGGTTATCACGGGTGTTATCTGTAATTCATTAATATTCGTTATAATGAGACGCCGACGTATGTCACATTTATCAACATGTTATTACATGGGCATATTAGCTATAGCCGATACCAGTGTTCTTCTTCTTGGTTTATTTGTCATGTGGTTATTTTTATTAAATCGACAGTGGTCACTTGTTTTACAATCGACGTTCTGCTGTAAATTAGCTTCATTACTATTTTATACGGCATCGGACACGAGTGTGTGGTTAGTTTGTATGATGTCGGCCGATCGTTGCATAGCTGTAACACGTCCATTACACGCAAGTTCAATCTGTACAGTTCGTCGAGCACGTATAACCGTTTGTATTCTATTCATATGTATTTTATTAATCAATATTCATTTTCTATTTACACATTATTTAACATTGGATAAGAATTGTACAACTCATGAACGTTATGAATTTTTTGTCAATCAAATTTGGCCATGGATAGATGCAGCTGTCTATTCAGCATTGCCATTTATTTTATTATCGACAATAAATCTAATTATTGTTCATAGTTTATTTCAAGCTAAACATTCAACAACAAATCTTCAAATGTATCAATCACAACGAACAAGAAATAGAAATAAATTATCGACATCAATGTCAAGAAAATTGACAACTATGTTACTTGCTGTAACTATCTTCTTTTTATTAACATCATTTCCTATGGTTTGTCTACAAATTTATACACATATACATGGACATCATCCAGAATGTTTTGCTGAACTCTATCTTAAGCCACTTTGTGAAACATTACAATATTCAAATCATTGCGTAAGAATATCAAACAAACAAAAAAAACTTATTCTCTCTTTCTCTTAGATCAATTTCTTTCTCTATGCAATCACTGGTAAAGCATTTCGTCATGAATTAAAACGTTTATTTCGAAGTATAGCAGTGCAATTACATTTGATTAAAACACCTGTCGATATGCCTAATAATCGACGTTTAATGAGTGCTAATCATAATTATACATTGCCTGGTACTGCTGATGATCAACGACGAATATCACCATCAACAATACAATTGTTACGTTGTCGAACATCAATTGATTCGTGTGTAAGCAATGGAACAAGTCTTAAACGTCATGTTTAATGTGATTTATAAGTTTGAATTTGAATGCCGGTTGAACACTTTCTTCTTTCTTTTCGTGTCAAAATGAATTTATTTTTTGTTTCATTAAAAAAAATAAAAGAAAAACATTAATATCGATATTGACTAATCAAAACTAGATTAAGAAGTTCATCTATCACGTTCTCAGGCGGCAAAAAATAGTTTCTATTTATAGATTTAATTGTCGTATGATTAAATATATATTTGGGTTTATAATCCAATGTACTTGTAGTCTCTCAAAAAGAAAGATTTAATTTGAAAAGAAAATAGTATGAATTTATGATGAGGGTGTCGTTTTCTTGGTTAATGTAGCACATTCCTAGGAAAGAAAAAAAAAGCAAAATGCAATGAAATCAATAAATAACAAAGTCGGACTTTGCCGTCGGGATTAATCAATATTGTTAGAACATAAGAGCCTGACAACCAAGAAGAAATAGATGAAACGATTTGATCATCAGTAAGATGTTCGATTTGATGAGAAGTTGTTAAAATCTGTAAGAAGTGATTTTTCTATTTGAAGAGATATATAATTCAATTACTTTCAATGAATGTTTGCCTTTCAAAATATATTGACAAGAAAATTTGAAGTCTAAACATTCGCCCGTATCATTCTCTTGATGAATTTGCCAATGTAGTAGATCGATTGTTTTCGATTGACTGCTATTTTCAAGCATGATATAATATCCTTGAGGATGACATTCGGATATACTAATTGGACCTTTTGAACATTTATCGTAAGTAATCAGAGATTCGACAACTAAAGAACAAAGACGAGGAAAAAAGAAGAAGAAGAAAATATAGATCTCATACGTCCGTCAGCTCCTTCGGACGTAGTTGTTGTTATTGTATTGATGGTATTCAACCAAGATGATAGTTTTTGTTGATCATTCGATGACGGCGAACTTAGTGGTGGTTCGCTACGTGTCGATGGTGACGATAGATCGTGGAGATGTTTCGAATAGAATTTATTATCCATTGGCGATGATGCTGATAGACGTAGAGCAAGATTATCACAATCGATTTTCATAGCAATCGGCAATGAAACACCACGTTCACGTTCATGTATGAGAAAAATACTTTCATCAGAACTACTTGGTTGTTCGCTATCGGTCGAAATTCTTTCGAGAGGCTTAGAAATTGATGATTGACATGTTTGATAACTTTCGGATTCGGATCTATCGACAAGATATTCGGAAATTATCGATCGATTGAAAAGATTGATTGTATCCGGTCGAAGTGGAACGCCAGTTGGATTTGATGATGACGATGATTGAAAAGAAAGAGGTCGTCGAGTCGAATCTAATGTTCGAACAATTGTCTAATCAAAACAGACAAAATCTATTTTCTATTATTTAGAACTAATTTACACGTGTTTTTGTATTTAAGTTCATTTCATCATCAGCCTTTGATAACTGTTCTGATTTACTTTCACTAGACTGTCTCCATAAGCCAGCATAACCCGGTATAAAATAAATATCATCTTGTTGTTGTTGTTGTTGTCGTTCTTTGGATGATGAACCATCATTACTCAATGGTGTTGTTGCAAGTTCATAATGTTGATACGGTTGCTGTTCGAGGTTCGTTTCGATTTCATCGTCGACATCTTCATCTGTACTACTTGCATCGAAATGTTGTTCTTGATTATTGTTTTTCGATGTTCGACATTTCTGAAGAATCAAATCATCGGAATACGACGTTAGATTATCTGTTGCATCGAATTCCGTCAAATCATCGTCTCTCGACGGAGTTTTGTTCAAGGGAAATTTCTTTTGAACTGTTTTATAAATCGGAAGATCAGCTGCTAATGGCAAAGCTGGTAAACGTTCTTGAGATGAATCACCCATTTGATGAATGGCATAGGAAACATATCGATCTGAACTGGTAATACGTGATGATGTCGTTGTACTTGAAGATTTTTCGACAATTTGATGAGATTGTTCAAGTGAATCGGGCAGACGAATACTATGACCTCGTAAGGCACGTATTAATTCCATTGAATCGGGTTCAGTATTGGTAGGAGATGGCTCGTATTCATATGATTGATTCATATCATCGATCTGAGAAAGTACTTTTCTCGAACAATCAAAGTCTACTTGTTGAATAATATCATGAAGAATTTCATCGACAATTGCATCGATGTTTTCATTGTTCATCTGGCATGCAGATATCGATTCATTCTGAGGAAAAAAAACATGATCTCACAGAAGAAATTAGAAAAACAAGTTTGATCTCCTACTGTTTCCGATATCGATTTATCTTCTTTCATCGTTAGCGATTGTTGATTTTCAGTTGATAGAGTTATTCCATCGTCAGAAATCTTTAAATGATCAATATCGAAAGGTCTTTCTTTTGTCCTCTATGAAATCGACATATCAATCTGTACCTGCGATGATATTTGTTCGTTGTCCTCGGATGGATATACTTCAGTGGATGATTGATGTTCGACCGTGTTTGATAATAAAAACTAAAAGGATTCCAGTTTCCAATCATTCGACGATTGTCTCACGAAAAGTCTAACTTACGTCAACTGGTTGTGATGCATTTACAGATCGCATATTCGAAACAGCACTTTGAATTGTTTCGATAAGAGGTGTAGCAGACGTAGCAATCGTACGACGCAATGAAACAAGTTGAGAAATTTTCGATATATCTTGCGGTTGAGAATGTTGAATGAATTGTTCGTTGTCTTCTTCGATTACATTTCTCGCTAATTGATTATCAAGATCTTCAATCGCAGTGAGAATTTTATCGTATGATTCATCGCGAATTAAATGTTTGCCTTTCGCACGTTGTAAAATCGAAGTTTTAACCATTGATGGTGACTGTTGAGTATCGAGTTGTTTACGATAGAGAATCGGTGAACCATCAGCAGTCAATTCGTAATCGAGCGCACTCTTACTAGGACTCATACTATCAACAGTTGAACTCAATGGCGAAACACTCGCAAGAATTTCCGAAATCTGTTCGATCACTGAATCGTATTTTTGAATTGTTTGTTCGAGAATTTGTATTGGTTTCGATGTTGTGTCTGCTAACGATTTGTCATTCGATTGAAGTGACAATGTTTGAGGTCGATCGGGAGTTTTTGATGGTGCTGATTGAAATGATACAGTAGGTCTATAGATCGATAGGGACGGTGATGATGAATGAGTGAAAATCGAACTCGATTCAGAAGGGATCGGTTGTGTTCTAGAGGAAATTGAGGGGACAAAGCTCGATGAATAAGTCGAGTTTTGAAGCGAATTAAAACGAGTCTCGCTCGTTTTATTAGAATTGTTCATAGATGAAAACGTTCTCAATGGTACGACATTGGCAAATACGGGCGCAGTTATACGACAAATACGTCTCGTAGGAACGGGCTTAGGAGCAAAGGCCGCTAGATAAGCATCAGTATAATCCGAGCTCGGAGGCGTCACTGCTTTAGATTGATGATACTGTTCCCGTAAATGACCGGTGTCGAAACAAGTCCTTGTCTTTAATGTTCGATTATGAATGTCGTTTGACTTCCATCTATAACTGTTTGTAAAATTTGGTCGTTGATATGTTCCATAGACTTGATCAAATACAGTCGGTTGACGTGAAACATAATTTGACAATGTGAAATCATTCGTAGAAAAACCTCAAAGAAAAAATTCAACTTGAAATAGTTATTTTCTTTATTTTATTTCTCATGCACAAAGCAAGCAAATGAAAGTCAAAAAAAAACAAAAACGAGTAATAAATTCGTCATCGATGAGCATTATTCACTGAAATCTTCAATTGAAGAATCATAATCAGTATTTCGATCAGATATTTCTTCGATATGAATTGATATTAGCTGTTCAGTCATTAATGATTGACGAATAGATTCTAGAAATATTTTTATTTGTTGTTTGTTTTCTTTTGTAAAACCACAAAACGACGACGAATTGCATGACGATTGAGACGGATAGAACACACAAAGCAAGCAACATGCAATCATCTAATTGACTTACCTTGATTTGAATGCGGATAACTTGTTATAGTCGATGCATTTCTAAAAATAGCAAAATTAAATCTATTGAAAAATCATCATTGATCAATAAAAACCGATTCTCTTCTTGTTCGATTAATCTTCGATAGATTGAAATTTCTGAATTTAACGATGCTTTTGTTGATACTAATTCGTGGTAATCTCGACCGAGATTGTCTAAACGTGAGCGTAGTTCTTTGATTTTCCAATCACGTTCTTCATTTGCACGACGATTGTTTATTCGTTGAATTTGAATTGAATTTTCTAATTCAATTATTCGATTTTCTAATTCTTCATTCTTAAAAATAGAAATTCATTTTGTTTTTCTTTTCATTCGCGATTTCTCTAACTTGTTGACGCATTCGTTGCATGTCATTCTGCGAATTCGAAACTAATGTTCTCAATTCTCGAATTGCTTCTTGATCGTAAATAGTTTTTCGTTTTTGTTTTACTTCATACTCTTGAATTTCTTGAATCTAAAAGGGGGGCAATCTCTTATTTTCGTTCATTCTATCATTTCTCACCGCTTGTGAAACTTTGTCATGATACCACGACTGTAAATCATGTTTTTGTTGATCATTCAACTGTTCATATTCATGTCGAATTGTTCGAATCGTTTGTGCTAATTGATTTTGACAGCATTCATTGGTTTGCTCGAATGAATTCATTTGTTTGATTTCTTCGATTTGTTTAAAATGAATATCGTTTAGAAATTGAATTTCGTTGTCGAGATTTTGCTTTTGATGTTCTAATTGAATATGTCTGAGTGTTGCGTGATCAAGATCGTTGATTAAACGTTCATGATCTAAGATGAGCTTTTGATTTTGATGTTGAACATGTTCACGCTCATCTTCTAAATCAACTTAAGAATAAAAAGAAAGAAAATTTTTAAGTTATGAAGATTCATTTTTTTACTTAAACGACGATGAAATAAATGAAGATCTGCTTCATTATCGAGTAATTCTTTTTCGAGTAATTCAATTTGATTTTGATCAAAGTCTTCTCTAGTTAACAATGAATTATATCTAAATCGAAAATTAATTCGAATATTATTAATCAACTTTCTTTCTTCAGACTGTTCGATGAATCGATTTGTTTGTTGTTGAGCATGTTTGATTCGAAATTCAGCTAGTACACGATTTTTTGTTGTTTCATCAATCGTTTGCCGTGCTTCATACAGTTCACTATCATATCTTTCTTTCACTGAATCAATTTTCGAATTCCAATTTTCACTAGATAAACAACAAATTAAAATTTTCGAATTAAAAAATAATTTTACCGTAGATAATTGATGTCCGTTTGAAGTTTTTTATTATGTTCTTTTAGAAATTCGACTCGTTTAATATACGAAGCAAATCGATCGTTGAGTTGATTGAACTCTTGTTTTTCTCTAAATAGAAATGTGCGGTTCGGTCTATCAACACAATTAGAGATAATACTATCTATTCTCTTAAGGCAATCTCTATAATCGAACAGAACGATATATCTATCATCAATATTCTCGTTTCCTTACTGAATAGCAGCTGTTTGATGTGAACGATAAATAGCCTTGGATACTTCTTCGTTCGAGTTTTGCTCGAATTGTTTTGATGAAGAAGTAGAACGTTTATCCATCAAAAGAGAGAACAAGTAATTCAACTAGAAAATATTCGAAATTCATTAGCATAGGAAGAAGAAAAAAAAAACGTCGAGAGTAAAATTTTTCTTTGTTTTCTCACTTGCCTTGTTTAACAATGGAAGAGTTTTAAGTCTCTAATCGAATGATTTTCTTTTGGAAATGGCCTTACATGTAGAAAGAAAACGAGAAATGTTTTCTTTCTTTTCTTCGTTCTTCCTAATTATCCAAATAAGAACGTTTTTCTTTTCCAGGACAGATCTACATGTGCTATCGATTATTTAAAAAAAAAGAAAACTTTCAATTTTCTTTTGCAAAATTCGATTTCATCTATGATGTTTTGAGTGTTTTTCATAATAAATCTATATGATGACAGATGATCTTAATGACAGATACGATAGGCGTTGATGATGTTGTCTTCCTTCGAGAAAGCAAACACAGAGGATATTTATGTATGCATGTATGTATTTTTCTTGTGGTTAGAACTTCGAAACGAATATTCTCTCATTCGAAAAGTAATCGATATATAAATAATCTGTTTTTTCCTCATTGTCAACGAGAGAGAGAGAGAAAAAAAACTATTATCTTCATAATGAATAATTTTCCAATGACATACCGTGAAGACGTTTGGCCGATTCACATGCACATAAAACCAATTGATGTCGTAGTACCCGTTAGGCAAACTCTCGAGTTCTATATATGTATGTTTTCTTTTTCGATATTCTAATGATTGTACTAGCGAATGTCTATATGATGTTCTACCAAGATAAAAATAAACTAAATATAGAGATATTTCTTTTTTTTCTCGCTTGTTTCTATCGAATAGAAGCACAAGCTTTTCCTCTTCATCGCATCTTCTATTATCATGTTTCATGCCTGTAACTGTCCTTCATCATGTATATATGTTCGATGTATATTAAAGACAAATCAATATAATTGCTTGTCTTTAAATCTAAACACATTATTTATTCATCCAAATAAATAAGAACAGCAATCAAATCGAGATATTTCAACATGAATTTATCGTACGTGTATTTGCTCTTTTATTTCCTTCGAAACCATGAAAAAAAAACGAAAACATTTTAAAGATATAATTACACAGATTTACTAATAGTTAACCATTGACAAACATAAACGAACACGTACTGTTTTTGATCTTTTTCCTCTAATTGCCTGAATATTCTCGACGACTTGATGTATGAGAATAGGATCCTCCGGCACGAGCCGATCCACCAACTAAACTACTGATACCAGCATTGCTTGAACCCGAGCCACTTGTTGTAATAAATGTACGTGAAATGGTTGTTGAACGACCACCACCTGAATAGGATATCGAACCGGCTACACCCGAGCCAGTTGCACGTTCGGCTTCCAATCGTCGAGCTTCTTCAACAACATGATCGACAATTTGTTTGAGACCTTCACGATTGTTTGTTCCTTCGAGTAATTCTCGATAGGTATTGATTTCTTTTTCTAATGATGTTTTCATGTTCGTTACTTCTTCGTATTCACGTTGCAATTGAGCTAATTTATTACGTAGTTCTTCGATTTCAGCGGCACGTTTTTGAATAAGTCGACCGCCATCATCTCGTTCTTGATCGATATGTAATTGAAGTTCTCGAATACGATTATTGAGTTCTTCATTTCGAGCTTTCATATGTGCAACTTCATTTCGTGTTGTTAACAATGTTGTTCGAAGTTTCTCTTCTTGAATTCGTTGTTGTTCACTTTGAATTGGATCGAGATCGGGTTTTTGATGTCGAAGAATCAATTCATTGTATGACATCATATAACGATTGTGTAGATCGGCACGTTGTTGTTCATTTAAAGCTTCGAATTCATTTCGAATGTCTCGAATAGCTTGTGCTAATTCATTACGGAAGAAATGCGATGGATCAAGATTGACATCGACAACTGTTTTCGAACGTAATTCATTGAGATCAGCTTCGTGCATTTGTTTAAGCATGGCAAGTTCGTCTTCGAGTGCCATTTTTTCTGTATCGAGCGAGCTTTTAACGAATGTTTCGTTTTGAATTTCGTTTTGTAGACGAGCAATTTCCGATGCTAAACGTTGCGTTTCGGCTTTGTATCGTCGAGCTTCATCTTCGAGATCGGCCAAACGACGTCGGAAAAGATTGATTTGTGCTTCGTTTTCGGCGATCTTCTGTTGAAGACGATCGATAGCTGCTCGTTCGTTTTCTCGACTGCTGAGAATTTCTTCGTATCGTTTTCGATATTGACCAGCTTCTTTTTCAGCATCACGTGCTTTGACTTCAGCAGCAGCACGATCTCGTGTTGTGTCATCGATTAATTTTCGTGCTTCGGCCATTTCAACTTCGTACATTTCCTTGATTTTCGATGAGCCTTGTCCGGCTTTGTTTTGTAATGCTTCTAATTCCAATTGTAATTTTCGATTTTGTGCTTCGAGAAATCGAACTTTTTCAACATATTGTGCGAATTTATCGTTCAATTGACAGAGTTCACGTTTTTCTCGTTCACGTGTTTCATTGACAGCAACCAACGCCGATGCACCACGATTTGGTCGTAATGGAATGCCCGAAAAATTGCCAAGGCCAGCAATCGATGCTAAGCCCGATAGGCCAGCACCGAGACCGCCGGCACCGAATCCACCACTTCCACCTGACGATGAATATGATTGATACATTCGTGTTGTGATACCCGGTGGTCCATTGGAACGACGTTGAACATTCGTCGATCGTGGTGCTATTTGTGATCGATATGAACTGTATGTTGATGAGCTTGTTGCAGCGTAATCATCGGCATCATAACCTGGCATTTTGAATTTAGTTGCAGTTGTTGTTGTTTCGTGTAAAAAATCTATGTGAAAAGAAATCAAACGAAGAAAATGAGTAGACTTGTCCTTTTTATCGAACGATAGTTTTATTTTTCTTTTCTCTCTTTCTCTCTTTTGCTCTTATTCTTTCTAAGTATTCTTAACATTTGGTGCGATTCGATGAATAGAAAGAATAAAGAAATCTTATATGTGATCGGTCGTGTTCGTTGTCTTGCATACGCATTTAATTATTTCTTTCTCTCGTTCTCTATGTGGTTAGAAACTAATCATGTCGGGCAACCAGCCTAGTAAAATGAGACGACGAGAAGAAAGCGAGGGAAAAAAGAAAAAAATTTACTCTCTCCCTCTCTATCAATAGATTTGACCGATATAAAGTAAATATGTCAATCTCTATTCCTCAGACAATTACACCTGAATATATATTTATCAAAGAATTATCGTTAGATGAGAAATGTATGTGTGGGTATTTATTAACGTTAAGCCTAGAGAATAAAGTTAAAAAGAGAAAGGTTGTGGTATGTTTTTTGTTTGTCTTGAAAGATAAATATTTTTTTTATAACTATTGGAAGCCGCCGGATGATGAATACGATGTTGAATATGAAATTTCCCGCACATTTTGTGAGCTTGAGGGTAACGATGGGTTTTTCAAACGTAAATTTAACGAATCAAGTAACGATCGACCACGATTCATGATTTTTTCGGCTTCTTCAGCAAAATGTCGAAGACCAACTTGATTCGTGCCACCTTCGAGTAATAAACGATAACGACGTATTTCTTCTTCGAGCGTTGTTCGGTATTTTTCTAAATCATTGATGTAACCTTTCAAACGTTCGATTTCATCTCGATAACGTTTCTGTTCGTTTAATAATTGTTGATCATCGTGATATGTTGTCGATTGAATTTGCTGACGTATGTCAGCTATTTGTCGGTCGAGATCTTGATTTTCCATTTGAAGACTATTGACTTTAGCACGTACATCGGATATGCTACGTGTAATTTCACGAATCTTTTCGGTTTGCCATTGAGATTCGATCGGTTGTTTCGGTTGATGATATTCAATCAACGCACTGACTTTTGCTTGATAATAGTTTTGTAATTGTTGTTGTTGTTGTTCGGTGATATTTTCGAATTGTTTACGAATTTCTCGAATAGCTGAAGTTAATTCACTTTCGAAAAACGGTGCCGGATCAACATTAGCAATGGCAACTTTCGAACGAAGTTGTTCGACATCGAATTTATGTGCTGTATCGAGTGCTTTCAATTCTTGTTCGAGAACGGCTTTCTCAGCCATTAGCACTTGTTTTTGTGTTGCTTCATTGGCAATTTCAGATATTAAATTCGCAATATCCGAACGAATTCGTTGAAGTTCAGCATTGTACAATGCTATTTCATCATCATTGTCCGCAATTGTTTTTCGTATTAATTCGATTTTTTTTTCGAAATCAATGATCTTTTCACGGAGTTGTTTGAGTTGACCTTTAGCACCATTGATTTGATCCGGTCGTTGAAGATTAGCTAAACGTTGTTCAGCTTGTTTCAAACGATTTTCAGCTTCTTGTCGTTTATGTTGACCTGAACGTATGTCATCGTCCATACGTTTGAGTGTTTCTTCGGCTTCTTTTTTTTCTCGAGTTATAATCTCTCGAATTCGTTGAAGGCCAATACCTTTCTTATTTCGAATATTATCCAAATCTCGACTTAATTTTCTATTGACAGCTTCTAAATAACGAATCTTGCCAATATATTCGGCAAATCGATCATTCAAATCGGCTAGTTGTCGTTTTTCTTCGACACGTTGACTGGTCAATGGTGCCAGCGCAAGATTTCCCGAACTACCACTCGATCGTAATGGTAGTGCACTACTTGACATCGATTGTGAAATGCTCATTGTCGATGTTACACTTCGGTTACCACCGCCAAGATTTTTCACCGGTCGTGTTATGGTTACTTGACGCGGTGTTATCGCCGACATATAACCAACGGCTACATCGGACGAATCGTAGTTCGATCGCGGATCGGTTGATGTATAAGTTTCTTCACGTTGAAGATCGTAGATAGTTGGCATGTTTTCGAAAGGAGGGGAAGAAAAAGTATAACCACCTCACAGATTTATATATATATACGTGCGTAGACCGAAGATGAAATCGATTTTTAAGATTACATTAGGAAATATTAAATCGAACTTATCGTTTCTCAATTTGAATACAAAAAAAACCGCACAAATAGAAAAGCTTTTTTACCTGATTCAATAATCGATAATGGCCATGAGAGAGAACTTGATTGTATTGACACCGGTTCGAGATCTAAAAATATATTGAGATTATTTATATTCGAAAGAAAAGTCTTTTTTTCTACTTGATAATTGGCATTTTTTCACCAACATTTGCACAGTTTCATGTTGTTTATGCCATAATGAATGAAACAATAAATGACATTGTTCAAGTGTTTGAAAATTTCGTTGATGATGAATTTCAATGATTTCATCACCGACACACAAATCTCGACAATAATCATCGTTGATTATTGATGAAACAACGATTTTTCCATCGAATGTTTGTTCAAGTTCGAAACCATAATGTCCAATATGATTCGATTGTCGACGAACGGACAATGTCGAACAATCAACATTTGTTTCAATAATCGGTGTTAGACTATCGTTTTCGGACTGTTTATTAGTCGTTATTGATTCATCATCCTCATCATAAGTATAAACATATTGATGAACATCACGAACTATTTGAATAAGATTATCAATCGAATCTTCAACAAAAAATTCTTCTCCGATTTCAGTCGGTGCAGTTGTTTCTTGATCGAGATCGACAATTTCGTCGATTTTCGTTTGACATACATCCGAAAAATCCATTCGAAGATTAACAAGCAATGGCGACGGTGTCATCGATCGTTGTTCGGCTATAGACGTTCGAAAACTTCCACGAATTACATCTCTTGGATTACTTAAACCTGTCGAAATATACGCAGCCATGGCAATAGTTTCTTCATCAGGTTCCAAACGAAATTTCGGCAAAGGACATGTGCCTTTCCATTCATCGTTGATGACAACATATTCATTTTGTAAGCAATGAGTTTTCTTGCCTAAAGTACCGTAGAGTTCGCGAATTTGATCGTGAGTATAGTACGGCATTAATGAAGGAATCGATGGCGAATGAGCTGCTTCATAGGCAATTTCTCGGCCACGAAGAATCATTGCATGACAAGTTGATGATGGTCGAATCACTTCTTTTCGATAGACAAAACAAGCATCAGTAACAATCTGAGTTTGAAATGCTGGTTTAGTTGGTTCGAGTTTTTGCTTGGATGAATCGATTTTCGCCGGAGTTTTCTCTTCGGATGAATCGTTTTCAACAAAGCCACTATCACGATTTGCATCGAGTTTCGATTTTCTTTTGGGAAAAAATAAATTCAATATCTTCTTCGATTCAGTTCGATTGATATTCGTCGGATTTTCTGATGATAAATTTTCGAATTCATGTCGATTCAACGAACTTAAATGTCGAATTGTTGTTGAATTCAACAATGAACTATCCGTACAACGACAAATGCCAATCGAAACCGATTTATTCTGTCGACGTAGAGCTGTATATTCGGATTTGATACGATCAATTGTTAGAGGTATAGGCGGTTTGAGAACATTAGTTTCATTGAGATAAACAAGAATGTCTCCTGAAACAAGAAAAAGACGACATGAGAATCGAGAGAATGAGATTGAAGTGTTTAACTACCATTTCGAAGACCAGTTTTATACAGACTATTAGAAATATTTGAAAAAATAACAAGATGTTTATCAAGCGGATGAACGATTAAATGAAGATTTCGTTCACGATGAAGTTTAAATAAATAAAATTGAAGTAAAATATTTGATTGATTTGTTGAGCTTTGATTGTTGTTGTTGTTGTTATTATTATTATTATTATTTATATTTTCTTCTTTTTTCTTTAAAATTGAATCATTATTAACACAATTGAAACTCCCTGAAACGAAGAACAAAATTTTAAAGAAATCAAATCAAGTTGCGAACGAACTACCATCACATTTTCTCATTTCGTTTTTAAGCAATGAAACAAATGCAATCTTATCGTACAAATGATAGTAACACGATTGCATACTTTCCATTGACCTGTTGACAACTTCGTCGTCTATACACTCAAATTGATTATCAATCTTATTCAAAGACAAGTTAAAGTTTAGAACAATGACATGATGCTAAGCTTCTCGTTCTATGTACAGTATTAATCTTTACATTATAGAAGAGTAGAGAAAAAAATAATTATATCACGTTTCGGGCGGGCAATGCGAACGAAACAAAGAAAAGACACGAAAGCCGAATTGATTAAAGCGGATCAAATCATTATATTCGTTGTTTTATTTTTGTTCGTTTCGAAAAATCATTATTCATTATTTCTTACTTGAAACGATTGATTTTCTTCTTGACAAACGTAAACGTTTACTTCCATAACAACTATACCATGAAAGACAATCGACCATCGATTTTCGTATTCGCGTGTATATATCTGTAGTGGATATAAAAAGTAGATCTGTTCAATTTTTGATGTACATCATCTGTCTCGTCACGATAAAACAAAACGAAAAAGAAAGAAAGAAGAAAAAAAAACATTCGATAATCATAATATCTATTCATTTAAAATACGACAGAGACATATATCTTTTTGCAATATATAATCGAATTGTTTAGTCGCGTCGATCGATTGTATGTGAATATCCTATTTGACCTAATCGAATACGTATATCTACATGTTCGATACAATCTCAAAATATTCAGTTATAATCGGATTGATATTATTAGAGAATATTTAGCTACTGTACACTGACGAGACGATTGAGACTTGCAGCAGAGAAGAAAAGAAAACAATTGCAATGTCATTGTCACAAGCGTGTGGGGTGTGAGTGTATTTTGATCCATTGTTCAATGAACAGGAGAAAGAGCGAGAGAGAGAGAAAAGATCGATGCATACACACATATTTCAATGAAAGTTTGTTATTTTTAGATTCGATTGATAAATATCAATCGTCGAAGTGCGTCAAACGTTTGTCCATTGAAGTGAAAGTAATTTAATTCATTAAACTGTTCGTTTTATTTTTGCACGCAAATGATCTTTTGTATTTGAACACATAAGAGAGACTGAGTAATGGTAGGAGAGTAGATTAATTAATCAAATAAGCAAGCAAAACAAAAGGTGTTCAATCGAGTTCGATGAATAGTACATCGTACGTATACGTATACTTACACGTCACATAGCCAAATGTTGAACGAAATCGAAATGATGGAAGATATTTCTTCATGATTAATTATCGAGGAAAACTTTTTCGTGAAATTGTTTTCCTCAAAACATAAAATTACTCGAAGACATACGTCTTCGATTAAAATAATAAGAATAAAATATTCGCATGGTACACAAGTGCTGTTATGCATATATATATATATATGGTCTGTTCAAGGTTTTCTTCTTTTCATTGTTTAGCGCGTCAGATGATTTGTGTAAACTTTAGAAACCGAGAGAATACATTTAATAGATTATACAATTATTTTTTATTTGCCTTTGTCTTGGTAACGTCGAACACAAAAGAATGTGTTGTGTTGACATTGGTGCATTTATTTTGATGATTTTTTTTTTCGTTTACTAAAGTAAAATACTTAATAGACGCATTGCCATCTAAAAACAATTTTCGAATGTTCTTAAAAGGCGTTTCGAGAAGAATTTTACTGTAAAATCGTGCTTCAAACGTGACATAGACGCATCGGTATATATGATTGTCAAATTTTATTGAAAATAGTCTATAAATTTTATATACATCCGTTAAAAAAAAGCGACACGAACACAACGATTAACAAATAAGATATAAAAAAGGAAAGAAAATAATCGGAAAACAGTTAAATCAGTGCATAACGTTTTTTGTTCAGATCATCGATCCATTTAACAGTGCACAACCTTGCGTATGATGATCTTGCAATTGTTTTTCTAGACGACATATATCCGATTGAAGAGCTTCGGCTATGCCGGTTAGATCTTTATTTTTGTCTTGTAATTCGTTGACACGTTGTTGTAATTCTGCAATACGTGTGAGTTTTCTTGTTCGACATTTTTGTGCTGCTTGTCGATTTCGTTCACGTTTTTTCTCTCGTCGCAAAACATCTTTCGAATCGTCGCCTACCATTGAACCAACCGATGGTACATTTTGAAATTCACCACGATGTACTGATGTCGGACTCGATGGAGCCGTCGAACTCGACGATTCATTTTCGCATAACGACGATGAAATAGAACGATTACGTATCAATGTTTGATAATTTTGTTGTGCTGGTATTGTTGATCGAGGAGGTACTAATTCCGTATATGTCTGAGCACCTGTAAAATAAAAATTGAGGCCAATTTCAAGATAAATGAAAGTGATGGGAAAAAAAAACGAACGAACCATATGATGGTTGTGTGTCGCCTGGCGTTTGAGATGTCAAAACATGGAGTAATTCCGGTGTTGATATCGCTAAATCGTTAGGTGTAAATAAATTCGGAGGATTCGTCGATGGAAAATTGAGTGGTAAATGATTTGGTCGAAATGATTGTTGTGGCACGACTGACATTGCCGCTGGATTTGCGTAATTGTAGTTTACGTTGTAATTCGTTTTTAGAACGTTATTCGACATGGCTTGTCTGTGTGATTTCGTTGGCGAAAGTAACTATAAACGCGAAGAAAAAAAGAAAAGTAATTTTGCCTTTTTCTTCTCTTCTCTTTTTTTTAAGCTAAAACGTGTAGATTTTTTTGTGTAGTGCGTCTCCACTTGCCGTTAACGTATATATATATAAAAGCAGAGAAAAAAGAGTGTAGGTGGTGACGTCGACCTGAGTGGGGGCCGTCGATGATTCAGCAATATATAAAAAAATCAACGTATTTGGAAGGTGAGTCAAATGAAAAAATATTTATTGGTCGAGAGAATAAAAGCAGACTTCAACAAAAATAATGTAAAAGAAATGTTGAATCAAAGTGACCTACACCTCGAGTTTTTGTTTTTTTTGCACTGAATACCGGAAAAAGCTATTGCAAAGAAAAATAAAGTAAACGTCGTATTTCAATCGAGAGGGACAAAAGAATATTCGCGATTGAGTTAATCGAGTGAAACGTAACAAATCATGATCAGACCAAATGTATAGTTACTAATCCTTGAGAAAAAATCGTGAGGAAGAGAGAAAGAAAGAGATAGAACGAAGAAAATATATCACCCAGGGTTTATTTTTATGATTAGTTTTTTTTTGTGAAAAAGAAACATATGACATATACATATATCAAAAAAAAAAAGAAAATAGAAGCATGAAGAAATTCATAACAAAAAATAATTTGTTAGAGAAGCAGTTGACGTCAATTAAGAAGTATTATAATACGTCGACTAGGAAGAAAAAAAATTTGAATTAGTGCTATTTTTTATCTCTCAAAAACGAAGAATATGTGATAAATAATTTGATTCGAATAGAAATAGATTAAACACGAGCTTGTCCAGCTATTGATGTCAAAGGTTTTGGTCGTTCCCATCCGTAGAGAAACGTTGCAATTAAAACGAATAATGTACCACAATAAAAAAATCTAAATTTGTCAAATTGAAATAATGAATTACGAATTATTTTCAAAACTTACAAAGTTGGTATGAAGTCATGCAAAACCAAATAAGAAATAACGGATGAGAAAAGTATAGACAACGACGTTGCAAAACCTTTGATTATATTATCGGCATATTTAATAACACTTGCTATGATCAGACCGCCAATAGCCTAAATATTCAAATGAAAAAAAAAGTTCCTTGAAGATACGTAAATAAAACTGTCTACTTGAAGAAAAACAACAATCCAGACGATTGTTGTATAGCCTTGAAAAAAGCCCTTCTCCAGAACAACTTTATAATCGAAAAATACAACAATTATTAAGCCAAATATCGTGCCAAAAATAGCTGAAAATACAAACATATGAGTTTTATTCATTGAGAGTGTTTCCTTTTTGTTTTCAACCTAATTGAATATTTTTCATCCAGACAGACGTTTGACCTGTTTTTAATATTTTTTCAAAATAAACACCAGCAAAACCTGACGTCATTGTCGCCATTAAAACAGCCGAAAATCCCATCATTTGTTGCATCCAGGTGACATCAGTTTGTGTCATGATTTTTTTCGACGTTTCCTCAGGTGTTGGCCATGTTACCAAAGCAACACCGATTGCCAATAGAAATAGCGAAAACCATTGATGTTTCTCAATTGTTTTCTTAAGAATAAATACAGAAAACAGAGCTGTCGTTAAAATTTTCAATTGATATGTGACTTGATACGTTGCAGCATTCAAATAAGACAACGCAATAAATAGAAGATTATTCTGTATCGCATATAAACCACTCGGTATAGCTAATCGTGATGTTTCATAGGGTTTCAAATAGATTTCATCATTAAGTGCTCGAAATAATCGATGAAGTGAGCAATCATTCTCCAGCCAAACGAGAAACAGACAAATTAAGCCTTTGAGAAATTCGGCACTGACAATAGCTGTTGACGATAAATATCGTTCAGATTTTACTGTTCGAGAGTAACGTAGTAGAAGAACGAGACTGGTGGTTTGAAGAACAAGCGCTACTAAACTCAGCCATTTTCGATTGTCACGTTTTGACATCTTAAAAAACGAAACATTTTTTGTTAAATAGTCAAAAGAACACAACAAGATCGCTACCACCAAGTGAGAATTAACTTTAATAATATGCGAAAAAGAAATCATGCAATGTATACGTGCAATTAAGAATACTTACAAAGCGCATATCAGAAAAAAAAGAATAATAACAACAACAATGAAATTCTCTGTGTAAAATTCGTGATTAACAAAAAATTGTTGCCAATTTATCTAGAGTGTAGAATAAAACAAAAAGACACAACCAACAAATTAATATTTATTAGACAATTAATAGAAGAACCCTCAACACCCAACAAATAGTGCAAATTGTGAATAGTTTTAGTTAATGTATTGTCAATCTTCCCAAATATTATACCTGCTCGGTCATGGTCGATTTTTGACTACTTCAAATCTGAAATAAGAAACGAAAGGCGTTTTTTTTTCTGTTCCTGACATTCTACGCATGAGAGATCGAGGTTACATTCTGCATCGTGACCTTGATTCTCATAGAAACTATTTGAAACTAATAAAACAAATAATCGAATTACTTTTGATAGAAATAAACGTACAATCAAATTTGTTAGTTATTTTGTTGTTAAGAGCTTCTCGGTAGTGTGTTTTTCTATTATTGATATAAAATTCTACGAAATATGAATCATCCAAACAAACTATTCGATTGGCTGGAATTCTTAAACTAATGACAACCGATTAATATTAACAAACAATGGAGTTAACACGCATATACGTGCATGTTCATTCAAATTTACTCATCGACCTAGATGAAAACGCGCCTTTCCTTGTTCTATATTCGTCAAAATGCTCAATGATGTTCATTAAGGTTTTAATTAATTTAGCATTTTAAGTAGATTTGGATTTTTTAAAGAACGTTCAATAATCTTTCACATTCTGTTTACTCAATGAAACTTTGGGCTTTTTTGTTCCCATGACTCATATAAATTAAAAGTCGGAAATCTATTTTATTGCAATTGAATTACGAAAGTATCGATTCTGTTCTCTGATTTGTTCAAAACGAACTACCAATGAAAATCTCTCATCAATCCTCCGTCGAATCGAATAAATCCTCGTTTTTTCCATGTTCTCCTAATAAATAAATCGAAATTTCAATTTTTTCCACTTAATTATTTCGAAATCTCTCGTTGTCAATCGAATTTTTTTTGTCAAATTTCGATCAAATAAAAATTCTTTCGTATCGAGCTTCCTACATCGTACATTGTTCGCATCTATCTCTCTGTCGACGTTAATCAGATTTTTGTATTCTCTCGTCACTTTACAAGTGAGTGTGTCCGCGTGCGCCGTCTGTTGTTGGTTTTCCAAAAAAAAAACTACAAAAAAATCAATAAAACTCTTCTCAAATTTTCACCATTCGTGTGAACCAAAAAAAAACGTAAAATCTCTTCGAAAAGCAGAACATACGTTAACAAGTCAAACCTATTTTTTATTTAAATCACAAAAAAAACCAAATACTATTTATACAACAAAACTCAGAGCCAACAACAAACGTTCAGTAGTCAATCATGGCAGCAACTAATGTTTCAACAGCCGCTCCAAGTTATCCAATGGCTTCATTATACGTTGGTGATCTTCATCCCGATGTCACCGAAGCTATGTTATTCGATAAATTCGCAAGTGCTGGTCCAGTCTTATCGATTCGTGTCTGTCGAGATATGATTACGCGTCGATCACTCGGCTATGCTTACGTTAACTTTCAACAACCGGCCGATGCTGAACGTGCACTTGATACAATGAACTTCGATTTACTTCGTGGTCGTCCATTACGTATTATGTGGTCGCAACGTGATCCTGCTTTACGTAAATCCGGTGTCGGCAATGTATTCATTAAGAATTTAGATAAAAATATTGATAATAAATCTTTATATGATACATTCTCGGCTTTTGGCAATATTCTTTCATGTAAAATCATGACCGATGAAAATAGTCAATCGAAAGGTTTCGGTTTCGTTCATTTCGAAACGCAAGAAGCTGCTGATAGTGCCATTGCCAAAGTTAATGGTATGTTGTTAGCTGATAAGAAAGTGTTCGTCGGTCGTTTCATGTCACGAAACTTACGTAATGAAGGTGTTGGATCACGAAAATTTACGAATATATTCATTAAAAACTTCGGTGATCAATTAGATGAAGAAAAATTACGTGAACTTTTTTCAAAACATGGCAAAATTTTAAGTTTTAAAATCGAAAATGATGAAAATGGCCATTCAAAAGGTTTCGGCTTTTGCAGTTTCGAAAATCCCGAAGAAGCTGAAGAAGCTGTGACAAATTTAAATGGTTATTCAATTGGTGATAAACAATTATATGTCGGCCGTTTTCAAAAGAAAAACGAACGTCTATCGGAAATCAAACGAAAGAAAGATATTCAACGACAAGAACGATTAAATAAATACCAAGGAGTCAATTTATATATTAAAAATTTAGATGATACAATCGATGATGAACGTTTGAGAAAAGAATTCTCCAAATTCGGTACAATTACAAGTGCAAAGATTATGTCAGAAAATGGCCGATCGAAAGGTTTCGGTTTCGTTTGTTTCAGTGCGCCTGATGAAGCTACGAAAGCCGTCACCGAAATGAACGGTTCAATTGTCGGTTCGAAACCACTCTATGTTGCTTTAGCTCAACGTAAAGAAGAACGTCGTATGCATTTAACCAATCAACATATGCAACGTATTGCAACATCACGTGTACCACCACAAATGCAATTACCATTTCACAATGGCATGGGTGGCATGATGTCCTATTTACCAACACCAATGGGTCCATCACAACCACGAAACTACTTTCCTCAAACAGCTATGCCAACCTATCGACCAGCACAGCCACGTTGGGCATCGACAGCAGCAGCTGCTGGTATGAGACCACAAGGTAATGCTCAAATGATCGGCATGCAAATGCCACCATCAGCTATGGCTGCTGCTCAACGAAGTGCAGCTATGGCCGGCGTTGCATCCCGTCAAGGAATGACCATGGGCGCTCGACCAGCAGGCACACCAGGACAAATGTTGCCCAATGGTGCAGTTCGACCACAAGGCGGTGTTCAAGGTCAACAAGCAACAGCCTACACACGTACAGCACGAAATATGCCACCAGCTAATCAAGGAGGCTTTCCAAGTTCGATTGTCGTCGCTGGACAAGAACCGTTGACACCAGCTGGTCTTGCCAATGCAACACCACAAGAACAAAAACAAATGTTGGGCGAACGATTGTTCCCATTGATTCAAAACATGCAACCGGATTTAGCTGGTAAAATTACTGGTATGCTCTTGGAAATTGATAACACCGAACTTCTTCATATGCTTGAATCACGTGAATCACTCAAAGCTAAAGTTGAAGAAGCTATTGCCGTACTTCAAGCTCATCAAGCTAAACAGATCTATGCTGCTAAACAAGCAGCTACCAACTCAGCTGCCTCATAAAAAAAGAAAACAAACAAAAAGAAGAACCATCAAGCACACAAGGACACACATATAAGATCATCTTTTATGTTTCGTTTTTTTTTGTTCTTTCGTTTTTTTTTCGCGATTATGCTGACACATTTTTGTTAACTTTTCGTTGGTTTATTTTTTCCCATTTGTTTCCGTTTGTTTTGTTCCCTGTTTTTTGTTATCAAAAAGCGCGATGAAAAGTTTATTCAAAAAAAAAACACGTATATACCCAAGACAATACGATGCGCTTTTTCATTTTCAAGAGATATGAGGAAGAAAAGAAACGAACAATCGTTCGTTCGTTCGTTCGTTTGTTTTGTTTGTTTTTTTGTTGTTGACATATGATCATCGAAAAGCGAGTCTTCAAATAAGGCTGAGCAAACGTGTATGTGTGTCCGTGTTTGAAAATAAATCGAAGAAGAACTCATCGACATCTTTAATTATGACGTAAAATTTATTTGTATTTGCTCAACGATTATCGAACGAACATGTTTAAATACAAAAGACATCGTAACGAACAATATAAGCCGAGTATGATTCTTAGTTGATAGAGAAGATAGAGACAGAAAGAGAAAGGAAAGAAGACAGATGTTTCATTTTCATCTTCGATTTCAAACGAAACAAACAATGAAATATATTTTGCTAATTCTAAATTTTGTTTTTATTCAATGTGAAATAACTTACATCGAAGTTAAATATCCTTTAAAAGTAAGTTGAAGTATCGTTTTTTTTTTGTTCATAATTCGAATAAAATCGATGCTCAAAGGGTAAATTATCTGCACCGAATTCTGTTTGGCCTGAACCACAGCAAATGAATGCATCGCTCGATTTGCTCTACATTCATCCGAATAATCTGCCGATCTATTCGAATTTACTCACGTGTGACATTATTTCGAAAGCAATCGAACGATATAAACCAATTTTTTTCCCACCAACATTCGATCTTCAACATCCACCGACAAATACAGAGAAGATTTTGAAAAATGTAACAATGAATATTCGAGCTAATGGACAATGTGAGAATCATATCGAATTGGATTCGAATGAAGCTTGTAAGTAGAAGAAGAAAAAAAGACGAATGAAGACACTATTTTCATAGATAATTTAACTATTAAAAATCAAACGGCTTCGATTGAAGCTAATACAGTCTGGGGTCTTCTTCGTGGTTTAGAGACATTTTCACAATTGATTTATGTCAACGAACAGAACTACGTATGAATCGTTATTTGTTTGTCTGGCATTTGAAAGACATGATGAAACTGTTGATTTTGTTTTTCTTTCAACAGGTTGTCATTAATAGTTCGGTAACAATTATTGACAGTCCACGTTTTCGTCATCGAGGTGCTATGCTCGATTCTGCACGACATTTTCTTCCTATTTCAATTATCAAAAAGAATCTCGTTCGTAGAAGAAGAAAAAAAAACTGCACTGCATTTATTCTTCATTCTCTCTCTCCTAGGATGCAATGTCATATAATAAACTCAATGTTTTTCATTGGCATCTTGTCGATGATCAATCATTTCCATTCGAAAGTAAAACATTCCCAAATCTCTCTCGAGCAGTAAGCATTTCTTTGATCAAAAGTGTTCACCTTCAACAACAACATTTAGGGAGCATTTTCTCCTGCTCATGTTTACACACCGGCCGATGTCGATGAAATCATTGAACATGCACGATTACGTGGTATTCGTGTTATTCCGGAAGTAAATCTTTGTTTGAGATAGAAAAACAACAACAAAAAGAATGTCTTCTGTTTGGTATTCAGATTGATACACCTGGTCATACGTTTTCATGGAGTAAATCAATGCCAGAATTGATTACAACGTGTTGGGCACATGGTAAACCGAATCAATCGATTTATTCGGTTCAAGGTGAACGAGAAATTTTCAATCCAAGTGAGCCTAAAGTTTATACAGTCATGGACGGTTTAATTCGAGAGATAAAACAACGATTTCCATCGAATTACGTTCATCTTGGCATGGATGAAGTTTATGATAAATGTTGGTCAGTACTTTTTTGAAGAGGAAAAATGTTTGAATGATATACATACTGTTTTTTTGATAGGCTTTCTAATCCTGATATTCGTCAATGGATGTTGAATAATAATATTTTAAGTACAAAAAGTTTGCATAAATATTATGCTGATCGAGTTTTGGATATAACGAGAAATGTTAGTATAACACCTATTGTTTGGCAAGATGTTTGGGATGAGAAAGTTGAAGTAAGACTCCAAAGTTAAATATGCATTTTCTTGTTAATGAAATATTTGATTTAGTTACCACCAGGTACGATTATTCAAGTTTGGAAAGATTCAAGTGATAACTATGAATTCGGTTCTTGGGCTTCGTATGTCAATAAAGCAGCAAATGAAGGTTATAATGTCATTCTATCGAGTCCTTGGTATATCAACTATATAAGCTATGGCAAATATAATACCGATGAATCGGTTATGAACTTGGAATTTTTCAAATACTATCAAGTCGAACCACTTCGACAGTTTTATGGTTCGAATGAAGCGAAAGAACGAATCTTAGGTGGAGAAGCTTGTCTTTGGGGAGAATTTGTCGATGGAAGTAATCTTTTGTCTCGATTTTGGCCAAAAGCATCAGCCGTTGCCGAACGATTGTGGAGTCCAGCGCATGTAAACAATTCTGAAGATGCACAATTTCGTTTAGTAAATATCTTGATGAAAATCTAATCTCTCATTGTTCTCTAAAATAATATTTTCTAGGATGTTCATCGTTGTCGACTTCTACGGTTCGTTTGTTTTTTTTGTTGTATTTTATGGGTGTAATAAATTTCTTTTTCAGACGAGGTATTCCTGCTCAACCAATTCTCAATGGTTATTGTGGAAACTATGAAGTTGGCATGGCGAAATCATTAATCAATCATCCAGCATTTAACTACGAAACAATTCATTCGGAATTAGAAAAAACATCATCATCATCGAGCAAAGTCATAGCTAATTTAACCTCACAATCATCGAGCATCTTTCACCATAAACTTTCGTTTTTTATTTCACTTTTATTCTTTGCTTATTTCTGTCATTAGTTCATTTTCTCTCTCGCTCTTCAATAAAGAACAAGCACTATGTAATTCAATATTTTTTGCCTTTACAAGATAACGTCGAGATGGAAACCACCTTGATCATTGTCTGTTGAAATGAATCGTTTCATTGAAAGTCGTTCGTCGAAACAAAATGGATAAACATGTGAATAAATCAACAATTTTTCCTCGACATCCTTCACAAATGTCCGAAACTCAATTGAAACGTTGGTGTGAAGCACGTGATACATATCTTGGCAATCGAATGGCTGTCAAACGACCCATGCGCATACCGAAACCACCGATAACAACACGAGTTATTAAAGAGCAATGTGCGCCAATTGTGATTTTGAAAGAACATCTACTCGATGATAAATGTGTTGGAACAGAAAATAATGAAACATTCATAGTGGACAGTGATGTCGAACAAATTGATGAAGCTATTCAGGCAGATTTTTCAACACCTGAATCTGAAAAACAACAAGAGATTATAGTTGAACAAGAAATTATCGAGTACAATGATAAATCAACGGAAACAGATGAAGTTTTTAATCAAATTGAACAAGAACCAGAGGCAGAACCAGAGCAAGAGATAGAAATTATTGAAGAATTTCAACCAGATCCAATAATTGAAATTGATGAGAAGAAAACAATTCTCTCATCACCGAATAGTTCAACAACATCACTTGGCGAACAATTTCATCGGTATTTTTTATTTATCATTGAAAAATATTTCGATTGTAAATCAATGTTTTCAGATTAAAACATCGTTTCAAACGAATATCTAAAGAACGTCGTTTATTAAGTTGTCTACTCTGTATTTATCTCTTTATTCTCATCGGATTACTCATAGTTATTTTCTTACTTCTATGGGGATTTGCAGGTAATTGTTTTTTTTTCTCTCGAAATCTCAATAAATCTCACCCTCAATTCTTAGATAGACCTATTGTTATCAATCGAGAAATAGTAGCAGCTAAATCCAGTCTAGCTCCTGGAGGTATAAAAAAAAATTCGAAGAACTATGAATTCTATTCAACGATTTTAGTAACACAATATGGTGAATCCTGTAAGATTAACAATGATTGTAAACGACCGTTTACTTGCAATAAAAATTCTCTATCATCGTCATCAACAGGCGTCTGTCGTTGTCCGTTAAACTATGCTTTTATCAATAATCAATGTGGTATGCGCACTCAATTATTTCGTTTTTTGTTTGAAACTTTTTTCTTTAAGTGGGAGATTTGAATGCTGTGTGTAGTAAAGATACGGATTGTCAACGATATATGCATTGCTCAGGAATGAATGACGGTACTCGTCGATGTCATTGTCAGAATTTGTATACGTACGATGACGAACGAAAACAATGTCGTAAGTTGAATTGAAAATATTGAATAAAATGCCTTTTTTTTTGTTTTTTTCAGGTGGTGGATACGAAAGTTTATGTGAGAATACGTTCGATTGTCAAGTGAATATGATTTGTAACAAAACATTGAACATCGCTAAATGCTTCTGTCGAGTGAACTATCGATATGATAGTTTGGTAAAGAAATGTCGAGGTGAACCGGGTGCGCTTTGTGAACAAGCAACAGGTGAATGTATTGAGAATGCTGAATGTCGAGATGGAGCTTGTGAATGTGCATTTCAATTCGTTCCGAATGAGAAGAAGATTTGTGGTAAATTGTAGATTCAAGTTTTGTTTTGTCAAAGAAAATTCATTGTCATTTAGTCGATCCTTGTCCGAAGATTTCTTCGAAACGAATGAAAATTCGCTATCCAGGTGATTGTCGACGATTTATTGATTGTCAACAGAGGTATATTTTCCTTGAAAATATCTATCGAATGAAGATTTTGATTTGTCTAGATCAAAACATCAATGTCCACAGCCAACTCTCTTCAATTTTCGCACTCAACTTTGTGATTATAAAAAGAACGTTTTCGATTGTCATTGAGAAAAGCCTCATTTTTCATTGAGAAATAAATTAATAATCCTACCGCCATCTGTTTGTTGTTGTCAATAGTGGTTGAAAATAAGGATCAATGAATAGAATTAGAATTTCATTCACTCATTTTATTTGATTGCAATATGTCGAAACGATCGTTTGAGGATAAGCAAGATGATGATGATGATGATGATGATGATTACATGTCCGATAAGATTCTAACAGCAGCTGCTCAAGTCTCAGCTCCGCAATTTCTGAATCCTCGTCGTCGTGTTCCAGCACCTCCACCTCCACCACCACCACAAATTTCAACGAAAAAAGCTCGTCAAATCATTGAACATGAGCAACGCGAACAAGGTCTCGCAACAGCACTCTCCAGTGATAATAAAGGTTTTCAATTGTTGAAAAAAATGGGCTACAAAGAAGGATCAAAATTAGGTGTTAATTCAAATCATGGCTTAACCGAACCAATTCCAATTAAAATTCATTCAACTCGTTCGGGTCTTGGCGAAGAAAAAGAAAAACAGGAGCAAGTTCAGAAAAAACAAGAAGTTAAAAAGAAATTGAATCAACAAATTCAATCGACTTATCAGGATAATTTAAAACAGAAGTATTATTTCAAACGATTACGCGGTGATATTGCGAAATGTCAAGCAGTTTGCGAAAGATTGGATCGAGAACGATTGAATCTCGAAGAAAGCAATCTTTGGAAGAAAAAAACCGATGCAATTAATGAAATCAATGATGATGATGATGAACAAATAAATGATCAATTTTCGATGGAAAATCAATTAATGAAATTAACTGATTATTTACGAGATAAACATTTGTATTGTATTTGGTGTGGACAAATATTCGAAAGTAATGACGAACTTGAACAGACTTGTCCAGGAAACGAAAGAGATTTACATTAGAATAAATAATTGTTAAACGACATCTGATAGATCTTTACTTGTTAGGTCTGACATCTGTATATTTATTGGTCTTCTTTTTAGATGAGTCATATATGACTGAATGTTTTTAATAAATAATATGCATTTATACCTCGAATGATTCGTCGAATAGTTTATGAAGTTGAATTTCGTGTTTTAGTCAAAGAAAAATTAAGTCCATCCGATAGTGTACTTGTCACAGGATCATGTGAACAACTCGGCGAATGGTTGCCTAATCGTTGTATACCATTGAATCGTGTTGATCGAACGGATGAAGGCGAACTTTGGTCGACAACTATTAAAATTCATGATCGAGAGAAGATCTTCTATCGTTATGTTATTGCACAAATTGTTCGTATTGAAGATGATTTAAATTTAATTGTTAAAAAATGGGAAACATTTAAAGGCGCTCGACAATTATCATTTACAGATCCACAGGAAAGCGATGTTCTCGCCGATAATGTCGAACAACCCATTGAATTTCCTGCAATATTCGGTGAACATAAAGGCATACGTCGAACAGACATCGGCTGGCTAACAGGTCAAACAGAAATTCAATTACGTTTCCATTCCAGTGCTCTACAAATTTGGTCGTCGAAATTACGAGAAAAAACTCTTTCATTGAAAGTCTCGCCAATTGATTTAAATTATCAACAAGAGAACGAAGAGATCAATACAGATTCAACCAATCAACAGTATACTCCCACATCGAAAGTTTGCGTTCAATCGGCTATTTTAAGTATAGCTGGCTGTGAAACAAATATTCAAAGTGATTACGGAGCTATCATTGAAAAAGATGATTATATCATCGTTAAAATTCAAACATTCGAACCGGAAAACGTTGCGTATCATATCGATTTCTATCTCGTCGAAGATTCGACTCCACTACGCAAACATGTTGGCTTTGCTTATGTTTTACCTATACATTCGAATTTAGAAACGAATGATAATAAACATTTGAATCGAATCGTGCCGATTATCGGTCTGAAATTGAATCCTATCGGACAAATACGTATCGATGTTTTGTTAATCACGCCCTTAGAAGGTATACAACAGAAATTTATCGTTACTCAATCAAAATATTGGCGAGAAGGTCGACGACCAGTTAATGTCGGTCATCGAGGTCTCGGAAAGACAACTGGTGAACATAATTCATCGAAACATCAACCCTACGATCCATTTCGACAACGTTCAAGTGATCCATCGATAACCATTCCGAATTCGTCGACAATGCCATCGACAACTCGTCCTGTTCAAACGAAATTCGTCAGCGAAAATACACTGGCGTCATTCAAAGGCGCATTTCAACTTGGCTTCGATTTCGTTGAATTCGATGTACAATTATCGAAAGATAAAATCCCAGTTGTCTATCACGATTTTCAAGTTGCTATAACATTAAAACGAAAAGTTCACGAAAATGAATTATTCGTTGTGCCGGTCAAAGATTTAACTTTACCACAATTACAATCATTGAAAATTCGTCATGCTAGTATACAACAAGACGCAGCGAAAATCGACGATGAACCTGAAGAAGACGAACAAATCGAACAGGAAAATTTCCGTTCACTTTTTCCGACTTTACAAGAACTATTCGAGCAACTCGATCCACATTTAGGTTTCAATGTTGAAATTAAATACGCCATGGAATATAAACAAGGTGGCAGCGAACAAAAACATTATTTCGAACGAAATGAATATATCGATTGTATACTTCGTTGTTTGATAACTTATGCCGGTCGACGTGTTATTGTTTTGTCAACATTCGATCCTGATTGTGCGTCGATGCTTCGACGAAAGCAAACATTATTTCCTGTTCTTTTCTTAACACAAGGAACTAAGAGTGAATCGCCGCAATTTTTAGATGTTCGAACATGGTCGATTAATATTGGCCTATGCTTTATTGTTGCTGAACATCTATCGGGTTTAGCAGCACCTGCTTTAGATATTCTTTCGGATAAAGATTTTGTTAAACATGTCAAGCAAAATGGCAAACTGTTGTTTATTTGGGGAGATGAAGCGAGTAAGAAGAAGAAACAAGATAATATTAAAAATAATTGTTTGGTCATTTTGTTTAGGCGATAAAGATGTTTCGAAATGTTTAATTGATTTGAAGGTCGATGGTTTAATATTCGATCATGTTTCAGAAGTTAAAGATGAAAATTCGATTACAGAAAATGTGTTTGTTGGTATGTGTCTGATTTATATTTTCATCTACGTAGAATTGCTTTTTTCTATCCTAGCCGAAGAACGTGAAGAACTCGAAGTTTTGAATAAATATCATCAAAAACAATTGGAACTCAAGCATCGACAATTATTGAAGGAATTAGAAATTCTAAAAAGTGCTCAACAAACACCCATCGATTCGGATTATAAAAACCTCATGTAAAATAACTTCTCTCTTCTTGTACAAATTTATAAAAGTCAAAATAGCCAAATTTTCTTATTAGCTAATAAAAAAAAGACAAATCGTCGAATCTGTTTACAAAAAAAAAACTCAAACGTTTTGTTTTCTTTTTCTCTCATTTCTGTAGATGATCTCTCCAACACTTCAAGCATTCATTTCTAAACATCTGAATTTAGCAAGTCTAAATTCAAGTCTACCGAAGGAATTCGATGAACGAACATGGTACATTCTATATGCATGTGTGACATTTTGTATATTGATTCTTGCTTATCTACTCAATCGATCTGTGTGCAATGATGATTTGGAAAAGAATCGCATCTATATACGTGCGAGATATCATTCTGCACATCGAAAACAAACGAAACCCGAATGATTGATGACTGTGTGTGTGTGTGTTTTATTGTGTTTTTGCTCTAAACTAAGCGAATTGAATATTTATGAATAAAAATCTTCGAAAATAAAATGTACGAGATTATTATCGGAATGAGGAAATACATTTTAATTCAATAATTCATGTTTATTATAAACAGATTCTCGTTGTTGATGAACTTGTCGTCGCCATTTTGATTGGCCATGTGTTACGAGATTTAAAACAGTTGATTGACGTTGTCGATTAGTTTGCGATGATTCACTCGTAACTGGCTCGGCGAAAACACATTCTTGCGTTGGATTATCAAGTTCTTCATTGACTTGTCGTTGATAGTTCTTCGGTTGACGACCTGTTGTTGCGCCTGCGCCTGTTCCTGATTTGCTATTCTGATTCATTAATGGATCAAGACAGAGTAAAAACGACATGTAAATAAATAGTAAAGATATGGCGACCATAATGATAATCACTACGACCTAAACGAAACTTTCACAATCGTCACGTTCTTTTCTTTGAAACACTAAATTTACCTTCATTGTCGTCGTATTTCGAACTTCGTAATTGCAAACGCATCTAAATCGAATTATGTTTGAATTTGTATTGTTAAAAAACAAAATTGTTTACCTTGGGCAGAAACTATCTTGAAATTCTTTTGATAGTTGACTATCACGAAAAACGACATTTTGACAAAGGCAATTGCTTGGTTGAACAACATCGATATAAACACGACGATTTGTTTCGTTGACATCTGGTTTGCCAGCGACTGTAAACGACGGACAGACACATCGACATCGATAATCTTCGAATTCATCACCGCCGAAAACGAGTGATATCGAAGATAGAAATATTATGATCAAAGTATGAGTCAATTTTAACATTTCTAGAAGAAAAACACAAAAGACGGAACTGATTTGATTGAAGGAAATGATAGAGTCTATTGTTTGACTTGTTGACGTATTTAGTTAGAAAGAATGAAATGATCGATGAATCATCGTTCAATATTTATCAACAATCAGATTTCCGTTGAACTGATGAGGAAATTTTTCGAAATTCATATTAATACGGAAAATATATCTATTTGAAATCGAAAGCAAATAGCTATGGATATTTTTTTTTCATATGTATTCAAATATTCTTCGTTATAGAGGTCTGTTGAATGGCAATATGGAAACAGAACAAGCGAGTAATGGCTTTGCGCGCGTACAATATAAAATTCATTTCAACATTGAATGAATAATAATTCTCCCGAAATAGCATAGACCTAATCTAATTGTATTTCATGAATAATCATATTTTGTTTTTTGTTGTTGTTTATAATTACGTCTGAGAGAAAAAAAAACGAATAACAGAAGATACTGAATGCATTTCCGAGAGAAACAATCATCGTATGTCATTTGGCATGATAGAAAGAAAGAGAAGAAAATGATAACTAACAGATACTCTTGAGATATGTATGTATAAATAGACAGACATAATACATGATATTTCCCAAAAAATTATAACTATGAAAGTGTCAGTTGTTTTAGCGCTTTTGGCTCTTGTTTGTCTTGCACAAACAGCACCAGCACCGGTAAATTGAAAGGAATATCACATCGTTTTATGTAATATTTAATCTTTTAGGAACCACAAAAGAGTCGTGTACTTGAATTTACGGATTATTACGATGAGGATGATCAACATGCTGCTAATGGAAAAGGTTTAAATGCAACAACAACAACAACAACAACTACTCGTCGTCCACCATTTGTTTTTCCTACACGAAATCAACCTTCATTACCGGTAGATAAATTGAAACGAAGAAGAAGAAGAGAAAAATTAACCTTTTTTTCTTTAAATCTTTCAGCCAAAACGTACAACAACAACTATTGCTGGCGATATCGATGAATTGAACGGTAGTCATAACGATGATAGCTACTATGAATCGAATGCAACTTATCGTTATCTTCAAAATATTCGTCGACGATTTAAACAACTTTGGGAAGAAATTAAAAAATTCTTTCGTAATATGAATATGAGTGAAATATATCAAATGGTTCAACGATATTTCAATCGTAAAATTCACAATGATCAAGACTAAAATCATTTCTCGCTTTTTTCTTCTGCTTTTACCTTTTTGATCATACGTGTCATAGTTTACATTAGCATATATATAAAATTTTGTTTCTTAAATAAAATAAATCATTCGAATTTTTTGTTTGCCGATTAATATGAACTGATGTAATAAATTTCTCGTTTTCTTTCTTTTTTTTGTGTCGATATACCGTGAAGGTTACAGCAGTAGAAATGATGGTTAAACACAAACGTACAATTTACACTGCTTCATCGCTTTCTTTTTGTCGTCCTATGTCCGATTGCCTCATCAAAGGAAAGTTGCCGTTATGCATCAATGCTTTGCTTGCGTGATTTTTACTATATAGCTACGTGGAAGAAAAGATCATTTTGCACATATCTACACACCTACACATTGAACAGTATATTTCAACATTCAATTGAATATTAATCAACAGTTGACAGTGAATTCTTGGGAATAAAAAAAAGAAAGGAACATGTAAGTTGACTATTTGGATTTGTATCTTTGGTTGTATTGTGACTCACAGCTATTTACAGTTACGCTACGGTGATTTTTTCCCCTTTTTTGTATAATACTTGTTTTTCTCGATTCATTTCTGTCGAAAATTAACCACAGAAAAAAAAACACATCACTATTAATCGCGGTTAGGCATATTATTTGTTTTGTCTCTCATTCTCCTTCATAATTTGTTTTTCACTAGGTCTCATAAAGACACATCGAACGGAACAAACATCACAACCGTTGAATCCAATCGTCAACGAATCAATCAGCTTCTATCTGAAAGTGGTATCGATCCCAGTGATTACAATTTCAATTCCGAGGCAGCAGCAAATCAGCCATCGGCATTTACCAAATATTCTGAAACGAAAACATTTCCAGCTCGACCTTACACTTACGTTCAACAACCACCACCACCTCCGCCAAATATAAACCGACGTACAATGACTTCTCAATCACCGAGCTATTTGTCTGACCGACGAACACCACCACCACCATCATCATTGCACTCGCAAAATATCGAATATCAATCGAATGACCCTGAACAAAAGTATTCTGCGGAACATTACTTAAGACAAATCGATCAAGAAGATAATCCGCCTGTTAAAGTTCTCAAGCCTAACACTCAAAATGTTGTCTATAAGAAAGAAATTCGTATTCGATATCTTCAACCGCCAACACCGCCACCACCAGCTCCAATTATCATTCGAGAAAAACGTATTCCACCACCGCCACCTGAATCTGTACGAAATTAAAGAAAATTACTTCTCAAATTTTATTTTTGATTCTTTATTTTCTAGCCACTTTTGATTCGTGAAAGAAAGCCCGAACCACGTACGCCACCGCCTCTCACTATTCGAGAACGGCCTCCTTCACCTCCCCCACTCCTTGAGTACGTAAAATCGAATCTTGTCTCTCAAATTTCTTTTCAATTTCGATATTTTTAAGGCCGTACGTCGTTGAAAAGCCGATTCCGCCACCACCGCCTCAACCACGTCAAATAATCATCGAACGTCTTCCAACACCACCTCCTAAACCTCGAACAGTCATCTTCGAAAAATGGTTGCCCTACAAAAAAGTCAAACGACCTGTTCTCCTTCAAAAAGCTCCACCAGCTTCACCAACGAAACCCGTTCGAAACGTTATCATCGAATACGAACCATTGAAAGCCTATACCGTTCGACGTGTCGTCGAAGAAGGCATCTTTCGTGTTGATCCCAATGAATACAACGATTATACATCGCAAGAACACAGCGGTAATATTCGTATTGTCGATCGTATCGAAGATCTTCCACCGCCAAGTGAAGATATTCTTCGTGCTTTGAAGAACTACGAACCATCAACAACAAGCAATTATCGACGTGAACAAGCCTATACTCCTGATCTTCACTCCTCCTCAGTTCCCAGTCCAACATTCGTTCCATTGAAAGAGTACCCTCAATCCAAAACGCCAACATCAACTAGATCGTAAATTAACAAAAGAAAAAAAATAGATTGATTTTTATTAAGAACTACCATAAAGAAAATTTCCTCTTTTTTTGTTTTTAAATAATAAACACATTTGAAATTTAAATAAAAAAAAAGAACAAACAAAATCACTGTTCAAAATCATTTTACGTAGTAGAAACACAATCAAATATTCAATCTGACCGGATAGACAAAAAAGTTATTTGTTTTGATTCTTTTCCTCGACTGTGTTCGTTCGATTTCGGTTCAAACTTTTTGCTGACAATGTTCGTTCGTAGGAAAATGGCGAATTTTTTATTTGACGTATACATGTTTTGCAAACAGGTGCGAAATTATTACTATATAAACCAGGTAGACGTATTCCATGTTCGATACAACGTTGGCAAAAATTCTCTCCACAACGCCAACAATTATGCTTCAAACGAAAGAAAAAAAAAGACAAATAAACGAGAAAGACAAAATTGTTTTGTACTTTTCGTTGCGATGAATCGAATGGCGATGCACAAGTACATGAAAAAGATGCATGATAAGATTTCCAATCGAGAGCGATGGAATTCACTTCGAATGTCAAACGATCGATTGGCGATAGATTTTGTTTGGATTTGTTATTATCTCCGTTGACATCGTTTTCGACATCCAATGATAATGGATGAGAAATATTCGATGTTTCACTAGCATCTTCTTTGATCGGCTGACCGTTTTCTAGAAGCGTTTTCACTTCTCGAATACGCTAAATTCAATTTATCATCAGTAAATTCGATTTTTTTCTTCAAAATAAATCGTTACTTTTTCGAGTAATCGGGCATGATCATTTAGTGAAATCGTATGATCGATTAGATGTGTTAATGTATTCGGAATAGGTTCTTTGGGTAAAAGAGATCGATCGAAACGATGATACATATTTAACCAAAATCTAGAATTGAACTTAATCAACAAGATAATTTCGACGAAATTTTACTTTAGTGTTTGAGGAGTAACATTCGGTAGAAGAACTTCACTGGCATAGGTCGATTGTGGACGAAAGAGTGGATTTTTGAAGTCATTGACATTTTGAAGAACATAATTCCAATAGGAATAAGTTCGATCTTTGATTCTGAAAAACAAAACCTTGTTTTTTTTTCAAACAAATACGAAAGATTAAAAATAAAAAGTCCAAACCCTAGATCTAATCGATCTTTCTCACAATTGCCAACAAAATTTCCGTATTGACACGCATGTGAATGATCGTGAAGTGAAATGAGAAAACGTTCATTGAATTCGAATGCTGTCGGATAGATTTGTGTTAATTGCCAGACAACTTCAATGAATTGAAGGAATACAGGCGATTGTTCTTTATTATCAGTTGTTTGCAAATGACCGCAACGATCGGAGAATTTATGACCGAATGCAAGCCATTCTTTTTCGATTAACATCTAGATAAAATATTCTCTCTTTTTGTTCTCATTTCGATTGAAATTTTCGTGGGAAGAAAATACTCGAAAACCATAAATTGAGCGATAGTAAGAACAGAGCAAAAGCGATGCCAGTGAACAACATTGTGCTGTCCGATCCCAACCATCGGAACAATGAACTAGAACGTTCTTTTTCTCGATTTCAATTGCCTAAAAATGAATCTCAACATTTTGTCGTTTGATTTTCATTCGAATTTACTCGAGCAATGAATACAGCTCCATCCAAAACTGCTTTGATATGTTGTAACCATGATGAACTATCAAGAGCACTTATATATTGATTCATCGTCGGATTTTTCATTTCACAAGCTGATAAAAAACAAACACAACAAATTCTTTTTCTTGGTATTGAAATAAGAGGTCTTTTCCGTTTACTTTCGAGTAATTTTTGCAAACTACTTCTCATCGCATGAATATTCTCGATTGGACAGAATTTAAATTGAATATTCGAATAGTATACTTCGTTTTCATAACCTTTACCAGCTGCACGATTAGCCACAGCATTGATCTACAGAATTCATACAGTTTCAAAATCAAATGAAATATATTTCTTCTTACACGCGGTCGTGTATCGACGACATACATCGTATTCGAATGTGGATTTGTCTTCAATATACATTGAAGTAATTGTTCGTCTTCTAAACAACGTGCACTAAAACCTGATAACGGCTGAGAACAACGTGTTATTGAAGCCTATCGAAACACATAGAAAAGAATAGAACTTTGTTTTTCGTAATCTCTCGTTTTAATTACTCCATTTGAATGTAAATATGTTAAGACAGGTAGTCGTCCTCGACTTCGAAATTTCGAACTACCGAGTAGCATAGCTTTTGTTGTTGATGTTGGCACGAATAACCAAGGTGGATAAGTATCACACATCTCGAAATTACTATTACAATCTTCCGTTTTCCATTCGAGATTAGGCACGCCCATTCTCATGAATTCAGTTGGCAATAAAAATGGATCCCAAATTTTTTCGAGATAATTCGGTGCTTGATACAGAAAACAATAGAGTTTGTCATAAGAATCTGTTTTGTTTTTAAAAAAAGAAAAGAAGAAACTGTTGAGATCTATCAAAACAAAAGTATACAATCAAGCTACCAGGTCGTAATTTATTTAATTTTCCATGTAATTCCGTGCAATCGCCTTCTTTTGGTATGAGAAATTCTGCGGAAAGAAAGTTCTTTGTTCGAACACGTAATGGACATCCTTGTTGTGTTATTGGCAATTTATCAACCGAAGATATTAATGAATGAAGAATCTTGAAAAGAACAAAAAACATTCGATTGTTAGTCTTGAGGGACACATTCTTTCTACCCAAGTTTCTCGTTTGCCTTCAGGATCGACAAATATTAGATGTGTAGATGTTAAATAGAGGGTTCCATTGATTTGTTGACGCACATTGAATCGATCGATTAATCGAACATTTTCGACCTAAATTGAAAATTTAGTTTGATTTTCATTTGAAAACAGAAAAAAACACCTGATAAGAACCGTTCGATCGAATTAAAGTTTTTATCTGTTGAAATGTTTTCGAAATGAAATCTCGCAAGACGAATCTATTCATTGAATCTAATGATTGATGTCTCATGGAAGTTAGTTTAGCATTTTTGTTAATAAGAAAATCATCGACAGGAATCTCAGTCAAGAAAAACTAACAATGACAAGAAAATGACATTCGCCTTCGTGTCAGAGAGCAAGCGAGAGATAGAAGAAGAAGAAGAAGAAGAAGAAGAAGAGAACAAGGATATATTTGCATTCATTTTCGATTGATGAATACTTACAGAATTTAATGAATCGGGACTACTGGATAGACTCATGACGATAAAGAATTCTTATATATGTGTGTGTGTGTTCTTTTTTCTTCGTTTTCAAATAAAAAAAGTAAAAACTCGATTTTAGATGAATCATAATCAGATGATTGATTGACAAATGAAATAAAATTTTGTTTATTAACCAAGAAAAAAACAAACAAACAGAAAATACGAACGAAATTATTTTTCTTACAACTCAATAGGAATCACTTCGTTTTTATTTCGAATAGAAAATAATATCTAGATGTCACTGATGATCTTACCCGAGCATCGACGTTGTCATTCATATTATTCGAACGAAAATCTCCAAATGCTACGCTCATTATTCTCTTTTTATGTCCTTCTGAATTAATAACAAAGAAAAAGAAAAGATCTTTCACATTATTATGTTGAGATAAAACAGTGCCAATATTATTTATGATTAATAGCTATTCTATTAACCCCAATTAATGTCAAAAACTATTCATGATAATGAAAAGGTTTTGTTTTCTTTTGGATTTCACTTTTTTTTCTTCTTTTCTTCTAATCCGAATGAGCTCAGCAAGAAGAATATACTTATTGTCATCTTGGCTCAATTAAAATCCGTCGTTCTCTTTAAACACGCAAATTATTACATCACAGATTAGAAAGAAGAAGATGAAGAAAAAAAGAAAGATTTCATTTTATTTTCTGTTACAATCATTAGTTTCAATTTAATTGATCGCGTGTGTACGTCAGTTTAAATCAATACATTTCGTTTTTTTGTTTGAGTTACTTCAAATATCGTCTTGACATGCTTATCAAATGAGTTTAATTTGTTTTGAATATTCGAAGGCGATTTTTATCTTGAATATTGAACGAAAAAGTGTGTCATGAATGATTTTTATTGACTAGAATTTATAATCTATTTCTTTCAACTGTTGATAATCGTCGCAATTGCTTAAGGATAAAAAGAGATCCATTGATGCTACTGGCTATCAAAACGGTCTGTATTGTTTGATCGGCACAAAAGAATACGAATAACGTTTCATTAAACATTTAATGAGATCTAAAATTCTCTTTTTTTTTGTACGGATTTTCAAGAGAAAATGAACATACGTACATCGAATGATTTTATTCAATATAATTTGATAAAAAAAATAGGTAAGGCTTCGTTTATACATTGAACGTCTCTCCTCTTCTTTTTTCATTTGTATTTGTACGACTTCAATACGTCGTGCTTAGTCATACGTGATGTTGATCGTTTTTTTTGTATTGAAACTAACTTTCATTTAACGAATCTCTCGAATTTCTTCTTGAAAAAAAAACCAAGTAAAACAAAACAAAACAAAAGACAACTTGTGGTTTCTCGAGCACGTTCATTAAACAATCAATTAACTGATGAATTATGTCTACCATTTATCATTATCAAACGAGGAACATGATTATCAATTAGATTTTTGACCTTCTTACATCAATCTACCCTTAGGATATTCGTTTGTTTGGAAATAATATCTTTAAACAAATCCCAAGAAAAAAAAACCGTTTCTTGAAATGATAATCGAGATATGTAACTCATTTAGATTCTATTGGACAATTGGTTAGTCTTTCTCTTTCTTCTCCTCTCGCGTTCTCTTGTCCTCTTGTGTGTATGTGTATGTGTTCTCTTTCTGTACAAAAAGGTACATCATTCTCTTTTCTTTTCTTCATTCAATAATCATCATCATTACGAGTTGTTTGACAGATGATTTGGCTTGTTTTCTTAATTCAAATTGTGTTCGTTTATTCATCAATTGAAAATCTCGATGTTCGAGAAAATACCAATGTGACAATAAATTGTTCATTGAATTCATCGAAATTTAATCCCAAAGAAAATATTATTCTTTGGTATAAAGATCGAACACAAGTCATCGGTGTTAATTCAATATCGAATAATTTAAAAAAATATTTTCTCAAACAAATCAATGATTATACGTATCAATTGATTATTTACAATGTTCAATTGGAATCATCGGGTTTATATCGTTGTCAAAGTTTTCGAGAAAAATTCGAACAATTCTTTCAATTGAACGTTCTCGGTAAAGAAAAAACTCGGAGACAAACAGAAAAAAAACGACGACAATTATCTACGTATGTGTTTTTGTTTTCAGTTCCACCAACGAATCTGACGCTTCAATCATCTCATCAATTACCTGTACCAGATGGTTCATTAATAACATTTAATTGTACATCGAAACGTGTTTATCCGAACCCCATGTTTGAATGGTACAAAAACGGACAATTAATTCAACGGTAGAGCAAAAAAACACATTTTTAGTTCGATCAAAAAAAGAGAAACACGTTGTTTTTCTTTCAGTTCAATCGGCAATCAAACATTCTTTTCAAGTTCAGCGATTCTTACACTTTTTCTAACACCTGCTGATCATAATCATATCTTACGTTGTCAAGTATCCAATCAAGCGAGTACTAAGGAAATATCAATTGAAATCAAATTAGAAGTTCTATGTTTGTATTCAATGAAAGGGGAAACACATTTGACTATTTCGTTTTTTATTTTAAAGTCAAACCAATTTTAAAATTTTCCTTCAATGATAAAGATTTATTGACTAAGAATCTGTCGATTATTGAACAAACATCACAACGTATTCGATGTAAGATCTTATCTAATCCATTGATTAGTTCGAAGATAGAATGGTTTAAAAACGATCAATTAATGATTGGTAAGCGAGAATGAGAATGTGTTAATTCAATTGTCTGCAGAAAAGAAAATGATGGATATGTTTGAATAATTATATAGGCGAACATGATGAAGAGATGAGAATCAATTTTACTGGAATTAGAAAATTAACATGTCGTGCAAGGAATACACTTGGCGAGAGTGAACAAAGTTTAGACATTAATCTTCTTTGTAAGTAACGTTTTCTTTTCTTTTTGTTATAAGAGAAAATGCTCGATTTTCTTTTGTCATTTAGATAAACCGAAGTTAATTTTAAATGAGAATTTAACAGTGATCGAAAATGATCAAGTTCGATTACGATGTTTGATCGATTCGAATCCGAAATGTTCACAAATTCGTTGGCTATTCAATCAAGACGAATTAAGTAAACGAACATGTTCGAATTTCTATTCGGAAGAATATTTAATCGAGAATATCACTCGACTACAATCGGGTTTATATACGTGCGAAGTTTGGAATCAATTGAACGAACATATTCAAGGTATTAGCTCGAGTTCGGTGGAAGTTCGTGTGCAATGTAAGTGAAATGCAATGAGTTCATTGAGAGATACATGTGTGTGTGTTTAGATCCACCGGTTATTTTGAATAAACGGAGAAAAGTAGCTGTACAAGAAAGAGAGGAAGTTAAAACTGAATGTATTGTCGATGGTAATCCAAGAGCTGAGATCATCTGGTTGGGACCAAATGGTCAACGATTGAGTGCATTTAAAACAGACAGAATTCTCAATCACACTATTATTTCATCGAGATTACATTGTAAGAGAAATTCTCGTTTTGTTTTCGTTGAAATCAGATTTGTTTTTCGATTATAGTACCATCGATTTATTCATCGATTCTCGGTGGTTATCGTTGCATTGCAAAGAATAAGCTTGGTCAAGCGGAAATCCCTCTCGAATTTCAACGACCAGGTCTTCCTGATCCACCGGTTGACATTGAAATTTCGAATTTAACCGATTCATCATTGATTCTCACTTGGCAATCGGGTTATAATGGTGGTTCCAATGAAACATTTCATATTACTCTCATCGGTAATCAAACTGAAGAGCAAACAACTCAGTCGAATCTCATTCGATTCGATGATTTAACCGAACGAACGTTTTATACGATTCAAATTCGTTCGAGAAATCAATTCGGTTGGAGTAATTCTTCGAAAATGATTCGTATTCAAACGAAAGAATCTTCATTGAAAACCGAAGAATTTCCATTGATTCAACGCGCTTATTTCATTCCGAATACACGACGTATTCGATTTCAATTAGGAACCATAGGATCGGTATTTTTGGACGATCTTTGTGTTCAAGCATTTAATTTCGAAGAGAATTCAGCTTGTATACCATTGAAATCAAGAGAATTATTGAGTCGTGGCATGGATTTGAGAATCAAGGAGAACAATTTACGATTGAAATTATGTCTCCTAAATCAAACTGACGTTTGTTCGAAATCATCGGCAATTTTAGTCGATGATCAATTAGGTAATGATATGTCCGATTGGATTTTAATTTTAATCGGTAAGCATGTAAAAGCAAATCAGAATTTGTTTTTAATTCGATGATTTTGTTTAGGAGGCATATTTGGTTTATGTTTTGTGTTTATTTTAATCATCTTATTCATTTGTATGCATCAACATCGAGATAAACTTCGAGAAAAAAATAGTTCAACTGATACATTGAAAACAACTCAATCTCTGCCAACAGTTCGTGTTAGTGATGCTAATACATATTCGACTCAAACACGGACATTGTATTATAATGATGAAACAGCAGGAATCTATTCGATACAAGGTAAAAAAAAGACAATGTGAAAACATCAGAAAAATGAATTCGTGTTTTTTTTTTGAATTTAGATCGAAAGAATTCGGTAAATTTAGATTCAGGTATGCCTTCGACAAGTTCAACAAATTCGAATTCAATGGTATCTCAAGGATTTTCGTCGTCGGATTTCTATGAGCGATCTGATGGCGATTATCTCGTACAGGGACGAATATTAACACCAACGAAATCTTGTCAACAAGGCAAAAAACTTGTATATGAAGTGATTGTGTGAAAAGATCAAACGTTTTTTAATCGATATTTACCAAGTTTCTTTTTTTAATTTGTATTGTAAAAGAATTTCGTTGTCGTTGCATTCAAATAAAAGTCAATATTGACAAGAAAAACATGCTTTTTCGTTATCAGCACATTCTTCCTTTTCTTCTAAGTATTTCATTGATGATAATGTCTGTAACACTTCATACACTACCAGTCGAATTAGTTTACCGAATATTAGATCATCTAAGCGATAAAAACTTATACCTTACAGTCAGCAATATATGCAATCGACTCAATATCATCCTAAATTCTTACCACAGATTTCAAGTAAGCTAAAATCAATGTTAAGAAATAATAGAACTTTGACATATGACATTTTAATTCTTCTTGTTTATATGTAGACTCTAACAAAACTTTGTCTTCAATATAACTACATCCCAGATGATCGTTTCGGATATTATAGTCAGGCAATGCAATATAATACAGTAAATTTCTATGCAGCCTTTCATTTTTATCAAACGAGATTACTTTCGTTTTCAATAGACGCTTAAAACCTTCAAACTGTCTAAGAATACCATTGGAGTTGAAGGTGCTCAACATCTTAGTCGAGCATTACAATTCAACACTGTAATTTTCTACATAGTCTCTCAATTTTCAGGGAAACATAACTTTTTCATAGACACTTGTATCTCTTAACCTAAAGGAAAACATGATTTCTGCCGAAGGTACTCGATATCTTAGTCAAGCATTGCGATACAATACAGTAGCCTTCGTTCACTTTTTCATGGTGACCACATACTGCTCTACTCGTATTTCATAGACACTTGTAGAACTCAACCTTGAATCGAATAATATATGTGCTATCGGTGCTCGATATCTTAGCGAAGCATTGCGACACAACAAAGTAACTTTTAATCTATTGTTTCTTTTGTATGAAATAGTTTCTAGACACTTGCACAATTAAAACTTGGATTTAACGAAATTACAACTGAAGGTGCTATATACCTTAGTCAAGTGTTACAATGCAATACAGTGACTCTTTTTCAAATTATTTAAAAAAACACTATTTGCCTCTAATTCATAGACACTTACAGAACTTGATCTTAAACATAACTATATTGAAGATGAAGGTGTTCGACATCTTAGCGAAGCATTGAAACATAATACAGTACTCACACAACTCGACATTTATGGTAACCACATTGGACATGAAGGTGCTCGATATATCAGTGAAATGCTGCAACTCAATACTGTACTTACAGAACTGTTCATGAGTAGGAACAACATTGGAGCTGCAGGTGCCAAACATCTTAGTCAAGCATTACAAACAAATACAGTAATCTTTCATCGTTATTGAACATCTCTATTTTATTTTCTTCATAGATACTTACACAACTCGAGCTTAATTATAATTACATTGGAAACGAAGGCATTCAATATCTTAGTCAAGCATTACAATTCAACAATGTAATAATCTGTTTGCTCTTATTTTCTACTAAACATGACTACTCGTCAGTTTCATAGACACTTGCAAAGCTCGAACTAGTTACTAATGGTTTTGAAGCTGAAGGTGCTAAATATTTGAGTCAAGCATTGCAACATAATACAGTACGCTCTCATCGACTTTTTCGTTTTTATTAAACATCATTTTCACAGGCGCTTAAAGAGCTCGATCTTTATGGTAACCACATTAGGAATGAAGGTGCTCAACATCTTAGTCAAGCATTGCAATACAATACAGTAGCTATTCATCGACTTCTTCATGCTGGTCAAATATTTCTTTGTTCGTAATATATTTCATAGACACTTACAAAACTCAATCTTACATCGAACGTCATTGCAAGTGAAGGTGCTAGACATCTTTGTCAAGCATTGCAACAAAATACAGTAACTTTCTATCTACTCCATAATTTTCATTAACCATTATTTTACTATTGTTTTCCACAGACACTTACTCAACTCATTCTTACTTATAACTTTTTTGATGAAAACGATAGAAGATATTTCGATGTTTTGTTAAAAACAAGAACTGATTTAAAGATTAAATTCGATTGAAAAGTTTTTTTAATAAATATTATTTTTTAATCTACCTTCAGCTGACAACATCTCTTTTGTTTATGCGAGAAAACAATCAACAATGTTTTCGGGTCTATGTGATCCATTATTTTTCGCAAGCGACGCCCTCCTTTTCTGTATTTGTTTGTTTCTATTGTTATAGAATAACATTTTTTTTTCATTGTCTCATTGACTTAACAAAAAACCAAAGAAAAAACAAATATTAGAATTGTTACCATGAATTTAGTTCTTTTTGACATTTGAAAATAATTAACGTCGATCTATTTAAACTCTTTACCTCAGACAACACTAATGGATGAAAACATACATGGATTTTCGGCATAAGAAAAAAGTAAATGGCAACTATTCTTCTCCTCCGTTAACTTTTTATTCTCAATTACGTTTTTATAATTGAAATTAAAAATAAATAGATCTGCACTTTGCAGTACCGAACAAAAACAATGTCCTTTACTTCTATCAATTGATTCGATTTTTTTTTCTTTATTCGCTATTCAGAAGAAGAAAAACAAATACATCCAGATCTGCGTTTGTTTGTTTGTATTCAAGTTTGTAATGAAAGATTTTCCAAAGGTTTCTTTTCATAAGAATCTTAATAACACATAGTCATTCGTATGTTAATTTTATTTGCAAGAAAAAAAAGAGAAAAGAGAAAAGACCATCATTGAATTTTTTTCATATAAATACCAGATTCACCGCCCTTTTTTTCAAATCAACGAAAAAAAAAACTCTTGCATACTTTCAACATGGCAATGGAAATCAGTAACAAGTAAATCAATTCATTCGATGAGATCATTTTTTTTTTCATTTAATGAACAATTTTTTCTAGTAGACAAACAGAAAAATTTATTTATCATCCAATTTTGGATGATTCCACTCGAATGATGAAAATTATTGGTAAGTGATATAAACTACGATCAAAGATTCAACTTCGTTTTGTATCTGTACTTTTAGCTAATCCTCTTTATGATAAATTAACATTATCCCGTGCTGCTCATATGCAAAGTCGTGCAAAACGAGTGCGAATCAAACGACCAGAAGAGAATATTCTTCTACTACCACCATTACAAAATCTCGAATCAGATGAAACAACTATCACAGTACGTAAAAGAAAATCTATAACTTTAACCCTAGAGTACGTTGAATTAGCATAAAGTCCTTGAACTTTTACAAATTAAAATTCAACTGAGATATGTTCTATGTTTTCATTTAGTCATTGTCGGCGATTAATAATCAACAAGAAACACCATCAAAACCTGCAACCAAACGATCTGTAATACCCCCAATAACATTGCCGCGACGTTCATCTATCAGTCGAATGGCACAAAAAGCTCGTAAATCATCTGCACATTCTCGAACCAGTTCTATTCATTCATCCTTTACTGACAATGACAAAAAGCCAATTGTTGACGGTACAGTTCGTTATTTAAATACTCGTCATGGCTTTGAAATTCAACGTTATTCATCATCGAATTGGTTATCAATCGATTTATTAACGAAGGATGCTTGTGAAGCTGAAGAGAAATCGTTTCGTGAAATGCTCGATAAGAAAGAACAAGTCGAAACCTTATCGAAAAGTATCTATACATCGGAATATTACCGACAACGTTGGGAAGATCTATTACAATCGTATAAAGATGGTTTCTTGACACATGACGAATGGGCTAAACAAAACTATCAATTATATTGTTTAAAAATATTTTATATTCAAGCTTGTGAGCGTGAACAATGTCAATTGAATTCCAACGCGCAAGATATTCGCTATCGACGTGCTCAATGCGTTTTTAATCAATGGAAAGAAGCCAAAAGCGAAGGAAATCTCGAACGACAAGCCAATCCATCTCGTTCGAGTACTAGTCATCAAACAACAGAAGTCATTTCTGTTCTATCGAATCCTCTGCCTTCTTCTTATTCCCCAAATGTCAACACAACTACTAAGCGTACGTCGATATCGACAAATATCGAAAATGATTTCGAACAATTGCCGCTTCGTCATTTTATTCCACGAAAGAAACCTGTCGTATCTATGCCCGAATCATCGTATATGTTCGATGAAAAACGATGGTCTTTGAATGCAATGCTTAAACGAGTCGTTGGCTTGGATCAACCGTTGCCACCACCGCCGAAAATTATCCATCGACAATATTCATCGTTAACACATCTTAGTAATGATAGTGAATTTGAATCCGGTCATTGAAACATGTTCATTTTCGTGTTTTTCACTCTTTTTGAAGTCAATTTATTTGAAATATAAATCTATTTCAAAATCGATACGCTTGACTGTCATTCATTTAAGCTGAGTAATAGATTAGAAAGAAAGATGACAGATGGCTGATGATAACATGTGTAATTATATCGAGAGAAAAATAAGATATAATATGCATGACGAAACGAGCTAAAACGTTGCGAGAGAGAGAGAGAGAAAAAAAAACTTACAATTGGAACTATTTATTGTTAATCACGACTGTGAAATCCTTGTTTGTTGATGATTAATGATTAGTCGACGTGTGAAATACAGGTGTCGTATAAATCCTTCTTATTCGCTTTTGTTCTTTATCCTTATGGTTAATGATACGCAATTTCTATTGATATTATAATTATTTCTAGCATATTGTCTACAATCGATTCACTCTTTATTTCTCGTCTTACAAGGAGGTTGACGTTTTTTTTTCTTCTTTCTATATATCAATGAATAAAATATTTATCTCGTAGGCAAAAAAAAAGATACCTGAAAGTGTTACAAAATCTATTTCGAGAACGGAAGGTTTGATTTTTTTTCAGATTATTTTTTTCTTTTACCAAAATGCGAACGTCAAAATCGAAACGTTATGATACGTCCTCACGTGTCCATATTATAGTTTTATACATATTAATTGGATGTTTAACGATAGTCTCGGCAGTTTATTTTGTTTGTCATTCACGATTAATTCGTGCACAAATTCTTGAATTGAATTTACTTAAACAACGAATAGAAGATGTAGAAAATGCACAGATAATTATATCGTCGTCGGATGATGATGGACTACCGAGACAATCGAGACATGCAAAACTAAAAGCGAAGTTATTTAATAAAGAATATAATGCTGATGATCATGAAGCATTGGTTGGATCGATTCATTTTCGAGTGCCGGTAGGTGAAATTGAAAAATAAATATCTTGAGTTTGTTTTCGTTTGAATTTAGCCAGTGGCAATGACAACATTTTGTGTCAAATCAGTGGATCATTGCAAACAACTAGTCAAAGAAAATGAAGGTAAATATCGAAGAATTGTTCGCTAGTCGGTATATGATATGTTTTTAGAATTAAGAGGACCAAAAGGTGAACGAGGCGAACGTGGATATTCAGGTCTACCTGGATTAATTGGTCCTCCGGGACCAATGGGACCACCTGGTGTCATGGGTCCACCAGGGGAAACAGGTCCACAAGGTCCTAAAGGAGATCCAGGTGAATCAATTCGTGGTCCAGTAGGACTCCAGGGACCGCAAGGACCGCCTGGATTCGTCGGTCCTCGTGGTGATAAAGGTCTTCCAGGCCCACCCGTACATTATCCGTTTTCTATTTGTCCATTGAATTCAATCTCGATATCAAACGTTTTCTTTTTCAGGGAACTTGTACATGTCCTTCAACTACGCCACCATATTCATTACCAATTTCCTCAAATACGGAACAAAAACAAGGTTAATATACTTTTGCACACATTTTTCTAACTTCATTTGTGAAAATTTAGACGCTGCAAAACGTGATGGTAAGTCATTTGTGTTTATCTTTGATCTTTAAATTTAATTTTCATTGATTTCAACAGCTGTCTTTCGTCGTGCACAACGTATGTATTCTATTTTTTAAAACCTTTTCGAATGTGTTTTCTTCTTCTACAGGCTGTATCTTTTCTTTCATCGGTACTCCAATCCTTGTCAAAAAAGATAACTTTACATTTGGCGCATGGTTCAAAGATCCTATGCCTCGCACGATCAATGGTGCCCAAAAAATCTATGTTACACGTCATGTTACTGGTACTATTCTCTACGAATATAATAATGAAAGTGATTTAGCTACTGACAAACCAAATCGAATTATTCAATTACCTTATCCATATTCAGGTGTGAATCATGTTGTTTATCAAGGAAGTTTCATTTATAATGTTCAAAATAAAAATCTTCTCGTTCGATTTGATCTGATTTCTGAAAGTGAAACACAAACTATCGAAGTATCGGCCATTCACGAACCACTTTACAATACACCACAATCAACTTGGTTCGATCTATCAATTGATGAGAATGGCCTTTGGCTATTATATCGTGAGCAAACAACGAAAAATTTCATTGCAGCAAAAATCAATCCCGATACATTAGACACGCAAAAGACCTGGATTTTACCCTACAATTCGTTGAGTTTAAGTCAAGCATTCATTGCCTATGGTGTTTTCTATGGTGTACAGTATTACAATAAATTGCAATCATATATCGATGTTGTTTATGATATTTACTCGAATCTAGCATTTACAACAACAAAAATACGGTTTGCTGTGCCATTTCATTATTTAGTTCAATTGACATACAATCCGTATGAAGGCAAAATATTCGCTTGGGATAATAAACATATGATTTATTATGTTTATAATGTTCAACCAGATAAAAAACATAAGTGTTAAACAAACGAGTCACGGTGATTAGAAATTCGTTTAACTCAGGTCGATAAATCGTTTCTTTTCCTTTTTCTTTTTTGTTATTTATGTATGTATAAAAGAAATCACAATAAAAGATATTTTAGATGTGTTAGTTTATTGTCGTTGACGGTTACGCTTGAATATGAAAAAAAAATAATATACACGAATAGAGTGAAAGAATAACCTTCGAGATTTTTTTCGACTGATTGTAGTAACCTTTTACTGAAGGTTCTCGCCCTCTTTTTTTTTCGTTTCTCGCCTGAAAGAGATAATGATGAATAATTGATTGTCGTTATTAGTGATTGTGCAAAGTCAAAATCGATATACAAGGATAAGATAAAAGAAATTAAATAATGACGAAAATTGTTTAGATTAGTCTATGAATTTTACTATACGAACATACGTATATAATATAGTTATATTCAACGATAAATTGCAAATCAATCAAGCAAATCGATTCGTCGTCGTCTTTCTTTTCCTTGTTCTGACTATTTCATTAGTTTCGTTCGTTTTACTCTTGTGGTTTGTCATTATTATTTGAAATAACCGCAATGATAATGAAGAAGAACACTGTTTCTTCTTGAATTCTTTATTTGCTTTCAAATGATTGGCAAAAGGCAATAACAAGCAAAAAACAACAAGTATATTCTTGTATTTTGTTTTGATACACATACTTTCGAAACGAAGGTTGAAATACGTCTTTGAGAAGGACAGATTCTTTTTGCTAGACTGCATTAACAATATTGTCTAAATCATTTTATTGATTAGTTTAGTTACTAGCAAACTTACAATGTTTGGATTCGGTTTAACTTCGTACAATCTGTCATCATATGCTCAACCGACGTTGTTACCCTATGAAGTTCCAGTTCCTCAACCATATCCTAGTCCATATTCAGTACCGACGCCTTATATTCAAAATATGATACAACCAGTTGATATGCCTGTACCGCATACGATTCAGCCTGTTGTCGTACCACAACCAGTGCCTGTACCTGTGCCAGTAAGTCAGCCATGTCCATATCCTGTTCCTGTCGATCGCCCATGTGCTGTACCAGTGGCTGTTCCAGTACCTCAACCGGTTGTCGTACGTGAACAAGTACCCGTTCCTGTACCTGTTCATGTTCCTGTTCAAATGCCTATGCAACAAGTGCGTTATTTAAAAACGAATTTATTCTACGTATATGCTTCTTGTTTTTTTGTAGGATTATTCAGCACCTGTAACGTATCGTCAAGTCGAACGTATCATTGAAGAACCAATTCGTATCCGACGTCGTGGTTGTTGTCGTCGACGCCGTCGTCGATGTCGATCATACTGTTCAACACCTGCTCCATTGCAACCGATTGTTATTCCTATTCCAATGCAAGCACCAGTTGAACAAACGCCATATCAAGTGACTGAATATATTCAAGATATCTATCCACCAGCACATGTTTTCACTGAACAAGTACCTATAGGTTATACTGTTCAGTCAGTTAATATGAATCAGAAGCCATCGCCAGGTGTTATTTTACCTCCAGCTCCTTACATGCAGCCATCGAGTCCCGCTCAACAACAACCAAGACAACTCGTACAACAACTGCCGAATGGTCAGATTATTCAACGACCATTGTCTGTAGGTGGTGGTAGTACGGGTGGCGTTCAACAAGTCATTTTACAACAACCGAATTTATCACCTTCGAATTCACGTGTAACTATGAGTAATCCTTCGTTTAATACGCAGTATTTTTGATAGATAGATTTTCATTTTATTTTTTTTTGTTCTTTCGAAAGACGATTATTTATAAAGAAAAAAAAAGAAAAGAATTTATTTAATATGGCATTTTAGGTAAATGAAAACGTGGAATGACATCCGGATATGCTTTTGCATTGAATGTTGGTACTAAAATCAATAATTAGCACAGTACAAAAACAAACGATAAGAAATAATACATACAGATGCCATTGGGAGCTCGTTGATTCGGCGTATAAGCATAACGACCATGTCTATTTTCTTCAATATGCTTTAAATGATTAATACTTTTCTCATTTGGATTTGGAAATTCTCGTTGAGTAGTAGTAACTGTTCCAAAGTCTGGCTGTTGACGATTACCCGTCACTAAATAATATTGAATTAAACTCTATTGCTATCTTTGTTTTCTACATACTCCATTCATCCATAAATGCTGCTTCTTCTCTCAAGATTCCTGACGTCCAATTTTGTTTTACTAATAACAATATTGAATAGAATCAATCTATTTTCCTAATTTAATGATCTTACATAAGAAATGATTGAACTCCGGTGTTTGTTCATAAGCATAATGTTCCATATTTGGATGATCGAGACCGCTCATTTCTTTTTTTTCTGTATTCTACTCGATCGTGTCTGTATTTTATCAGAATTTAACAATGATTTTTCTCTTCCTCTCTCTCCCCCTCTTTTTCCTTTGTTGATTGCAAAAAGAAATAATTCCATTTAAATAATAAGAGTTGTTTACGTATTGTTGCATTCCGTCGATCACTAAAATTTTCTCACTTTATATCGAAAAGTAAAGCAAAATTGATTGATCGAGCCAATATTTTTGCACATTTTCTCGCTCGTGTGTGCGTGCGTGCGCACGCTTTTCAATGTCACAAACATGCCTTTGTTTGATCGTGTTTGTCAAAGAAAAAAATATTATTTAATAACGATTCAATATTCTCTATGCAAATTAGTCAATTTTAATAGAAATTCTATATTTGTAAGAATAATTTCCATCTGGTTCCTGTTAGAGCTTGCACCTGTGATCTACCAATATTCTTCTATTTTCCTTGATTAGATTATTAGCATCAATATGCTTCGTAATGATGTGACAATAAACGAAACAAGCCCAAAACTGGAAGGAGAAGAAAAAAAAACTACAAGAAAACGGAAAACGTCTTTTTCTCTTCTTCTTCTTCATCATCACATGTGTGCAATACATTGTCGATAACAGCAGTAGCAGTAGTGCTCTTCTATCCATCTGCTTGACTTTCTCTCTTTTACAGTGAACATGTGTTGCAAGTAATCATCATACGAATAGACTAGTCAATGATAACGGCTGTTGTATGTTAGGTGGCACAAAACTCGAGAGACAGAGAGAAGAAAAAAAAAGAAATAATGGTAGTAACAGCAGCTAACCATACGGATATGTTCGAATAAGCCAAAAGAAAATATCGATATGCATTAGAACACAAGCTTATTTGTATTTTAATCGTTAGAAATCATGACTGAGTATGGAATTTTATTGAAAATCTATGTTCAAACATTTGTATTTCATTTAGTTCTGTTGAAATGAAGAATGAACCTCTTATTGTTGATGAATCAACATCAAAATCCCATTCAAATCTGCTGAAACGATCTCGAAAATCTGCTCATCCATCGAAAACAATTCAATCAACTACTGATTCATCTATTGTCAATCAATTGACAACGAAATCACCAATTATTCCAATTGATGAAACTCGAACAACTTCAACATCGACCGATGATGAATTCTCCGATCTATCTGCACATTTCAATCGTTTCGATGACAATAACGATACTCCAATACTTCCAACAAAACGGCCTCGTTTAACCTATGACAAACGTTTAGAAGCCAATGCACGTGAACGTGAACGTGTACATAATCTAACGGCTGCATTCGAGGCCCTACGTCAAATCATACCGATGTACAGCGATCAACCGAAACTCAGTCGTTTATCGATCTTACGTATTGCTTGTTCATATGTTCTTGTTCTAGGTTCATTAAATGAAATCGATTTTAGTAAAGAACAAAATGCTTATACATTTAATGAATGTTTTCATATACTTTCGAGTACGATTTTAAATGAATTAAAACGAAAAAAAATCAAATAAATCAATTTATTTTCCTTCGTGAACAAACAACTCTATCTCGATTAGAATCTGTCGTAGTCAGATGATATATGTCCTGTCAACGAACATTTTGCAAATTAATATAAATCATTTCAAGCAAAATATATTATGGTATACATCAATTGATAGCATGATTGGATATAAATCATCGGAAATATAAATTCGAAAAATATTTTTCAAGATTTTTCTAGTCGTTATTGTTTTCTTTATGCGTTTCCTGATTTGTTAAAACTACGGAAGAAAAATAATTTTGATAAATGAATAAATGAACCGTCGTCTTCATTGATGAATATATTCTCTTTTTTTTCTTCTTCTTCGTCGTCTTCTCTTGAACGTGTCAGAAGAAATGAGAAATAATATTAGACTTTTAATTTCCGGTATGTTGTTTCAAACAGAATAACATTCCGACAGAAACAAACAGAAAAAGATTTAATTCAAATTATGACAGTTACCAAGATTCATTTCACTGAAGCACAACAAGCTGAGAGTGTTGTTTTCATCGTTCGAGCGAAATTCTTACAAAATCTGTTCACAGTATGTCTTCCGAAACGACACAAAAGATACATGAAAGAAGCATGTAGTTCATAATCAATGAGTCAATTTTTTTTCTACATGATTGCAGTTGATGACAGGAGATGAAAAGGATACGACGAAGGAAAAAACCGAAGCATCAGACGGGCAAAAAAGAGAGGGAGAGAGAGAGAAGCGAATAGTGTCTGCTATCAAACATAGACTTGGAAAAATAGTAAAACAGAACGTCTCATAATAGACGAAGCTGAGGAGAAGAAGGAGAAAAATGAGAACGAGATGTTGCTGATGATGACTCGTTGAACAAGAAGAAAAGGAAAAGTATTTCTTATTCTTTTTTTAAACGAAGAAGAAGGAGAAGAAGAAGTTCACCATCGGTTATTAACTCGTCAAAAAAATCTCCGGCTACTAACAAAATAAACAAAAATTTTCTATCTTTATTTTCAAACCATTGACAATGTTATTAAACACGAATTTAATTCGTAGTTTAATTGTTTATATGCTCTTATTAATCAAACCGATATTAAATCAAGGTGTAGCCTGTTATAAATGCATGACAACTGATCCAAAGAATGATCGTTGTGCCGATCCATTTTCATCGATATTGAATCCAATTCTAAATAATTGTCAAGTAAAAATGAAAAAAAAAGAGAATATTTTGTCTTACTTTGTTTTTAAGGCTACATTTTATGGTAAGAATGGTACTTTTCCTGCTCGATTCTGTGTCAAAATAAGTGGCCGTGTAACAAGTGTTGACGATGGTGGCAATATGTCTTATCTAAACACGAACTTTTATTTTCGTACTTGTATCGTCGACAATATTATGGAGTCAACTAAAGCTCTGGAAACATCGGGTAACTTTCGTTTGAAAGGTTTGAATTCCATGCCGGGCACGATACGTCTGCAAGGTTATATGTCTCTATGTACTCTCGACGGATGTAATTCTTCTCAGCGATATTCTCTATCTTATTTTCTTCTTGTAATTATACTGTTTTATAGTTTATATTTGTTGAAATAAAATTGAAGACAATTTAGTTGGTTTTTATTGATTTATTTATTCATCAATTACATTAGGTAATTTTTCATGGCTAACAAAGGAATTAAGGAATTTTTCTTCTTCACCACGTAACAATAAGATTTCATCTTCGAATTTGGCACCATGTCGTTCACGTATTAAACTCGTACGACGAAAACCTTTCAAACTTCGGCAATTCGTACAATTTTCAACTGGATATTGTGACCATGTGAAAACACGTTTGTGACATTCGATACATTCGAAAAATTTCTGTTTAACTTCCGTTATTTTAACGAAATGTTGTTTTTGTTTACATAAACTCGATTGTTTATATGCAGTATAATGACATTGACGACAGACAACAACTTTGATATCACGTTCCATGATTTGAAGAAGTTTTTCTTCGATATTTTCTTTCTTTTTATATCGTTCAAAGATTTCATCCAATGTCATTTGACTATACAAATCGGCATACGATGATTTCATATTCATAATATCAGCAAAACGTTGTTGATCAACAGATTCATTCGCAACTTTCAATCGTTTCGACGATTGATCTGTCGGTTCGATTTCTGTATGCGATCGTTTCGATGTCGGCGAACTAACATCAGCATTGACGAGAGATTGACCTTTATTTGGCGTAATCTGTTTCTGTGCAAGACGTTGTTTGAGAATATCAATGGCACGTTGTTTAGCATTGTTAATTGCTTCTGTACTAGCGGCTTTATTTAAATCAACGAATTGTTTAGGTGAAGAAACTAGAAAATTTCGAAATAGATTTTATCTTGAGACTATTGAATCAACGAACCTTTTTTGACAATAGTAGATGGTTGTGGAGGAGGTTTTTCTGGTGAATTCGCAGGGAGTGAAGGATAGGATCGAATTTGTTTCGATGCATCGAAATCATCTCGATGTTTGAGTTCATCATAAACAACACGTTTGGATTTGCCGGCTGCTTGTTTTTCTTTATAAATTTGTCGAATATCAGCTATTGACTCGCCTAAACCTGATGTATCCTGACTTCGAACACAAATCAATGGATCATCTTCAATTCCGAGCATAACTAACATCGATTTTTCTTTATTATTCAATGAATTTCCATCATTCGTTGATTTCTTCGATGACGATGATCTATTATTTGACCATGACGGTGATGAATTCATTCCTGTTCCACTTGCCATAGATGCAAATTTCTGTGGTACATACGAACCCGTACTTTGTAGATTCATTCTCGATGAATTACCCGACTGAAATTTATTGTTACGTTGAGATTGAGACGATGATTTATGTATTTGATGTGCATGTGTAACACAATATTCGCATGCGTGTCGATCGATAAGAACTTTACATTGTTCACCGGATTTAGCTTTAGCTTTACATTGACCAAGATCAGGATTCGAACCGAGATTACAAACATTTCGTTCGGATTTAATTGATAATTGACCAGATTTTTTCGTGTCACCATCATAGATCAATAAAACACTTGATAATGTTGTTTTCCAAAGAGTTTGATGAGCATCACCGAAAAGAAATAGATTAATCGTAACCTTGAAATCTGTTATTCGCCATATGCTATATGTCGAACCGTTACTTGCTTGTTTAACATCAGATTTATGCGCTAGAACAGCCATTGTACACCAATCTTTGGGTATTGGCTGTGGTTGTTTATCGATTTCTGACAGACGAATCAATTTTGTTGATATTAATTTCGATTTAATTTCACTCGGCGTATAATTCATTGAACCGATACGAATATGTGTATTCGGATCCATGTAAACCGTTGGTGTAATTGTTGCTTGAGTTATTTTCGGTGTGTTGTTGACAGTTGTCGAACTTTTTCCACCAAATACATCGCCAATATCTTTATCAGAGAGTTTATATGTTGAATCTTTTTTCACAGTTGTTGTTGTTGTTGTTGTTGTTGGTTGTACATCTATCAATGAACATGTCAATTGCATTAATTGTTCAGGTGTCATTGAATCAGCTTGTTCAGCAAACGATACATTCGTTTGTTTAGTTTCTTGAGGATGATTATCATTATCATTATTTTGTTCATCTTCTTCTGCAAGTAACGCAGCTAATTCATCGTCATCGATTTCATTTTCCATTTCGAAAGTAAATTCAATCGAACAACAATAAATAAACAAATAAAAATCTATTTCATGACATCTATTGTCTAGTTTGAAATCAATCAATAAGAACGAGATTTAGATTTATATATATGTATGTGTGTCGTTCATTCTTTATTTATTTATCGGAAACAAAGAGAAAAAAAAAGATCTTGTTCAGCTGTTTTATAAATCTTGCTAAGTGCCAACGATAAAATGACTTTGAATTATATTAACGAGTCCATCATCAGTATCATCTAACATTCTTTTAACTCGTTCATCATGAAGTTTTCGAGCATATTCCGTATTCATAAGTGTAATTGAATCTAAGATTAATTTACCTCCAGCAAGAAATAAAAATAAAGCCATTAGAACTTGTACGAGATCATCGAGATAAGTAAATTTATTTATAAAAACAACTCGATTCCAAACAATCAATGGTAAAACCATGATAATTCCAATAAATGAATTGATCGTATCGAATTTCAATGCTACGGATTGAATCTGTCGACTGATACGCATTTTAATAATCGATAGAATTGTAAATACAATAATATGAACATATGAATACATAACAACAGTTAGATCTGGTCGAACACTTGGTGGTGAAATTAAACTTTGTATGGCACGTGTTTCAATAGCAAGAAATGAGCCAACAAATAACGCACCAATAATACAACAAGCAAGAGGATCACGATGACGAACAGCATCGATCGTTTTGCCGTTTAAATGCCACGAAACAAAACTCGTACATAAACAATCCATAAATGTATGAACGGAATAGGAAAAACCAACGAATGATTTCGTTCGTATACAATTAACAAGTGCTGTTGTACCAAGAATAATATCGACTGCAAACGAAAGTATACATGACCAAAACGCAATACGTCGTAAACGTTGAAAATGTTCGTCGGTTATGTCAGTACTTTGAACAGTTCCATTACTTTGAATACTAATCGTTTTCTTCAATGCTTGCATGAGCTTTTATTTTTCAAATAAAATATCGTTCTCGTTTATACTAGTGCGCATCAATGACTATGCCCATTTTCTTTTTTCTTTAACGTTCGCATTAAAAAAAAAAGAAAAGAACGATTGATAGAGCAAATCGTTGAACCGAGACCACATAGTTATGTACGAACGGTACGATTGTATTTAAAAAAAAGAAACATTTAACTGTGACGAACAACAGGAAAAAAGAAATGATGAATAGATATTTTTTCTCTTTCTCTCTTTATAGTTCTTTGGCTAATAGCTGACATCGATCATGTTCACCTGCTAGATTCGCTAGGCGTACACGATCGTAATCAAGATAGATTGTCTCATTTAATATTTGAAAACCTTGTTTGCGAAAAGCTTTTGCTGAATAGAGACTTGTGGCTTCGACATAAACGCCTTGTACATGTAAATGTTGTTTAGCATGTTGTAAACTTGCTTGAATGAATTTTTCTGTTAATCTCAAACCACGATACTGTGGATCGATAGCAATAACAGCAATATGTAATAAATGTTCGGCATTGAATCGATGAAAAAGATCGATTTCACCATGAACATGTTGTAAAATACCTAAGATAAAACGTAATTTTTCCGATTGAAAATTATTTTGATTCGATTGATTCAATTGTCGATGTTTAATGACATTTAAAGCAACGCCAATAATCTGCTGAGTTTGAACGTCAATAGCAACGAATGAACATTGATCTCGGAGTGCATTTGAAATAATAACACGAGCAAATTCTTCGGCTTCATCGGGCAGATTAAATGCGAGACATTTATTCAATGGTTCATCGCGAAAGAATGTATCAATTACAAGTTGAAAAACTTTTTCCTCATGTTCAACTGTCATTAGACAGAAATCGATTGTTGGCGGTTCGAACCAAGTTGTGGTTGGTGGTGGTGTCGATGGACATGACGACACCGAATCACTTCGTTCTTCAAGGCGTTTACGTAGTAATGAAAGCATTTCGATGGAGAAAAAGATTTCTTACGTTTTGACACGTCTATTCTAACGAACAAAAATCGATTTTCTCGTTGCCGGAAAAGGAAGAGAGAACTTCGTTAGCTTCCTTTATCACTTGTGATCTAGTTCTTTCTCCTCGAAAACAAAGCCATTCAATCTGACAATAAGAAAAACTTGATCAACACATTTTTTTTTCTTTTCCTTTCTGTGAACCAATTGAAAACATGATGTTATTTACCTTTTTCTCAACTTATTCATAAGAATCTCTTTTTTTATAGAAAAAAAATATGTATGAAATAAAAAAAAAGAAAGAAAACATGAATTAACACAACACGGACAAAGCAAATCAATCGGGATAAAGGTAGTTTTCTTTTCTTGCAAATCTATATATAAAACAGATTATTTTCTTTATAATAAAAAGAGAGAACAAACAAAAGAGACCAACTATAGAGAGAAAGAGAAGATAGAGAGAGAGAGAGAGAGAAATATAGGATAACCAAACAAATAGATGTAGAAACGAGAACATTGATAATAAAATTCAGTTGGTTTTTTTTTGTCTAACTCATTTCACACATCGTAGCACCTTGACTAATAAAAAAAAGAGAGAGAGAGAGAAAGAGAGATAGAAAGAGTAGTTTGAGCATGCGTGCACACACAGAGAAGAGTATAACAAAACTACTCGATGAGAGACAAGAGAAAAAAAGAAAATATATAAAAAAAAACGTTGAAACGAAATTCTCTAGCATATATGCATATAAATAAAAAAAAATTAGGAGAATTTTTTTAATAGATTTATTTGTTCGTTGAAAACATTTTGATTTGTTTTGTTCTTTAAACAACTTCGATGTGCCAAGGAGAACCTGGAATATGTTGATCGCCCCATTTAACAACCAACATATATTCACCTTTCTCTCGTACGGTCTAGAAAAAAATTCGAAGCAAACAAAGTGAAAATTGTCGATCAGTAGTAAATCAAAATTGTTCGTACGTATTGAACGTTGTATTGATTGCTGCCAACATGTTTGATGAAGACTTCTTCGCATGGATATTTCGGACCGAAGACACCAACCATTAACATGGCATTTCCTGAATAACAAACAAACTATTTGAAGACAAAACAAGCATTTCCCCCCTCCACTGACCTCCGTCACGTGTGTCAACAGTGAACGTTGCTTTTTCATTTCGATAAGCTCGTGTAAGACCTTCACCATGTGCACGTACACGTGATGCATCGACGGTTGCATAGTTATTTCTTGAAGTTGAAACGTATGATGATGTTTGTTCAATTGTATTGTATCTTGTTTGTGTATCTAGATAATAGTGTCATCAATGAAAACGATTACATATAGTCAATGAAATTAATTTACTTCGACCAGAATTTAAAGCAACTCCTCCAACAAGACATTTGAATGGACTACCAGCAATATTAACTCCGGCAAATTTGATTGTAATGAGATAATCGCCAGGAGCTGTGGGTGTGAAACTGACACGATAACCTATGGAAAAGAATCGAACGATAGTTTTGTTTTTATTGTGTACAGAAAAGAAAACGATCGATTTCTTACCTTCAGCTACTTCACGACAATCAAGTTGAACTTTCGATGGACCATCAACAGTAACAGCTAATGCACCAGCACCAGCATTCATTGTATCAATTAAAAATTCGCATGGGATACCTAAATAATTGAATGCAATCGATGAAATAAGATCTTCTCATTGAAATTTACCAGTTTCTCCTTGATATAAACCTTGACCAGATGCAAATACTCGACCAGGATCAGCATTAGCATGACCGACCACAACACGGAACGGTGAATCAGGTATATCACGTCCATTAAAACGAACATGTACCCAATGAACACCATTTTCTCGTGGGATAAATCGAATTGCGTAATGTTCTATTCGAAAACGAAACAAAAGCTCGATTCTTTTATTCAATCAATTTCATACCATCGCCCATTTCTTGCACAATACATGTATCTTCAGCTCCGCTCGGTGCCGTAACTCGAGCATCGAGTCGACCACGCGCACCATTAACATTAACAGTGAACATACATGGACGATTAACTTCATGACCTTTCGCATGAAGACTTTGAACAGTTAATTTTCTCGCATCACCAAATGGCGAACCGATAACAACATTAAATGGCGACTCAGGAATATGTTCGTCATTAAATTTAATTGAGACTTGATATTCTCCTGGTTCAGGACAAACAAATGAGACACCGCATGAACCATCTTTACGATCATAGAAATCAATTTCAGCTTTAGCTGGACCTTCAATTGCAATAGCGAGACCACCAGCGCCTGCTTCACGTGTATAGATATTGAATTCATCTACACAAGAAAATCACATCAAATCGAATCAATCTTTTGCTTTGAATTGTTCATACTTGTTGAATTGACCTCGCCACGTACTAGACCGTTTCCACTGGCACGTACTTTATGAGCACCACCACCTTGAATTGGACCAACAGTAAATTCTAAATAAAATATTCAAACTATGCAAACAAATCTTCGAATCAATGGATATCAATTTACCAAAAGGACTGCCCGGGATATGCATATCCTTATGTTTAACACTAACTGTATGAACACCCATTTCTTTGGGAATAAATTTAATTGAATAATTGCAATCATCGAGATCACTAAATCAATTCTCAAATTGTATCATCAAGAATATTTTGCATTCAAAATCACTTACACAATCTCGCAATTTTCTAAATGTCCCGATGGACTTGTAACATAAGCACTCATATCAAATGGTGATGTGCCTAAAAATAGAAAAGAAAACCAAAGGTCATAAGCTGTTGTTGTTGTTGTTGTTTCTTCTTTAGAATCTCATTTTAGCGCAACAAAGAGAAGTCAAGAACCTGGTAGTGCTTGAAATTTAAATCCATGAAAAAAGGGTACACTATAGTGATGTTGTGCTCCTGACTGTATTTGATTAGTAGTCGCATTGCTGCTGCTGCTTATTTTCGAATATGACGAAGCAGCAGTCGCATAATTAGCTTGTTGCTGATATGCTCCTGTATTTGTTTGTGAAAAACTCGGATGACCCAAAGCTCGATATTGATCTGTGTATGATTGTTGTTGTTGTTGTTGATAATTCGAATTATCCGGTATAGATGTATAATTTCGATCGAGTACAGATGAAGAACTCGATGCTAGACGACTTTTCGAGGTGAAATTTTGGCCACCCTCGAGATTATTTGAATAGAGTGCTGGCGATGGTGAAGACAATGGTTGTCCCCATGTTTGACTTTGTTCTTCATGTTCACGATGAATAACCGGTTGTTGATCATTCACCTGAGACATTGAATAATGCTGATAGGATGAATGACGTTCGCCGCTTGCATTATTTTGAAGATTTCCACTGTGATACATTTGTCTTTTGTTAAGCCAACAATAACTATTTGGTAATTCGTAGTCTAGCGTCTTGTCTTCTTCTTTTATGACTGTATATATGTCCCATAAATATCCCTTTCTTTCTCTCTCTCTCTCTTTCTCTTTTTTTTTCTCTCTCGCTATATATCTCATAAGATTCTTTTCTCTAATAACATCACCATCAGCAGTTGTCGCAACATCAACACCGAAATAAACATAGATTTATTCCAATCATCGTTGTCACAAAGCGATAGTTAATAATACATCGACAATTCTTTTCTCGGCTTTTCTTGTTCGTACTCTTTATCTTCCATACCGTTGTCGTCCTCCTCCGCCTCCACCATTTCTTATATGCTGATGTCAAGTGACAAATCTCATCTAGTAGAAGGATACCATCATCATCAAAGATAATATTGTTAACGATGTCGTCTGTAGAAACTGATGATAACAGACGTTCTTTTTCTCTTTCAATTCGCATGCACATATATAGACAAACAAACAGATATATAGATAGATCGTTTTTGGGATATATCCGTTTCTCATTTAGTTCGGTAATAAATAGTCAAAAGAGAACGGCAAAAAAAAAGAAAGGATAACAAAACAAGAATTCAATAACTAGTAGAACATACCAGGAATTTTAAGTGATAATTCGCATTGACTGCCAATGTGTGTAATATCAACAGCACGACGTTCACGCATAATACTTTCTTTGAGTCGGCCAGAACCTTGTCCAGCGACATTGATTGCAAATGGACTTCCTAGAGAAGGACAAAACGAAAATAATCTCATGATAATTAGCATCTTCTTCAAAGAACACTTTCGAATTCTTGCATTTTATCTATCCCTATCAATCAAAAATCTTCTTTTAGACTGGATAATCAGTTCAATGACACGCGTCTATTGTCTCAAGGTTTTGAGATCTAAATACGAACCTGGTACGTGTTGATCGGCAAATTTCACGTTAAGAATATAATTGCCTGGTTCGGTCGGTCGATATGTGACAAGACACGAGCCATCTTCATTATCGTGACATTCAATGTCTGCTTTCGATGGTCCTTCAATTGAAAGCGATAATCCACCATAGCCAGCATCGCGCGTAACGACAGTAAATTCATTCGTTTGATATGTATATCCTTGTTGTAAACCAGGACCATAGACTCGAACTTTATTTGCATCGCCAATTTCAGTTGAACCAACATGAATACGGAATGGACTATTTTTAATATGTTGTCCATCACGATAGACATTAACTAAATGATCGCCAACTTCTTTCGGTACGAATGATATGCCTAAACTGCCGTTAGCTAATTTTTTCAATATGCATGGCTCTTCGAAACCACTTGGCGAACGAATTGTTGCTTGAAGATTATGAATATCCATTTCGGTAACACGTAAACTGAATTCATTTTGACTGCCGAAAAGAACTTGTGAACGTTGATATTGATCGACTTGTGATGGTAAACCAGTAATCTTAGCTGTAAATGGCGAACCAACGATGTTCTTATCGGCAAATTTAACGGTGATTGTGTATTCACCCGGTGCAGTCTAGAGAAAAAGACATATGGAAAAATGTTTCTTTCTATCGGTGAAAATTACCGGCCAATAGGTGACATCGCATGTGCCATCCTTGTTATCTTTACATTGAATTTCAGCTTTCGAACTGCCTTCAACAGCAACCGAAAGACCACCTGAACCGGCATCTTTCGTAATAATACGAAAACTACATGGTTCATTACAAACACCATGACTAAGACCTGGTCCATAAGCTGTGACATAACCTGTTTGAACTTGATCAACATGAAATTTAAATGGTGAACCAGCTATTGGTTGTCCTTGATAGAACACATCCAATTCATGTAAACCGACTTCCGATGGTTGATATTTTATTGAAACAGTACCATCATGATTATCTTCGAGTATTGGCGTATGAATACGACCCGTTGGTGTTCGAATTAATGCTAAAGAGAAATTGGAAGATATTTAGCAATTGCTTTTTCGTACATGTGTGTGTGTATGGTATTCCGTCGAACGATATCTCTTATCCCAAGTAGTTCATAAGACAACTGCAAAACTTGATTAGTTTTAGTAAATAAAGAACAAACAATGAGTAGATGTTTTTTTTTTGATTAAATATGATATTTTTCCAATTAAAAAAAAGTAAAACATGTATTCAAAAACTAGAAACAAAAATCCACGCTATAAAAATATATATTCATACGCTAGTCGGTAAAATTCATAAATCAAAAGGCTTTTGGTAGTAGAAATGGGGTTCACAACACGAGTGATTACTGTTTATTAGATGTCTGTGTGCATATAGATGTAATTATGTTTTCTGTGTGTGTGTATGTTCTTTTTAATTTACGATTTATTCATCTTCTCTGTCGAGGTGAACTAACTATAAAATCTGATTCGTAAGCACGCGATCGATCATACGATGTGACATGTCGCCATTGGACCCTGTGAAAACGATACATACCACTAATATCACCGAATTGACCGCCGCCAACTGGTAAACGAAAATCAACTGGTCGATATTGACTTGCTTGATGACGTGATGTGACAGTTTCGGTAACTTGAGTGTCTCGATAGTATTTATCACCATCGCCAGCCTAGTGAAAACGAGAAAATCAATGTGATGTGACAAGTACGAATTATTCAAGCAGAAAAAGCAAGAGAATCTTATTATGTGAACAGAAAATCAAGATAGTTTTGTCTTTTTTTTTGTTGCATACCATTTTAGTTTCACTTCCCTATAAACAAGAAGAACAAGGAGCAAAAAGAAAGAAAAACCAAAAGCTATTAAATCGAGCTAATTTAGTATGATTTATGTATGTATGTATGTTTTTTTTTCTGCTTGATTATCTTTTGCACGCAGAATAGCACAAATAATATACATTTATCTGTTTACCATTGTTGGAAAACGCTAAACGAGGTTAGTCAAAGAAATTCTTTTCATATAGACGTCAAGAACAAAAAATGACAGATCGATTAGTCATAGAAAAACTACTGGAATTCAACATATTCGATAACTTACTGTAACAACAAAGTCGCCGCCCGGTATGTCTTGACCGCCGAATTTAATTTTAATAACATAATTGCCTGGATTATGAGGTGTATAGAAGAGATTAAATGTGCCATCTTCATTATCGACTATATCGATATCGAGATCATTGCCAAGTGTTGAACGAATACGGCAGGTGACTGCACCTGGACCAGCTTCATGTGTATCAACAGTAATTGTATATTCTTCTCCAACTTGAAGATTAGGATTTGTGCCATTGCCTAGAGAAGACAATCGAAAGTATGAACAGATGTTTTTTTTTCTCAAAGTAAATGTCTTCGAACCAGAGATATGGCATTTCGATGCGTCTCCAATCGGTTCCACTTTGACGTTAAATGGTGCACCGTTTACAGGAAAACCACCATAGTTGACATTGATATTGTAACGACCGACATCATTTGGTTTGTATGTGACTCTGTATGTTCCGTCTTTGTTATCGATGATTTTCGTTGGAACAAGAAGACCTTCGGGATTCTTAATTAAAACGTCAGGATGTTCGAAACCAGCGTCACGTGTATCGATGATGAAGTATGTTTCGAGTGATGCGGGAATACCGTTACGAATACCAGGACCGTCGACAATAACTCGATTCGGTTCGAAATGAGGAAGAACTTGAACGTTAAATGGACTAAAATTTACCAAATAAAACAAAACAATTTTATTCATTGTCAAAAAAAACTAACCTTTGACGAATTGGTTGATCACTCCAATTAATATCAATACGATGTGTTCCTTCGATTTGTGGCGTGAATTCTGCAACGTAGATACCTTCTCCTCGTGGACGAATACTGGCTGGTTTACGACGTCCTTTAAATACGAAAAAAGAAGCGAAAAGGTTAATGGATTTCGTTTGATCGAGAGTCTTGTCAAGTGGTTTGTTTTCGAGCGAATACGAAGACAAACTTGCTTACCATGAATATCAGTGATTTCAACTGACGGTGTACCAGGACCGGCAGTTTGACCATCGATTAAGATTTCTTGTAAAACATTAGCACGCATTGTCGGACTCATTTTAACGTTGACACGACCAGCATCGAGACGATCACGAACTTGAACTCGAAATGGTGAACCTACAAAACGCACATAGATTTCGATAAAATTTCACATCTATTCTACCAGAAATATGTTGTTCAGCGAATTTGATCGCAATATCATATTGACCAGCTTTTGTCTAATTAAAAAAAAACGAAAAAATATTGAAAACAATTGAATTGTTTGTTTGTTTAGTCTTACAGGTAAATATTCCATAATGCAAGTAGCATCTTGGTTGTCTTTGCAAACCATTTTAGCTTCAGATGGTCCTTCAATAGCGAGACCAAGACTGCCTTGTCCAGCACCTTTTGTTTCAATTGTAAACGTTGTTGGCTCATTTGTAATAGCGTATTCAAGACCAGGACCATAAGCACGTACACGTAATGGATCGCAACCTGGGATCGCATTAACACGAAATGGACTTCCTGGTACAGGAATATTTTCATATGTAACTTCAATTTGATGAACTCCTTGTTCATAAGGTGCGTATTGTACTTGATAAGTGCCATCGCCCATATTTTTGACAGGACATCGAACGACACGGCCACTTGGCGATGTTAATAAAGTTTCGACACGTCCTGTGCCACTGCCTGTAACCGATCGAGCATCAACAGTAAATTCGGTTGGACTTTCGAGAAAAACTCCTGAAATTAGAAAAACAATATTTGAGAACAATGTTTTATAATATCAAGCTCAAACAACCATGCTATCACATAACGACAGAAAATAAAAAGTGATTCAATTCAATACATAACAACGAAAAAAAAAGCAATGACACATGCAGACACAGTGTTGGTCACCAATGGGGGTAGAAAGAACAGAGTAGGACATGCAATGCGATCGATTAGAATATGTATATAGATTGCCGTTGAATCCATGTGTAGTACACACCCTTGGGATCGAGACCAGGTCCATAACAACGAATAGCTCGTGTATCGAGATCAGCTCGTACGGCAGCACGAAATGGTGAGCCGGGAATATGTTGTCCTTCATATAAGATATTTATGTTGTAATTACCAGCGACTGTAGACAATTGAATACGTGTAAATAATCAATCGATGAGACAAAATAACAAAAAAACTACCTGTAGGATGATAGGTAACACGACAGCTACCATCATTATTATCTTGATAGTCAATTTTCGATTCCGATGGTCCTTCGACCGTGACACCTAGTTGACCATTACCAGCTCCACGTGTGTCAACAATGAAATCGGCTGGTTTATTGACGGTGCCTTGTGAAAGGCCCGGTCCGTATGCACGAACTTTACTTGGATCAAGTGGTTCGATAGCTGTGATTTGTCCAGGACGTAATGGTAATGTACAAACTTCAGGTTCAACAAGATATGAACCTGGTTCGGGTACATTAAAACGAAGATTATATCCTTGTGGTGCCGGTGTAACAACGGCTTCTTGGTTATTTCCCGATGGGCCAACAACACGAGCACGAACTGTATTGGGTGGTAATGGTCCAGCTGCTAAGGTATTCAATGTTACCTGCGCAGGCTGTCCAACAATAGGCACTAGGATGGACGAGAGAGATAGAGTGCATGTAAAGAAGAGAAACAACTTAAACTAGGATGTCAAAAAGGTAGAAAAATGCGCACACAAAACTAATAATAATAATAATAATCAAAATTCGTCAATTTGAACCAAATAATTCTCAACTAAATCTAAGAAATACACTCGATTCATCCTCGTAACACTTACTTGTTTCAAGACCTTCAAGACGAATTTTACTAACATCAACACTTGGTTCAACATTGACTTTAATTGGTGAAACAGGTATTTCATTATCACCAAAGAGAACGCTAATGCAATGAACACCTGGTAATTTAGCTGTATAACCAATAGTAAATGTGCCATTTTGATTATCATCAATTGTAAATGGTACATCTTGATTTTTCGGATCAGTTAAAGCAATTGAAATATCGCCTGAAAAGTCGGGAAGTCAGTCATTAGAATACGACGATATTGTTGTTCACAAATTTACCTGGACCAGCTTCTTTGCAGTCAACAGTAAAATATGTTGGGATATTCATTTTAACTCCACGTTCAACACCAGGGCCGTAAACACGTACTTTCGATGGATTCGATGGTTCGGTTGGCCAAACCTATGATCAATTAAAAAGTTAATCAACTAGTGCAAAAAACAAAACCGATAGTTATTACTCGAAATGGACTATTAGGTATTGCAACACCACCATAATCAACTAAAATAGTGTGACGTAATGGATTACGTGGCGTATAACGACAATTATATGTTCCATTTCCGTTATTTCGAACTTGAACATCGACTGGTTGATATTCTTGATCGATAGCTTGAACACGTAATGGTGCTTCGCCAGCATTATGCGCATCGATTGTAAATTCAGTTGGTCGGCCAATAATTTGTCCGCTTGGTTCAAGACCTGGACCATAAGCTTTGACCTAATCACACAAAAAAAACAGTTTTCTTTTCATAATAATAATAATAATAAAAACTATTACTTTATTTGGATCGAAATTGCCTGGTGCTTCAATCCAAGCCATGAATGGCGACAATGGGATATCTTCATCATTGCAAAGTATATGTACGGCATATTCGCCAGGTATTGTTGGCCAATAACGTACATTAGCTGAACCATCGCCATTATCATTACATTCAATACGTGCTTGAGATGGGCCTTCGATTGAGAAACCTTGACAAAGAGAGAAAATGAAATTTCAGATTCGAATAAATGAAAAGACAAAAAGAAACATTCATTCCATGCATTTTTATTCAAGGCGTCACGTCAGACTAGATATACTTACTAATATCTCCTGAGAAATGATGATTTAATTAAAGAAAAACGATTATTAATCGAGAGAGAATGAACTCATGACATACCTAATGAGCCTGTTTCTCCATTGGTTTCGACAATGAAGTCAGCTGGATAGCCAACAACACCTCCTTCAAGACCTGGACCATAGGCACGAATACGTGATTCTTTATAAGGTCCAACGAAAACAGGAAATGGACTTCGTGGAATATGAGCACCACCATAAGTAACATTAACTGTATGAGGTCCAACACGATTTGGTACATAACCACATTCATATGTGGTATTATTTGCTTTTGTTACTCGACAAGGAACTTCCGAACCATCTTCAATGAAACGAATTCCTTTCGAAATCAAAATTGAATTCAATTTTTCAAAATCTACCTGGTCCAGTGACTGTTGCTTTCATGGCACCTTCGCCAGCATCTTTTGTAATAACTCGAAATTCAGCAACGTCACCTGTACGAACACCTTTCGGTTGAATACCTCGACCATAAGCTCGACATTTCTTAGCATCAGATGCTACAAAAAAAACAAAAGAATTTCAAAACACTCGAATTGTTCTTCTCAGTACGTACATGATGCAACATTAACACCATAAGGACTATTCGGTATAGGTCGTCCAGCAAAGAAAACATTGACTGAATGAAAGCCAGGTTCACGTGGAACATATTCACAACGGAATCGTCCTGGACCAATTTGTTTAACCGAGGCGGGCACAACATCTTGACGACCACGTGGATCAACAATAACGACTTCAGCAAGACCATTGCCAGCATCTAATTAAAAGATGATTTTCTTTGTTCTTCTTCAATTTCGATTCGAATTACTTGTTGCATCGATTTCAAACCATGTTGGTCGGTCAACCATAACGCCATTGGGCTCGAGACCAGGTCCATGTGCACGAACTTGACTAGCATCGCCTGCTTTACCTTCGATATAGGGTGAAAATGGTGATTTCGGTACTTCTTGTCCGCCATATTTCACAATAACCTAGAGACATATACAAACATGTTTATGTCATCATTTATTTACGATATTTTATTACTTTATATTGACCTTCCATTGTAGGATAGTAAGTACAATCATAAGTTTGATTTTTATCATTACGAAATTCGATATCGCACTAAACGAGAATTGTGTTTTTTTTTGTATTAATAAAACATCAAAGAATAAAATTCTCTTTATCCTACTCGTTCTCGTTGACCTTTAGGGTTAATAACAATAACTTCAACATTTCCTTGTCCAGCTGCAAATGTTTCGACGTGAAATTTAGCTGGTGCATCAACTTGATTTCCACTTGGTTCAATACCTACGAATAAACACAAACGTTGCTCGCGATTAGTCAGTCATTCAATTCAACCTTTGCCATAACATCGAACACGTGCAGAGTTCGTTCGAGGTGCGATTGGTGCGCCTTGTTTCAATTTTGCACTTGGATATTGTGAGAGATACGTCATCATAGATTGTTCATCGACTCTTGGATTAACCATTTCATGTGGTTGAATTAATTGTGGGATGCCTAACCAACGTTCAGCGAGATCCATAGCTTCCTTAGCATTTTCTAAAGCATTTCGTGGATCACGTTTATTCCAATCAGGAAAAAGTCCTAAAACAAAACAAAAAACACATTTTTATTCTAAACAAAAAATCTCCGATTTCTACCGGGTGCACAAGCATCAACAAGTGCGCCAATAGCACGACCATCGTTCCAATCCGAAGTAAAATTGGTTATTGGCAATTCCGGTGGTAATTTCTCTTGAATCCAATTCATAAGTTTTTGTTTGGGCGTTGCATCACGTCCTAAACCAGGTGCATCTGGTTGCTCGAATTCCCACATAGGTAATGAAATTGAATAATGTAAAATAAGTGTCCAAATTAAACCAAGAATTAATTTTAATTTACCATCGACAATATGTGTTGCATCTATGAATAGAAAAGAAAAAGAAAACGGTAAATTGTTTATTAATATGTGCATGTCGAATACAAAAGAACTTCGATTCAATTGTTCTCACTTACCGATATTAACAAGACGAATACGTTCGGTATTTTCAAGAAAATCGAGTACGACTGAGACATTTTCGAGTTTTTGTGAACGAAAATTAGGTCGTTTATTATATTTTGGTACTTTTTTCTGTGATAAAACTTCGATCAATCCGATTAAATTCAAGCCATCACCTAATTCAGCTTGTAAATCATCAACATGACGATTAATTAACTTCAAATGTTCATTGGCCCAACGTGTAAATGTATTCTGTTGAATTCTTTTCCATGGTGCATCATCAGCTAATTCACGCTGCATGTCTTCATCAAATTCTATACATATGGAAACATTAAGACAGGAGAAAAATCAAAAAGGTAAAGATAAGAAACACAAAAAAAACACACACACAAACACAAAACAACAGAAATAAAAACTTTTCATTTTTTTTGCTCTCTCTCTCAATTCTTTTTTATTCGTTGTTTTACATCGTTTTTTTATTTACCTTCTTCTGTACGTCCAAATTCGTCCTCTTCAAATGGTTCACCTTGCTCGTTGTATTGAGGATTTTCAGGGTAGCCAGGTCCGCCTCCACCACCCGAATAGCCGCCGTTTGCAGATTGATTGTACATGGTTGACAATTTTATTTTCTCTGTTCTGTTCTTTTTTTTTTAATTCTCTCTCTCTCGCTCCTCTCGTGCGCGTTTATTTCAACAACGACCTGCGGTAATTTTGGTGGTTATACGTTTTCGAATCGTAAAAATGTGATTCACCTAGTGGTTGAATGAAAAGACAGAACAGATGAATTTTTTTTCAAACAAAAAAAAAGTGGCTTTTGCATTAGAGAACAGAATAAATCTCGAACTATACTATTAAACAAGCAACTATCACACACATAACAGAAGAAAACGAGGTGCCTACGCTATGCGTATATGTGTGCACGCGATGAAATATTTTGATAAAAGAAAAATAACAATAAAAAAGCGAGAGAGAATGACTTCAAATAGAGACAAATATAAACGTATGTCTGTCTACACGCTTTCATTTTTCAAAATGTAAATCTCGATGAGAAAATGTCACTCAAAGATAGTTTTGTTCTCTATCTTTTTTTTTATTATATTGACTTATAATCAAAAGAAACGAAGAAAGATTAGCTCGATTTCGTGTTTTGTCTGGCTTTTTTTCGTGTGTCTTTGTGGGAATCACCAGAGAAACAGAACCAATCAAACAGATTAATGGAAAACATTCCTACGAGGCGACATCTGAGGAGAAAAGAGAACAGAGATACAAGGATATCAGACAACAGCGAACGACGACGACGATCTAAACCGCAATTAGAACAAATAAATGAATGAATGTCAACTAACGAAAGAAAAGTACATCTAACATTGTGATTATTGAAAAATCTCTTGTTCTCTCAATGTAACGTGTCTTTGTTAACGAATTGTCAAACATTGAAAATCTTCACACGTAGAAAAGAAGAGAAAAAGAAGAAGAATAAGAGAGAATTACTAAGGTTTGATTGTAATCACAAATCAAAAGAAAAAGAAAATATATATTTATATTTTTCTTTCCTCTTTTATTCGATCTAGGTGACAGAAAAACATTACAGTTTATTTATTCATCTCATCGCAATTGATTATCTTCTAAGACGATGAATAGGAACTTAACTGAAGAGTTTATTTGTTCGATGCGCTCTTTTCCTACTCAATCCTTCCAACGAACATTTACACAAGTGTGCAGAGTTCTACTCGACATTTTATTCTATGTAATGATAGCATATCAATGATCTTCTCTTTTACGCAAGACATCCTATTGTATTGAGCATTGATTTGATCAATGGCATCACTAATCTATCTTATTTCTCTCTTACATGTTTTGTTTTATGTCGAACAAAAGGACAGACATTTAAAAAAAGAATGAAGAAAAGCTTTGAGAGACAACGCATTCGAAGAGAGATCATTAAAATCACAATCTATGTTTTATTTTCTTTCTACATACTCTAAAAGCCTATCTTGAATTTAAAAAACAAGTTTTATGTTTTTATGAGATTTTAAAAGTACTTATACTCACACAGCACAAACTCCCGATTTCGTACTGTTGTTGCTGTTTGTTTGGCAGCTGAGCAAAATCGCTCGGATAACTTAAATTAAGAAAAAAACAACAAAAGAAGTATATCGACGCGCGCCTTATGCGAACGTATATACGTATATGTTCTTGCGGAGAAGACTTTTTTTTATGTACGCCTGATACGGAAATATCTTCGGCGTAGGTGGTAGTTTATGTCGCGAGAAGAGGACAAGCCTCAAGGAAAAGAGATCGGTTTTTTTTTGCTTTTCTTGTGCCACAAAAAAAGAAAAAGAAAAAGAGAAAAACTATTCTGAATGAGTCGATATGTACATTTTCCTTATATGATATTAGTACAGCTAACCAGAATCTTTCTCTCTCTCTCGACGATCAGTCATAATCGGACGCAAGAATACATTAGTGATGTCGGCCAGTTTGTAGGATAATCTAGAAAGAAAAAGAAGAGAAAGAAGAAGAGGAGGAAAAAAAGATCTATGCATAAACGACAACAACAATAACATCGACGGATAAAATGCCAGCAGAGAAAAAAATTTTCTTTTTCCTTGCATTTATTATACATACGCATATGCGTTTACTGGTTAACAGATGAAGCAGCATGAATGAAGACGAAAGAAAACGGATGGAGAATATTGTATTGCTTTACTATATATTGTCTCCACTGTTGTATGTTCTATACATCTATCATTCTTTTTCTCCGAACAAATCCTGAGTACGTTAGCGAGAATTTGTATATAAGACGATGGCAAAAAAAAGAAGAAGAAAAAGAAGAGGAAGAAGTAAATGATTCCTATCTTCGATATCAACCAAAACAAAACGAGTTTAGAAATTGATCAACAATGATTTCTTTTTCTTTTATGGTTATGATATGAAATAGTAGATGAATCAATATGCGTCTATCGATAATTTAAAATTTCTATTTTCGAACAGGTGCACTGTACAAATACAGCAGACATACGAGTTCTTATCTGATTAGTGTGCTCTCCATTTACTCTTTCGATGAGTTCTTCTCTCTCTTTCTATTTATCGGACAACTCACAAAACTAAGGTTTCATCAAAAGAAACATCAAGATGACTCATATAAAATCAATGCAATTATTAATATTATTTATTCTTTTTTCGTTTGTTGGTATGTTAAAAAATACCATCAATCAATTGATCGACAAATTCTATTGGACTATTTTCCGTTTTTCTTTTTTGACATACAGTTTCTTCTTCTTCTTTTTCTTCTACTACTACGTGCTAGAGGATGAGATGATAATATTGATGAAAACGTTCGGTTATTGACGCGTTAATCTTTCCATGATCAATAACTCAACACAACGAAGACGAAGAAAAAGAATGACAGACTCTCTGCAGGTGATGTTGTCTATAGGCATTTCTCATGTTCTATTCGCCTACGATACATACGCTTTCCATTTTTGTTATCATCTCACTAATTGTGAATATAGATTGACTGAAAGACGTTCTTCTTTTTTTTTCTCGAGTATACACAAACAAAAATAGACACAATAATTGATGTTGTTATACGAGTATTAGCATTGATAAACCGAAAAAAAACACACGAAGCTCTTACATGACGAGAAATATTTTCAATACAAAATATTAAAAAAAAAAGGAAAAGTGCACAGCTATCAAATGATTTTTGACCTTGATCATGTTGATTTATAGTCTATTTATATTATCGTTGTAGGATAAAAAACTAATTGTAACAAATCATTTTTCCGTCTATTATTCTCACTTGTACCCAAGGTTTCAATTGATTCAATTTCTACCTTGACTCGATGATGTCATCACAGACAAAGAAGAAGAAGAAAATCCTAGGCCATCTGTTTACGTCTATGATAATACAAGAGAATATTAAACATGTCAATCCTTCTGGAAATACTCAGTGTAGCCATACATCAACAAGACAAATATATACGTATAACTAAATTAGTATATTCCTCTATGTATGCAGAAAAAAAGTTGAGAACTATCTTTTAAACTTTCGAATCTAGTGTCATTTACGTATCTCAACTAATGTCTCTGTCAACATCTTATCAAATTAACATTGTCATAGATTATATTTTTGAAAATTTCATAAAATGATGTACGTACATATATTTTGTTTTCTTATCTTCGCATGTATCTCACCGTTTATGTACACTCAAAATGATGTCGATATGTCGTGCTCGTTAATCAACGATTTTTAATAGACATAGTTTAATATTTTGTTTTTTTATTTTCTTTTTCGAAGGTCTTATGACCTATCATAGCATATTAATTAACTTATCTGCAGGTAGTATTTTTCTCTTTGCAAATTTATCCAATTATAAACAAACTCGAAATACATGTAAAGCGTAGTTTTTTTTTTAATAAAAGATTGAACGGTTTTTGCTAATACAAGAAAGAAAAAATCGTTTCAGATTATCTGCCATGGTTATACCTAATAGTTTGATTTATCATGGTAGTCTGTCTTCCCATATGACGCGTAACTAAATGCTTTAGTTTACCGACTATTTCAGGTATTGATCCAATGCAAACGAATGGTAAAAGAAGTGTAAGCAACCAGAAAAAGTAATAAATATAGTTAACAAATATGTAAAGAACGGAATCAGGTAGAACAGTAAACAATCGAATAGATAAAGTGGTATAAAAAGGAATTTGCAATGTTAAATAAAGCGACGATATGACGATAAGTTGTATGAGCATTTTTCGATATTTACGCCATTGTGCTCGCTGTCGTTGTATAGTTTGTCGTCGATGAACAACTTGAATGACCAGATAAACGTCGACAAAAGTACTACCGAATAATGGTAACCAACTATGAACAATTGTATCATAAAGTGAAATACTCGTCGTCATTGTATAACAAGGAAAACCACAAAGTGGTTGTCCGAAATTAAAATTTAATTCACATGAATTCATTAATATAGCGGCTGTATAGAAAATAGTTATATAGATAATAAGTATGATTATTGGTAGATAATGAAAAATAAAACGACGCCTAGCTGTGCCATAAAGATATGAATAAAGAATAAGTAGAAATCTTTCCATAGACACACAAAATATGAGAATATTAACAATACCAAACAGTAAATAATCACACCATTGCCAAATCAAACAATTGATATTGGTTTCCGGTAAGGCATGACCACTATACAAATAATTGATTATACGTGGTACTTCGATGAGGTTTGTTAGTAAACATGCTGTAAGTAATGCTGCAATACTATGATAATAAAGATTTTGTCGAAGTGTACGATCAAACAGAAGATAATAGACGAGAAGAATATTGCAGATTAACGCTGGAGGTTCAAGAATAACGAAAGCAAAGAATTTAATTTGTCTTGTTGATGCCATTTCTTGTGAGAAAACGGTGTCGTTCATTAAAAGTTAAGATGCCAAATTAGAAGAAAAATAAAAGTGGATGATTAATAATGATGTTGTCTTGCATTATTCTACAGAATAATAAACTAAATGAAAAAGATAGATGACTTTGTCTTATTAAATCTCTATAAATATGACTTTATAACAGTTCTCATTTTATCTAACCAACGAGTCCTATTAAATATTGTGAAGTATCATTATATCTAAAAGATCTAGTATATCATAATAGCCCAGTATTTAGTCGTTCCCTGTTTTTTGTTATAATGAAAAGTCAACTTGTGCGTCATATATATAACTGTAAGTGCTTTTACCAGCGAAGTTATTTGAGTTTCAATAAATTTTAAGAAAAAAAAAACATCTCAAAATACCATTAATATGAGAAAATACCGCAGGTTTTAAAAGCATCGATGCGTCTCGTATAATTAACAAGACTTTGATATTATATTTTTGGAAATTTTTATTTTTCTGATAGGAGACAGTTGAAACCCTGCGACGTTCTGGCCAAATCGAGGAAAAATAAGCGTCTGCACAATAAATAATCATCACAGCAGAACTCTATATCTTTAGTACTTCCTGTTGCATATATATTAAAATATAGATGATTGCATCAATGTAATGTTTAATGAAAAGATTATTCAGTCGACATTCAAAATGTTCTAGTTTTTTATTCTGAGATGTTTATTTAATGTTCTCAATTGAAACAAGACTCAGTGATGTATGAAAATTTCAGTTATATTTACCGAGTACTTTGAAGAAATTTTTTTCATTTAATTAGAATTGCATACATTATCATGTTTGATAATGCGAACATTGTCTACTATGATGTTAAAGTACATTTTTTTCGATCTACATCTAGAGAACGATCGGTAATATCAAATTCAAAATGAGTAGGAGCATTGTTTTCAGGATGATCACACCTCCTGATTTTCAAACGTTCACAGGATTTAATTTTGTTCATATCTTTAATCAATAAAGAAGATTTGAGATAATATCGAGTTTAGCTTATGGGACAAAAGAGTGCAAAATCTAAGATAATTATCTTCTTTATCTTATAAGTAGAAGACAACAACTCAAATTAGTTGTGTAATTAAAAAAACAGAGTCACAGAGTAATAAAGAACAGATTTGATGAACCTCTTTTCAATAAAAAACAGATACACTGGCTGAGAAACGTTTGATAAGAGTGGAGATCCTCTTAATTTCACGATTATAGAAAATCACAAGTTTGTCTATTTGGTGGACTTAGTTTGACAGAAGTTCAAAAATCTCCTGGTAAATTCCTGACTTTTTGTAGAAAATTACTGATTTTGAAATTTTCGATTTGACCAACTTAATCATATGCTTAAATTACTTCAATGTACATTTAATGATTTTTCAAATAAGAAAATTACTTTTTATGTTGGTCAATGTCATGTTTATTCTCGTCCATACAAATCGAATGAATATTTATCAAATAACAAATAGTTTTCCAACTGAAATATCGCCTTTCATTCGTAAAATCTCGGTATTTGATGAACAATCATTTGGACACTAATTTTTTGGTTAAAATATCAAAATCATTTCCATTCCTACCAAAAATTCATCATTCGTAATGAAAAATGACAAAGGAGTAAACAGTGTAGAAATTTGAATTTGTCAATCATTGAATATCCGTATCTCTCTACGCTTCAGATCATTGTACGAAACTTCGTCGAAATTAATCTGCTGTTATTCATCTTTTTTTTCTTTGCTTAATAAGGATATTGTCATTCGAATAGATTCTGATCGATCTATTGTAATACACTCGAATTCTACATGGAATAGTGTCTCTTTCTTTTCTTGATAGAACTATAAGTGATGTGCACGCTATTTCAAGCGTTGTCATCTTCTTGTTTTGTCATATTGTCATTTCATCCCATCGAACAATGTAGACACACGCAAAACAAAAAAAAAGAAAGCGAGAGAGAGAGAGAAAGAAAAAGAGAAAAAAAAGCGAAATACAACACGCACAAAGCAATGAACGTGAAAGACTGATGGTGCAAAAAACTGCACCGTTGTGTTTTGTTTCTCTTGTGCAAATAGAACATAGATAGATAGAGATAGAAAGAAATGAACGTATAATCGCTGTACATACAAAAGAAAAAGGAAAAAGAAACGAAAATTGATCGATTATCTATGATATTCTACTTGTAATAGTGTTAATTTTCAAAGATTGAAAACAAAATCGATCGTATTTTGTTTGGAAAAGAAAAATAGAGAAAGAGAGAGAGATGGGAAAGTTCATCACCGAGATGGATTTATTGTAGATGAAGACGATGGATTAAGTAGATTTTCGTTTGGTGACGTGAGAGAATTGAGAATAGTTGGAGAGATTTTAGCATCGTTTGTTATTCCATTTGAATGGTAATGATATAATGTCAATGGATCATTGGTTGATGGCGATGGTATCGATGATTGAGTTGTTGATGATCGTCGTGAATCAAGAATATTCTTCACAGTCGAATCATCCGTATTATGACTACTATTCGAATTTGTTTTACTGTTCAAACCATGTTGAATAAATGAACCATATTGTTGCAAGAGCATCGGCGATGGCCACGATGCATTGCCGGGCAGAACAGTTTGATCGTTTAAGAGATTAACTGTCGATGGTGATATTTGCTGATTATCGTTCGTAGCTGTCGGATTCGGTTCCTCATCGGATATGTCCGAATAGGCAGGTGATGTTGAGACAGGTGGCGGTTGAATTGTTGGAGCAAGATTAATTTGTACTAAGGATGATGATGGTGGTGGAGTAGGAATTTTAATTGTTTTCTTGTTGTCATCTTGTTCATCTTTAATCTCCAGCAGAAAATGATCAGCTTGTTTAACTGTTGGCTTTGTTTCATCAAGTTCGATATTTGTTCTACAAAAGAAAGTCGTTTGGGTCTGTTTTTTTTTCTATCTCTCAAACTAACAAACCTCGTCGCATTTGGAATGATTGTTTGTTCGTTATTATTCAATGATGATGATAAAACAAGATTCGATGATATTGTTGGACATGGCCATGTTAATGTCGTTTGACGTTGATGATGATCGGGCGATGAACGTGGCGATGGTCGTCGAACATAATCAGCAACATTAGCTAATATATGTGCAACATCTTGTTCATCACGTGTTGTGTTTGCTGGTGGAATTGTTGTTGTTGTTGTTGTTGTTATTGGTGGTGGTGGTTCTGTTTTCTTATGTGCATGACTTAGATGATAGTTTAACGCTGTTGTTGAAACAAATTGTTTGTGACATGATGATTCGGGACAAGAAATTAATTGAGTTTCAGAATTTGTTGTATTATTAGGAAAAAATGTTGAATTTGTTGGATAGGGTGATGTTAGTGGCGAGGAATTATTTGCTTGATTATCATCGAAATTATTCGGATTTGTTCGTTTCGATTGACGTGTTTTGATATTATTTCGTAATTTACGATCATCAGACGTTGTTGTTGTTGTTGTTGTTGTCGAATGATTCGATATGATTTGTTGACATGATGAACGTGAATTATTAGTATGATTATTATTATTATTATAACGTTTTCCACGACTCGTTTTACTACTACTACGAGGATCGTAGTCACTTGTTGGTGAATCACATGTTAATCTGTAAATCGATTCAATTTTTTGAATTATTTATTTTCTTATCTATTTTCTTTACCTTGGACACGCCCAATCTTGCTTTGTTGAATCAAGTAAAGTTCCGACATAAGTTTTACCTCGCCATGTTACATTTACAACGAGTACACCTTCAAAAGATAAACGTTTCAATTCTGTTGACAAGGTCAATCTTTAAAAAAACAATCTATCTATTATACGCACACACATACAGGTGAGAGAGAGAGAGAGAAAAGTAATATTAATCTACTGTAAATATAAAAAACGAACGACGAAGATGAGATAAGTGTAAAGGATATTTCGTAACGATTGATGCATATCAATAAATATATATATGCATTTAATTGATTTTTATATCTCATCGAGTTGAATCGGAAAATCGAAATATCGCCGATGGGTATAAGCCATCTTTTGAGAGCGAGAAGAAAGGAAGAGAACGCAAACGAGAGAAAAAGAGCAAAAAAAGAAAAGCTTCCGTCCGTCATCAAAAGACTTGATGATAAGATTGCATACACATGCGTAAAAATAAAACATGTCTTTGCTTGTTCTATGACAACATGCTATAAGCCAGAAAAGAAATTTCAGTCGTTTTTCCTTCTTCATCGAGAGTATATAAAAGAAGAAAAGAAATAACGCAGCGGTAGCATCTGTTTAGTCTGATTATTTCTAAACCGATGCTACAGTATATATATATATATGTGTGTGTATACGATTATTATTATTATTATTATTATTATGATTGCTTACCACTGTCAGTTTCATTCCAAACGATGCCTTCGAGAACAACGCTTGTACCCTATTTTGAAGAGATCGAAATAATTTTCTTTCCGAGAAAAACAAAATTGAATACATACTGGCTCACAGGGGCCAAGTTGATCAGGTTCAGTTGCTAAACCAATAGAAGTTGTTTCAACACTAGCATCCACTTTAGTTGTTGATGAGTGCTTAAAAAAAAGCAGCAAAAAAAATTTTTCTTTTTTTCTCTCCCTCTTCGTCGTCTTTTGTTATTTATAGGTGATTTCATCATTGAATGGGAGGAAAAGAAAAGGGAAAAAAACTAAAGTAAATAAAAAATTCTTAACTCTCACATTTAAATCATCTTGTTTAAATCTTTTTGTCGTGGAATTTTCATCAATATTTGAAGTTAAATCATTATTGTTATTATCAATAATTGCAGAACGTTTTGTGGATTGTTGTTGTTGTTGTTGTTTTTTACCATTAAAGGCGGGTGATGACGGTCGACGTGAGGAGTTTGCTGGTATCGAACGTTTTAAACGTTGATTTGATGCTATGGAATTATTCTCTTCGTTTGACATTAAGATATTTGAGTGAATTTTGGCTTGCAAATTCGTATTTTGCCGCTTGAAATTCAGTCGGAGCGGTGAAGTGGAATAATGATTATTCACATCATTAGATTGTTGATGTACGAAATTCGACGTTATTGTTCTTGGACGTTGTTCAATCACAAGATTCATCGTTTAATAAGGCAATTCATGCTGAGATTGCCTTTGGTTAGTCGTTGATCGATGTGTATGCGTGTGTGTGTGTGTGTGTGAGTATATTAGGTATTTCTATAGAAGAAAAAAAAGAACAATAACAAATATATATATATAAGAAAAGAATATAACGCACGTATTTGTAATTAAGGACGAGTCCAGATTAGTAAAAGAAAGTCATATGCGTACTACGTTATTGCTACTGCTGCTGCTGCTGCTGCTGTTACTACTACGATTTATTCCCTTCTCTTCTTTTTCTGTTTTTTTTCTGTCGACGGGTCAGTCTATTTCACATTTGTGAAGAACAAAGAAAATATTAACATGACGAAGAGGAGAAGAAGAAGAAGAAAAAGAAAAAGAAAAAGAATAAAAGATCGTTTGTCGTTCTGCACCTATATATTCTGTTTGCCTGTGCATTTACTTGGAGAGAAGAGAAAGAGAAGGATGATTATTGTGTCGTATTTTTTTTCTTCTTCATTTTCTTTTTCGTCTCCAGAGAAATGAATGTGCCGATGCAGAAAAGATATTTTTCTTCTTTCTTTCTATCGTTCGTACGGTCTCGACCGAAGAAAGAACGAGTAAAGGAAGAAGAAGAAGAAGAAGAAAAAAAAAATATATAAAAAGAAGAAAAATGTTGGCTCTCACTCGTCTTTCTAATGCCTATCTTATGTGCGTTTACATGTTGTTGAAAGAGTTTCGGGCGAGTAGACGTTCTTTTTCTTCTTCTTCTTCTTCTTCTTACAAATTTCTTTTTTACTGCCAACATGCAAATGGATTCGAGGTTTACAGATGGCATAGCTCGGTTTTTCTTTTCTTCTTCTTCTCATCATCGCATTTTTCATCATCATTATTGATAAGCTATTTCGGATGATGTTAGCAAATTCGTAGGTTTTTTACTATCTATTTATGATAAGTTTATATGTGTCTATCAGCAAGAGAAACTGCTTCTTTTTATTCAGTCTCTCATTCGTTCTTATTTTTTTCAAGAGATTCTCGAAAATGTATTCAAAGAAGCCTTGTTTTTTAATTGACATCTCGATTTTCTTTCATTTCAATGGTGTAATTTTGCAAATATCAAGACGAATATAAAAATAAAGAAAGAAAAGAAAGAAAGAACATGAATCTGATCTTCTTGTTGTCTCAGTGTGTATATGTGTACTATGTAAATATGTCTATTAATCGTAATAATGATGTTTTTGAATCTTTACAACAAAAGAAGAAAAAACCGAGAGAGAGAGAGAGAGAGAGAGAAAAAGAAAATATGACAGTTTCTATTTATATAACCTTTTCGAAGAATCGAACTTGTTCTTATTAAAAAAGAAAAGAAAGAAATAGAAACTTTGATCGTAATTGAAATCAAAACGGAAATTACATAATGACAGGAAACTATTTTTATGACTCGACATGCATCACCTCATTGATTTGACTTGCATGGTGAATATGAATTCTATCCACTTGAACGTACAATAACAAAGTCATTGAATATGTCCCAATGCTTGTAAAAGAAAGTCTAATCATATGAATGACTTCTTTTTTTCAATGACATTCATCACTTTGGAGAAGAAGAAGAAAAAAAAAACTTTGAAGACTATAGATCATGTAACAAAACTGAAAGGCTTAGACATTCTTTATTGTCATATAGATTTCGTTCTGTTATTGTTTGTGTGCTGATTACACATTAATAGTAAGAGTAAAGAAACAAAAGAGAAAAAAAACGAAGAAGAAGAAAAAGAAATTTACATAAGAGTTCGATATCTTTTTTGTCTCTTTCTTTTTTTTTTGGGAACATAGATATTCGACTAGAATAGATAAACTGAATGATAGAATATTTATATACACAAAAAAAGACGAAGAAGGAGGAAAGAAGGAACCATATTGTTTTTACTAAACATCAGAGCACCTTGTCTATGTTAATTCGAACAAAATCGATCAAATTGTATCTGAGCAAAGAATTAATTTGTTGATGGTAAAGAATTGAAATACATTTGAGATGGAAAAAGGATTTGATCAGGAAAATTATATGAAACAAGTGAATTCGTTGGGGTTGTCGACAGATTATCTTGATTAGATAGTAAAGGTGGACTTGATGATATTGTGCTAACAGCACTTGTTGTTGGACTAACACTTCGACTTGAATAATTATCATCATCGGTGAGAATATTCGTGTTTTTCGACTGGAGATTTTCATCGTCTTGTGATGATTTATCTGTTTTGGGCGTTTCAGGAATTTTAAATGATCGAGTTTTAGTTGTCGAATTAGGTGTTACTGTTGTACTTGAGCCTCGACGTTTACCGTTACGTAATATACGTTCAGTTGATTCGTGTATCGATGGAAGATGAACTACTGGTGGTTCACGAATAGAATTCGTATTCGATTTTGTCGAACGAATTTCCGGTTTATATCTAAAAGACAAATCTCATCTCGATGTTCTTTTGTTTCCGTCAAAAGAAAATCTACCTGGGCGGAGCCCAATTCTGTTCAGTTGTATTCAGCAATGCACCGACATAAGTTTTGCCTCGCCAAGTTATATTAACAACAAGTACGCCTAATGAAATCATATAAACAAGAATAAATAAGCATATTTCATCGAAAATACCTTTATCGGTTTCATTCCAAACAATGCCTTGTAAAACAACGTTTGTACCTGGTTCACATGAGCCAAATGCTGCTTCGTCTGTACTACTTGATTGATCGACTGTATTCGCTCCATTCGATTCGATTTTTGTCATTCGAGAATTTTTCTTTTTGAGAGAAAAAAAAACAAAATATAGAATTATTTGACAAATTTACTACGAACGACAAATAACAGATAGACAAGGAGAAATAAAGCAGCTGCGCGCTACAGAATATATATATATATATATATATTCACGAGAAGAAAAGTAAATAGAACAAACATACACACGCACACATCAAGATATCATTATCCCTTGGGATGCCGCATATGTAAGAGAGAAATCGATATTGAATTTCCTTTTTTTTCTCTATCTTCTGCGCTCGAATTGTCCTTAGTTGAGTTTTTTGATTATTTTACCTTTTTATTTGTGTCTATCATCGGTTGTGTTTGAACGATTGGTTCGTTATTCATATGATTTAATTTACGTTTACGTGACGATGTTTTCGTTGTTTTAACTTTAACTTCTACAGTTGTTGTGGTTGTCGTTGTGGTTAATAAAGTTGTTTGATTATCATTTAATGATAAACAATCGGATTTCATTGTATTTTCATCACAATTATCGAGTTCATATTGATGATTGTTATTTATATCATCGTATATTTTTGTATGACAAAGATGTTTATCAAGTTGATTTTCGAGTGAATTTGAATTAATCATCATCATTGTTGTTGTTATTATTATTATAATTAAAAACAAAATTTCATCTGAAGATTAAACAAAAACTCTCGATTATTTCCATATAAAGATAAAAATGTAGCAGCTGGATGGACTTTTCATGACGATCTCGCGTATACATATATATATGTATCTGTACATATATGTATACATATAGTACAAATGATTGCCTTTACTTTCTCTTCTCTTCTCCTCTCTCTCGTCCTTTTTCGCCGCCACTACTGCACAAGAATAGCCACTTCACGCATACGCACTTTTTCTGCTCTCGTTTTTTTTTCCTTCAACACAAACATAATTTATAGATCTACTCGCCGTTTGCGTTCGCGGTGTACGTATTTAACGCTTGTCGAACACTTGAGTGTGTACAATTACAGATTCGCTAGACATTTTATAATGTCGTTCATCATATGATAGTCGAAACACATCGACAATGAACTCACCTTAGTCATTTACTGCAATCAATACTTACGTTTTATATCGAACTCATATAAAATAAAAGGAGAAGAAAAAAAAATGACGATGACGTTTGGTAAAAAAATCATCAAACGACGCGAATGATTAGAATAACAATCGACATGGACTGAAAAATCACTTAAGATGAAAGAATGAACAAGTGACAAAGAACACTGTATTCTCATATTTTCTTTTTTTTCTCTCCTTCTCTCTCTCTCTTTTTCTCTGTGTCTTAGTCTCGATTAGTAAGCTCTATTGTTAAAAGGCACAGTGTCGCAACTCTAATATAAGTAGACATCGAACAAATATTGAATTTCAATCCTATCCTTTTCCTATTACATGTATTATTCTTTTCAATTCAAGCTCTTTACCAACCAAATGATGAGAAGAAGAAAAAGAAGAAACGAAAGCCTCGTATATCTTTATATGTCATCGAAGAGAATAACCCTGTACATAGGAACAAATCAAGGTGAACTATATGATCAATGTTGTCATTTGAACGACAAATTGCTAGTACATATATATACACATCGATTTCACTTTGATTATATCATCAATACAGTGAGCAGATTAATTTCAGTTCGATGATAGTTCGAGATTAATTCAGCAGGAAAAAAAAATCACTAAACTACAAAGAAATGTACAAAAGAGAAGAAAGAAAAGAAAATACATATCATCTATGTCGATATTGTTGATCTTTTCATGTCAATGACACTCGCGTATAAGCGCTAATTACAACCGTCTTCCGCAGTAAACAAAACTGTTTTCATTTAGTTATTCTATCTCTTATCCTTCCGCTCAAAAGAACACGCACATAGGAAAAAGTTTTTTTTCTCTCTCTTTGCCTTCTCGAAAAGACCTTTTAATACTCACTTTATTTGTCGATTTGTACGATGTTTAACATTGACAAAAAAAGAAATTTTGATTTTTTTTTTCTTTCGTTTTTTATCAATTATTCGATTTTTATTTAAACATCAAAACAAATCTTTTAGATTTGTAGATTTGAAATGAAATAGATTTTTTTTTCTTTTCTTTCTCTTTTGCTATGCGTATATAAATAAACGAACGAACGAACGAAGAAGCACTTTGAAGGTTTGATTATATTGCACATCATGTTAAAAGAGAGAGAGAGAGGGAAAGAAGAGAAAAAAAGCGATGTAGGCATGTACCACTACCATCATTCTTCTTCACTCAATAGCTACTAGACAGGAGAAGAAGAAAAAAAATGAAAGAAACAAGAGTACAGGCAAACATACATTCGATGATTGAAGATCAAAATTAAATGAAATTTTTGTTCTTGACGAATAAATATTCGCATCAATTGAAAGAAAACAGACGGTTGATTGTCAACAAATAAAGATAATGATGTTCTGAGAACGAGCAATGTACACTACTCGAGAGACTTACGAACGTTTTTTTCACACTCAAAAGACAATTGACACTTCTTGTCACGCATATATTGATGATAAATGACATCGACATATACGTGTCGATATAAAGACGATGAGGTTTTAACAATCTCCCATTCTCTCTCTCTCTCTTTCTCTTGTCTTCTATTTTATCAATTTTTTTTGACAAATAGACAAAACGAGAATTCGAAATACGGCCCTTAGCCTTGAGAAAGAATAAGAATCTCTATTCACATATATATCGAATAATAGTCAACGTAAGGTATTAAACGAGATTGCATAAATATATATTACACAATCGTGTTTATACTACTAGTATGTCTATCATCGAGAAGAAAAAAATATTGACATAAGTAAAACGACAAACAGGTGAAAGAATGAAGGCGATGAACTGGCCAACTAAACTTCGATAATTACAATTATAATTAATCATTGGACGGCACGCCATGTATCTTGTCATCGTTATCGTTTTCTATTTAATTCGATTCGAAATAAATAATTCAAACAACACAAGAGAATATATCATCTTTGATCGTCGAATAAAAAATGCGATTCTCCATTGATTAATGTATCGAAACAAATAAACATAAGCTGTCTTTTATTTTCATGAGTTCAATAAGAAAATTGTCGGACAAAAAAAAAGGTACATTTCTTGACTAGTGTGTCTGTGTGTTTTCAGTAGAAAAGTATATATACATAATTTAAAAAAAAAGAAGTAGAATTTATTTTGATAATCGCTTTGCCGATCTAAAAGAGAAAAGATAATTTGATTCGATAAGGAAAATGTGTCAGACCGTTTCATGGGCGAAACTTTTCGTTTTCTTGTTTTTCTTGCATTTTCTTTTTCTTCGATTTGTGTCGATTGATCTTCATCGTTATCTGTTGCTTCACTTGAGCTCGATGGCGGTTGAACAGCTCGTGAACGTTGTCGTTTCTTAGTCGAAGGTTCAGGATCATCGGCAGCATTTGCTGTTGTTACAATCATTTCATTGACTTCAGTGTCGTTATTTTCATCATCGCTAAGCATAGATTCATCACGTTTCGAACGTTTTATCACTTTTTTTTCTTTGTAAAAGTCAGGAAGATAGGATTTTGTATTCAAATTTGTCTTTAAACGGAAACTTTTCATTGAAAAGAAGAATTAGGTCAAGTTTTATCTTACAAAATCCGGCGTATTGAATAGTAATGGTTCACCGGAAAGGTTATTTCTCGTATCAGCAAAGTCATACGCTTCAAGTGGAGATAAATCAGCAAATACTGCTTGAAATATATCGACAATTAAATAGATTCTCTAGGAAAAGGAATTTGACCGAAATAGAAAAAAATCACTGAGAACTTTTGTTACGTGATGAAGGTCGTCGTCGTATGGATCAACTTTAGCTCGACTGTGTTTAATCGAATGAAGTAATTTCGGTATAGCACCATGGAATTTTTTCTTTGTCTTCTCTCGAGCTTGGAGAATCGTTCGTAGACACCATTTCACCGAACTGAAATTCGATTTCGTTTGTTTGCTCGTCTGTCTGTCTTAAAAATTTACTTTGTAATTGTTTGTAGGACTTCTCGATCGATTTCGACCATTAAACTTCGATTATTCGCATGTAAATAAATCATCAATGAAATGCTCTTTTCCGGTAATAGACGTTGCATAGTTTCGACAGTGCCTTTCGACGCAAATGAATACAATCTTTCCATGACAGATTTGAAATTTTTGCCTGTCATATGATCTTCATCATCATTAGGAACTGATATCATAAAACCAAGAAAGAGAACCGATAATTTCCATTGAGCAACTTTACTAAGAATTCGTTGGAGAAATCGATGACGAACGAAAGCATTTTCATGCTAAAACAAATATGTGCAATCGTCATTTGTTTATCAAGTGCATAGTTACAGTTGCTGCTGTAAATAATTCGACATAATCTGTTGACGCAAAACTATGAAAAATCTCGGGTATTTCAAGCATTCGAAGAACTTCGATCGAAGCTTGTAATTGTAAATAATGTCGACCGAGTCTTTAGAAACAAAATTCGAAAATGATTTATATTTCGAAATCCTAATAATAACAAACTCGTTGTTTGGAAAAATGAAAACATCTTTGATTAATTTCAAGAAGAATTTCATGAGTAAATTGATCGTTTCAATTCGATCGTCATCATCGGCATCTTCTTCATCATCGTCATCAGTCGTTAGCAAAGAATTTCCATGCCGTTGAACGTGAATACAACGTGATGAACGAGAGAGAAATTTCAATTGATTTGCCTTGAAAGAAAAAGACAAGCATTTCAAGGTGTGTTTCGAATCGACATACTCGCATTTGTATGTCATCAGTAACTTCATCGAAAGATTTCATTGGCATTTCATCGGATTTATTATTTGAAAAATGTTTGAAAATAACTTTGATAATCTGTTGAAGAATATTGAACATAGTTCGTGTGGGTGGTGCGTATTTAACAATATGACTTAGTAAAAGCCAACGATGTGCAGCCGAGGCTGAACTATCAGTTGCCCACCATGACGTTTTGGTTTTGCCGAATAATTGGTGAGTTATGATATGTTCGAGTTGTTGCTCGTTGGAGCCAACAATTGGAATGAGAGCACGCATTGCCCATTTACTCATTGTACTTGCATCGCCTCTAGTTATCGAATCGATGAGAACATCGACAAGACGACTGGATTTTCATTTTTTCAAGAAAAAGAGAAAATTAAATATTGAACAGAAATGAAAGAGAAAAACTTTACTCGATAAGTGCAGTTTTGATAGCACCTGGACCGAGAAGAGCACCGAATTCTGATATAATACCGAAAACAAATGTACTGAGAATCGGTTGATTTTCATCGATAATCGTAATGAATTTTTCGAGAATTTCGACATCCATTGAACTTTCTAAATAGGGTCGAAGTACCTAAAATTGAATCGATTCATTTCTTGAAAATTAATTTCAAATAAACTTACTTTCGTTAATTTTCCTATTTGTTTAATACGACGCTGTTGTTTTTGTATTTTTTCAATTGAAATCGATGGTCGAAATGCTTCATCACCTTCTTCGTCCTCTTCTTGATCATCATCGTCTTCTAATTTCGCTTCTACAGAAAACAAAAACGACCTTTCGTTTCCAATAAAATCCTCTTCATTGTCTCACCTTCATTGAAATAATTCTGTGCTGCAATCGGAAACTCTTCCAATAGTTCAGAAGAAAACACAATCGATACTCGACTAGCCAGTCGATCTTCGACCAGTTGAGTAGCTTCATTAATTGTCGTATTTGAATCATCCATAGTTGTTTGCGTTGTTCGACTGAATGTACTGTCGACTAATGTCGATTGATCGAAAGTCGTCGATAACGAGAGATTTTGAAACTTTTCTCTCGCACGTGGCTCCGATTTGATTAACCATTCACGAAGTTTGTCAACGCCATGTTCACGTGGAAGGAAACACACTGAAAAATAGGCAAAGAATTACTTTTCGACGGAAAAATTGTCATTCGATTACAATCGCTGAGTTTTTGAAGAATCTGTGCAAGTGATTGACGATCTTCATCGTCGTTTTCACTGTCGAGTTCGGGTGTCAGATCATCGTCTTCGGTGGTATCATTGATACTCATTTTACTGACTGTTTGCTCGTTCATCGAACAACATTTAACAAGTGCTCGATGTAAAAGTGTTCGTAATCTGAAGAAATTTCGTTTTTTGACTGTTTTTTTCACGAAAAAAAAAACATACTCGGATTGAATATGAAGTAATTGACCGTAGTTTCTAAGAAAAACAAACTTGAGATATTTCTCGAAGAAGAAAACAGCGATTCTTACCGAACACCCTCGTCACCAAGATCTGATTGAGCAAAAATGAAAAATTGCCGAGTTCGTTCGTCAATACGATAATGTTCAAAGATGATATTTTCGAAAAAACTCGTTTGAGATTCAATTCTACAATGAACAATTAACGTTTTTTTTTGTGTCAAAGTTTCGAATCATTTTCATCGGTCGACTAACCGAACGACTAAATCCGAATGTTTAATCGCCGTATGCAGAACAATTCGAGGTACACTATCGAGACGTGAACGTGTTGGCGATGGATATGGATCTTTGACATAATAAAGACGATAGAGATAGGCAATTGTATGAACACAATTGATTGCAACTGATGGCTAGAAGAAGCAAAATGTCGAAATTTTATTTACAGAAAACAATTGTTGTTGTTGTTGTTTTACAATTGAATGATTGGAATTATCGAAAAGTAGTTGAAGTAGAGAATCGGGTGTTGCATGATAACATTCTTTGACAGCGAGACTAATCTGTTCGACAAGAATTGTTAATAATTGAGATGAGATCTGATTCGAATTGAAACATTTATTTAAATCATCTAAGGAAATTTTTAATTTTGTCAAAATTTCGAAAACGATCATTGAATTTTACCGATAAGAATGTTTGTAATGTAGGTTTTTCGAAGAAGATATTTCGAAAGATTTTCAATAACAATTCGTTGTGATTCGGAATCTTTCTCCTGAAAACTTTGCCGAAAATCATCGAGAACATCACTTGGTAATTCTTCTCGAATCGTATAATTTCCAATGAGTACATCGACTAAGAATCGAATGCCGATCTCACGTTGATCTGGATTTGGATTCTACATTAAAAAAAAACAAAATAGCAAAAAGATTTCGATTCGATCAAAGTATACCTTTAAAAAGCCTTGATGCATTGTGAGAATAGGCGAAATAATTTCTGGTATGTGAACATGAATTAAACGAAATAAATCATAACTTTCTTTTAATTTTCGTTTGACATTCGATGCAAACGCATCGAGAAATAATTTTCGAAAATACTAAAAGTATGAGATCAAATATCGAAAGTCAACGAAACATGAATCATACTTCGCTAGTTGCGATTTTAAAACCAAGATACATTTTAGCTAAAATACGTTCGATAAATTTATACAAATCCGAATGTTCTTCACGATCGATTTCCTTTTTTGACACAACAAAACAACAACGTAATACAATCTTTTCGTCTGATTTCTTCTATTTACTTGGAGTAATGGTTTAAAAAACAAATCATAAGTCGATGAATCATTTGTTGAATGTAATGACCCATAGGAATTGAGAATATCCGATGTAATATCGATAAGTGACTGCCAAATTGAACTGTATTCGGGATTACTAATTAAATTAACAGAATGATAAATAAATGAGCGAATGCAACTCAATTAATACCTGACTAATTCACATGAAAATTGAAAGAATCTTAGAACGAATTCATTGAGTTTTTCTGAACGTTGTTTATTCGTCTTCTTGTAATCAGTTATTTGCTTATGTAATTGAAAAAAATCCTACAAAAGGCAAAATGACGATTTAAACGAAATCTTAAAAGTGAAACATTGTGTTGTTCTACTTTTCCTTTGGATTTCAAAGCTTTATTTGATGAAAAAAACGTTTTTAAATCATCGATTGGATCCGACATGTTATAAAGCTGCTGTTGATTATAGAATTGTTTATTTCTCTTTTCTTTCTTTTGTCTTTATTGAAATAAAATACTAGAATTATTTCATTTTCTCAAAGGTTTATTTACCAATTAAACATTTATGTGATAGATGGTGTTACTGTTAAAGTACAATTTTTAAAATTTTCGTCGGAGATTGTGTAGTTTTACGAAGTGCACGTCATATAATCACATAACTTATCATCGCATTTATTCAGAAATCTTAAGAAAAACTGTACGACTTTTTGAATACCGACATCGAAACCAATGTCACTATACGCATTGATCCTGATACCAATACCAACTATAACTAATATTGACTTCGTTCATTCCTAGTCTTCAAAAATATCTATTCAAATACGAATCATATTTCAACTATTCAGCTTTATTTTTTATTAAACAAATTAATGAATATACAATTGAGATGTGAACAAGATTAAATCAAGTCAGCATTTGCCATGTCCTTTATTTGTTTCTAACGTGACGAATCCGACGAGTCTGATTGCAAATCTTTAGCCGCAGTTAATTTCTCTTCCAATTCAGTGTTCTTTTTTTTTCCTTTGATAATTCATTATTTGCATTCAATAATTGATCTTTCAAAACGCCAATTGTATTCAACAGTTGATTGACTTGGCTGGTTAATTGTGCGACCTGATTATTTAAACGACCGATTTCTTCGGACATTTCTTCTGGACTTTGACCAGGATTGTAATTCGGCTTATTCTAAAATAAACGAAGAAATTATATATTACGTGTCAAGGTACTCTACATGCAAATTACTTCTTTGCCCTTTAAAAGTGTGCTACTCATTATTACCCAAATAATATCGTAAACAATCTAAAAAGTAATACACTTCAATCATATTTATACCTTTTCTATGCACATCTCAATATGAAATGAACGTAAGACGAGAACGAACAACGCCTTTTTATACAACAAGAATCCTTTGTTATGTTTCATACTGACGATTCCTTTGTTTTAAAATAATATGAATAGTCAACCAATGTTGTGTAGACACAAATATCCAATTAGAGAGAAGATCGATTGTCTATTTGTTTATTCCTCATTTCAAGCGAAATTGTCGCCAGAAAGAAAGAAAATAAAGGAAATGGAAAAGAAAAAGAATAAAACAAAACTTTCGTGAGTTCCATAATTCGAATCCGAAGGTTAGATTTGATAGGATCTGACTCTCGGATCGGTCGACTCGAGATGTTTATTCATTTGTTTCCTGCTGATATACAATTTTCTTTTCGTATGAATCAAATGACCGAAAAAATCGTATTTTATGGATATTTATTCAAAATGAATCGAAACGACATGATAAAATATGGATTAAAATAGACTAGATAGATATCATCGTAGAAACAAGAGATTTTGTTCGATTGACAAATAGTTTGATAGAATTTAATTCGAAAGAGAAGATGAGACTGAACGATTGTTTGATTGAATAGTTCGTTGATATGTTGACATCGATCGGATTGTGAAACAGTTGTATTGATAACGATGGATTGAGTGTAATGATTTTGTCTGAGAGCTAAAAAGTAGAATTTTTGTTGTTGCCAAGAGAATTCAATGAAACAAGATGAAATGGTTGTGGCCAATGAACGACAATCGATTCACGTTTGAACGGAATCGATCAAAATGTTGTTGCGCGTCGTAGTTGTTCGTGAGCGAGAACTTGAATAAAATGAATGAAAATCGATTCGGGTAGGATGAGATTTTGATGAAATGAAATCATCAGTTGATTTTCAGCTATTTCACATCGTTGACCCATGAAACCTCGCGGACAAACGCATGTAAATCCATCTTCATCATCATTCGGTACACATTCGCCTCGATTTTGACAAAAACAGATTGACTTCGTTAGAAAACATCGACGACCGAATTGATGAAGTGGACAAATGCAAATCGATTGATTTGCAGCTGTCAAACCCGCACACAAAGCTGTTGGTGAACACGAACAGTTGTATTTGATTGTACAAAACTGTCCAGTCCAACCGGATTGACATTGACAAAATGTTGAATTCTGTTGATCTTTAAAATATCAAACACATTGACCATGTGGATCACATGAATCATTTGCACAATTAGCGTCCAAATAAGATGTACTTTGTTGAGGAATATCGATAATAAAAGCAAGCCAATGCACAGGCAGAAATGAGAAATTAATTTTATGCAGTAAACTCGTTCGATAGATTAACGATTGTTTTTCATAGATATCAATATGAAGTGAATAGTGTCTATCGATAGATTTCAGTTGTGTTGAATAGATCAGATAGAAATGAAATTTCTTTTGACAATCTCGAATCGATAGATACGTTAATTGTTCGTATAAATTCAATAATTCATCTTTTAAATCGGCAATTGCATCCAACAGTTAGTTGATTGACTTGGCTTGTTAATTGTGCGACCTGATTATTTAAACGACCGTTTTCTTCGGCCAGTTCTTCTGGACTTTGACCAGGATTGTAATTCGGCTTATTCTAAAATAAACGAAGAGATTATATAGTACGTGTCAAGTTACTCTATATGCAAATTACTTCTTTGCCCTTTAAAAGTGTGCTACTCATTATTACCCGAATAATATCGTAAACAATCTAAAAAGTAATACACTTCGATCATATTTATACCTTTTCTATGCACATCTCAATATTAAATGAACCTAAGACGAGAATGAACAACGCCTTTTTATAGACAATCTTTTTCGGTAGCTGATATCGATGCAATCATCGGTCGCACCTATACCACACGTGGTATCAAACGTTCGTATGAAGAAGATTCGATTCCCATCGAACCGAACCGAAACAAATACAGAGAGAC
>Ga0209915_1000402_pt1 | contig 105594 bp, 143 predicted proteins | sample ThiBiot_750_plan_FD_183952 | JGI IMG/M metagenome (GOLD analysis project Ga0209915, IMG submission 183952) | Wastewater bioreactor microbial communities from Cape Town, South Africa - Thiocy_cont_750_plan (SPAdes) | ecosystem: Engineered > Bioreactor > Thiocyanate-remediating >... | reverse complement strand
TTTTTCTTTTTCTTTTTCATTAACTACATAAATATTTTAACTCTTTCGAAGAATTTGACTCATTCACATTTTCCCTGACACGTATACATTCATGACGGACATGTCAACCCCAAAGGAACTCACCGGAGATATAGCTCCATCAACAAATCAAGATACTAAAGTACCACTTGGTGCCACAGCTGATACCGCAACTAGTTCAACTGGTGCAAATTTGTAAATACGAGCATTGTCAGTACACGTCTGTTTGCAATGTATTGTGTTTTGTAGAGCAGCTTGGTCACTTGCAGGTCTTCAAAAATTCAATGTTGGAGAATTATATGGCAAGCAACGAGAAAGTTTACGTTCATGGGCAGATTTCTTTAATACAAATCAATTCAAAGCACCAGCTAATGTCAAAGCCGGTGAGGAAAAAAACGAATATTATTCTGATGATGATCGATTGTTTAGGAGCTCGTCGACTGGTTTTAAATGTTGAACATTTTCAAACAAACTATATTATCGTCATGATTGTTCTCTCGATCTATTGCGTGTAAGACTTGTTCAATTATGATTAATTCTCTTTAAAAAAAATCTAGTTTTCTTCTCGATTAGTATTACATCACCAGCATTACTCTTTGTTTTATTAGCCATGGGTGCTGGTTGTTATTTAGTATCATTAAAAAATCGTGAAAGCCAATTAACCATTATGGGTAGAGAACGAAAAATGATTTTCTTTTGTTTGTATTTCATCTTCGTATTGATTTCGAAGGTCGACAAATCCCATTATCACAACAATATCTCGGCGTTTTCTGTTTATGCGTTCCGTTACTTATCATGGTCGGAGCTGGTTCAGCTATTTTCTGGATTCTTGGTAGATAGATAGAAGAAAAAACGTTCAATGATTGGTTTTTTTTTCTAGGCGCATCTGTATTCGTCATAATTCTTCATGCACTTTTTCATCAAACACCAAATCAAGAAGCATTTGGCGTTCAAATGGAAGAAGTTTAAACAAATTCTTTGCTTTCACGCTGCTTTCTTCTTATTTATTCAATTAATCAATTTCATTTTTGTGATATCCTGATACTGGGCTATTATTCTTCAAATAACAAGCACATTGAATCTGACGATATATTTATATTATTATTTTTTTTCTCTTCTGTTTGTTTGCACTTTTAATAAAAGTTGAAATTTGTTTTGTTTTTCTCTCTTTCGTTTGATATTATTAATAAAAACAAAGAACAAGCAAATAAATAACTCTCTATGAAAATTTTAGATGGCATCATCAGATTATATTATTGAATTTAAAATAGATGTTTTAAAAACATTGAAACTTACAGGCATAACCGTTGGTGTTTTGACAGCGATTGGCTTAGGCGCATATTATATGCATGGTCGAACATTACGAACTAAACGTGTCATTTTACGTGATGAAGTTCGATATATTCTTCGACCATTTCAATTAACTGAAGAACAACTTCGTCGTGTCATGGCCAATTTAAATACAGAAATGGCCAAAGGTTTAAAATCAGATGATAGCGAACAAAATGATTTAGCCATGTTTCCAACTTATGTTCATCATGGGCCCAGTGGAAGAGAATCAGGCGAATATCTCGTTGTGGATTTGGGTGGTTCGAATTTTCGTGTTTCACATGTGACAATTGAAGGACGAAATCGAATGCGTTTGAATAATAAAATCTTTCTCATTCCGCATTCGTTATTATTAGGCGAAGGAGAAAAATTATTTGATTATATTGCTGAATGTTTACAAAAATTTATTGATGATAATAAATTAACTGTTTTAAAAGCAACGAATTATAAATTTGATCTAGGTAATTTTGGAAGATTCAATTTGAATATCTTCGATGTTTGTTTTTAGCTTTTACATTCAGTTTTCCATGTCATCAAACAAGTTTAAGCGAAGCAAAATTAGTTTCATGGACAAAAGGTTTTAGTTGTACGAGCGTAGTAGGAAATGACGTTGTTTTAATGTTACAAAAAGCTATCGATCGACGAAAAGTACACATTTTCGATTGAATAAAAACAAAGAAAATCGAATAATAATTTTCTGTTCAAAGGATCTCAAAATTCAAGTCGTTGCATTAGTTAATGATACAGTTGGTACACTCATGGCTTGTAGTTCGACATATCGTGATTGTAAAGCAGGTGTCATACTTGGCACAGGTATTTCGAAGAATTCGTTTTTGTTTAAATTCAATGTAGATTTTGTTTGTTGAAAAGGAACTAATGCTTGTTATTTCGAGCAACTTGATAATGTTCCGAAATGGAATGGTGCACGTGATGAAATGACGAAACAAGTTGCTATTAATACGGAATGGGGTGCATTAGGAAAAGTAATTAATTGAATGATATTTCAAAGGATTTCTAAATGAATTTTGAATTTAGAATGGTTGTTTGGATTTTATTCGAACGGATATCGATCGAGAACTGGATGAATCTAGTTTAACACCGCATCAGCAAGTTTTTGAAAAGATGATTTCTGGTAAAGAAAAGAGAAAATCAAATCGAAGAATGTATGTTAATGATTTTTTTTTGTTTAGCTCTTTATTTGGGAGAAATTGTTCGTTTGATTATTGTCGATCTCGTTCAACGTTCAATTCTTTTTCCGGGTCGAATGCAAAAGTCACCAAGTATCCGACCGGATTACAATATATTTCTCATTCTTCGAGGTTTGAAAACGAAAGGAGAATTTAGAAAGAAATTTACTTTGTAATTTAATTTTCGTAGGCAGTTTCTATGCAAAACATGTTGCAGATATCGAAACTGATACAAGTAATTAAAAAAACGACAAATCGAAAGCAGATACAATTCATCGTTCTCTTTGTTTTGTCATTTCAGCCGATGATTTATCAATCACAGCGTCTATTCTCACGTCTATTGGTATTCATCAACCATCATATGATGATTGTTATATCATTCGCGAAGTTTGCAAAACTGTTTCACTTCGTGCAGCAAAATTAGCTGCTGCAGGTAAATTCATAAGAAAAAAAAAGCAATTGTCTATTTAATATTTGTGAATATGTTATAGCTATTGCTGTACTTATTAATCGTTTGAATATGTCGTCGGTTACTGTCGGCGTTGATGGTACACTCTTTCGTCATCATGAAAATTTTCGACACAATCTCGTTCGTACTCTACGTCGACTTGTTCCTCGAACTGTATGTTTTTCTTTTAATTTTGTCTATTAAAATTTAATTGAAAATGAATTTTGTAGCATCGTCTCGTTCTCTCTGAAGATGGCTCATCGAAAGGTTCAGCATTAGTTGCTGCTGTCGATCGACGTTTGAAAACAACACCAGTTAGATATGAGAAAAACCTACCTTCTTAAATGTCTCTATATAACAAACAAAGACTACTTTGTTTTCTTCATTCGTGTGTGCATGTGCGTGCTTGTGTTTAGCATCTCCTAGTCATTTTAGAATCGACCTTTACTCTCAAATCGATATCTTCGTTTTATTCCAATAGAGTGTTCTATTTTTCTTTTCGTTTTTCTGCGTATTTACAGATCTGAAATCACTCTTTATTTTATCGTTTTTGAATTTTTATTTTCCATCGTATATTAGTGAAAAAAAATCAACACAAATATATTTATTTATTACGTATTACTAACAAAATAAGATAAATTATTGTGGTTTCATGTTTTTAGACAGTTGAAATTTCATGTTCGAATGGATGGTATCTATTTGCCTGATGGGCGTAAACTTGCATTGATCGATCGTGATTGGATACTTGACGAATTGCCACATTTAGGAAATCCTGATAGTAATTCAGACGTGAACTATTTACTCGCAACGGCAGCTATTGCAAACAGTGGTACAAATATTGGCACAGGAAGTTTAAGTACTCGAACGGCAACTGGAATCGGTGCTGGTTCAACATCTCATACAGACGTTGGAACTGGAGGTGCAACTGCAACAACAACAACAGCAGCAACATCAGCAACTAGTACAGCTGTAATCCATCCTGAAACAAGTGCAGTTCATAATTATAATCTTTCGTATAATCCCGACGAATTCGAGAGTGATCTAACATTATTATCAGAAATTGTTGATGAAACACAGAATAAGTGGTCGGATTTTGGGTTAAATCAATTACTAACACCATACGCTCGTTCAACTCGCTTCACACCGAAATAAACATTTACAATTCAAAAACTGTCTCTCTCTCTCTCTTTCACTTTTTTCTAATTATGTTTCTTCCAGATCGTTTAATGTTAAGATATCGACGTTGTTTTTTTCGATGTAGTATTCTATGTCGTAAACGACCGAAATTACAACGTACAGCTAAATACTGTCTTATTTTAACAATTGGGTTTTTATTCATGAATTTAATCAATGTTATTCTCTTCTCGAGTATTCTATTTTTTCAAGAAAATATTCAAGAACCCGACTATGAATTCGACACACGACCTCTCTATCAAACAATCGAACAACGAAAACGTTTCGATAGTTCAGGCATGTATTTAACCGTACAAAATTTCCTTCAATATCAAACTAATCTAACTCAAAATGCCGAATTACTCGCATTAAATCTTCATACAAGCATTGACAAATTACATTTATTATTAAATCATGCTAAAGTTTGGGATGGACCCATTTCTCTTAGTTTATATGTTAAAGGTACACATGCAAGTGATGATATCGATTATGCATCCATATGGCTTCGATGTAATCGAAGAGTATTCAAAGTTCTTAATGTCCATTTGATAATGTCGGCTAAAGCTTACGAACGTAAGTAAAACGAAAAACTAATAGATTATTCGAGAGTTTTGAGAACAACGATGATGTTATTTAGATAAGATAAGAAAGTGCAATAGATTAACTATCTTTTCAAACAAAACAAAACAAAAGGACAAATAAAATAAACATCATCTTCTAGGTTCGATTTCTAATCAACATAATTCTCATCGAGTGAAATATGCTGTTCATTGTCAACAATTAACTTTAAAAAATCAAACCGATGAAACTGATTCAACACCGTATCCATCGAATCATCTGCGTAATATCGCTCGTACTGGTACAAGTCCGTCAACAGTTCGATATATTCTAACACTTGATATGGATATATTTCCTGCACCCGATCTATTTCATCATTTTGTTTCATTTTATACTCAAACATCGACAAAAGAAGATTTCAATCATACACTTTATGTTATTCCTGCATTTGAAATTCATCTCGATACGATCAAACGTTCCGTACCATTACCACAAAACAAACGTGAATTACTTCTTCTTTGGAATGATAATCAATTACAAGCATTTCAAACAGATATTTGTCCATCATGTCAAGCATTAACAAATTATCAAGCTTGGAAACAAGAAGCCAGTGATGATAAAATTATACCATTGTTTCGTCCGTATTATGCACAACCTTGGCAACCGTTCTATATCGGTCCGAAAGATGTTCCAACGTATGATCCACGTTTTAAATCCCATGCACATGCTCGTATTAGTCAAGTGAGGATACACGTCTTGTCAAATTAAATTGATTCTATTTGGTTTCTTTTCTCTGTATCGAATTTAGTGTTGTGAAAGTTACATGGCCGGTTTTGATTATGCTGTATTAAATAATGTTTATCTCTATCGTTTAGGTTTTCTTGAGAAATCTCAAACGCCTAATATCGAATTAATCGATGATGATACATCCGTTTTATTATTCGAACAATTTCGTGAAGATCTATCGAAACATTATTTAAATACGACAAGAAAATGTTAATGAGTTTTTTTTGTTTTTTTAAATAAACTTTTTTGATGATAGAAAAACAAAATAGAAAATCGTATCGAAATATTATTTTCTAGATTATGGAAGTAAACAACGAATCGATTAATAATTCTCAAGGAGAAAACCTAATTCCTCAAAATTCAAGATCAACAGTTTCGAATAAAATCTGCCGATTTTTCGGTCTACCGAAATCGATTCGCGAGCATTTTATTGATACAAATCAAAATACATGGCGTAGGCCGATAGTTCTATTTCTTCTTCTTTAAATTCATTCTCTTGTTGTGTTTAATCAGCTTCCAATACACTTCTATGTGCCACTGTCTTTCTCGAAGATGCAATTAACTATCAATCGATTGTACATAAAGTCACACGAAATTATCTTGTTCTCTATCGATGGTTTTCAAGTTCATTGATAAAAAAGTAAACGACATAAATTCAAAAAGAAAAGTTTATAATTGATCATTTCGCGATAGATTCCATCAATTTGTTATAATGATTAATTTATGTTTGATATTTTGTGAATATCCATCATCGTTGAGTGTCACATCGGATGTGAGATATAATCCACAACGAATTGAATTTTCTTCGACTCTACTGATGGCCATCGAAGGTATTACACTTTGCTGGTTTCTTATTTATATTTCTGTTAAAGTAATTTGATAAAATTAAACGAGAATAGTTTTCTTTATTGAACAGCAAACAAAAATGATTAGATTGCTTGGTTGAGTTTGAGACTTACTCGTAATCGACTGTGGATTTTGATATGTATATTTGTTACGATTTACTCATTATGTGAATGGGGAATTACATTGATATTTTTTAGTCATATTCAACAGGGCGTATGTGTCGAAAGAATAGGTTGATATTTTCATGAAAAAATTCAATTTTATTATTTATTTAGCTTCGTCTTCGACGTATTTTTCGTCCGATATTTCTAATTGAATCATCGCAATTAATGAAAAAAACTATTCGAGCTCTATTAAAAAATGCTTTAAAAATCATAGCGTACGTTTGGCAATGGTTTACGTACAATTCTAATAATCATAATCATAATCATGTTCTTGTATTTTCTAGTTGTATAACATTGGTACTTATTCATATTCTTCTCTTTGCTACTATCGCAATGTTTTTATATCCTCAATCGAAAGTAGAATTGAATTCATTGTTAATTATAATAAAAACAAAAACAAAATGTTTTTATAGACCGATTTAGATAGCCAAGGAAACACTTATTTTCCTTCATTACACGATTCAGCATTTAATCTTCTTGTTCTCTATTCGACTGCCAATAATCCTGACGTAATGATGCCTGGTAAATCTCTTGAATCAGACAGAAATCAGGATTGACTCTTGTTGTCAATTAGCTTATTCGGAAAATCGTTTGAATGCATTATTCTTCATCATCTTTATCATAATTGGTAAAATGTATGATTCTAATTGAGTAACTATTCGAATTTGATTTGTTATTTTTCATCGTACAGGTATTTATTGTATACAAAATATAACAACGGCTGTTGTCTATCGAGCATTTCGAGGCTATTTTTTAAATTCAATTATTAATGCGCAACTACGACGACGAATTGCTGTACGAGCATCTTTTGAAGTATTGAGAAAATGTTTAACTTATGAAGGATTTATGACAGTTAAGTATGTGAATAATGAGCAATGTTTTAGATATGTGTTATACTATGAAATTTTTGCAGAGATTCAATACCAATTTCATTAGTACAGGAAATTTTGAAATTATCGTCGATGAATCAATGGCATTTCGATCGAATTAATGAAGTACGATGAATAAGTCGAAATAAGAAAAAAAGTTCAATGAAAATATTTCTAGAAATTAGTCGAATTATCATCGGAAAATGAAACGATTAATTTAGATCAATATGATAAAACAATGCAATTGCTAGATTTAAATCCACGATTATCACCTGTAAGACAAAACAAAATTTGTTAATGCAAATGATGAAGATTCTATTTTTTGGATTGTTAGGCTGTAAATTTACCACCAATAAGTAACAATCTAATCGGCCGATTACGAGTGATATTTCGTTCGAAAGCGTTCGATGCTATTGGCACCGTGTTTGCTTTGACAAGTGTGATATTTGTTACGGTAAATTTTCAAATAAAAATTTATGTTTCATTCTGATTTCGATTTCTTTCAGATTGAAATCGCTATTCGTCGAACTAAAATCGATACAGAAGGCAATGTTCCATTTACATTGTCAATAGCATTGACAAATCTCGGCTTTATGATATTTTTCATTCTCGAAATTATTCTCAAAGCCTGGGCATATGGTCCAATGAATTTCTTTCGAATGTCAGCAGCACATCTTTTAGAAGCTCTTGTTGCATCAACATGTTTTGTAAGCAAATTAAACAATTTTATTCAATTGACTATTTTTCCGTTTCGAAACTAGATTCTACAAATTAGTTATATGATTCTTCGTCGAACAGCAATCGTAACATTGACGTAAGAATGAACAAGACAAAGATAAGAATAATTGTTTTGAATGATTTGATTATTTTTAATAGAGAATTAGATATAGAAGCAATAAATAAATCTTATTTTTCACTTTGGTCTGCAATTAAAATCTGTAATATGTGTTTCATTTATCGATTAATTCGATTTTTACCAGCATCGAAAAATATTCGAATCATTGTTGGAACAGTTGTTGATCTTATACGAAATGGTGGAGCTTTCTTTGGATTTCTATTCGTATGTCTTTGCTTTTCTTTTTTCGTTTATCAAATAATTTTCTTTCGATATTCAGAGTTGTTATTACGCATATTCCATTTTTGGCATGGAAATTTTTGGCGGAGCAGTCGGAGAACTTTATAAAAACTTCAGTCAATCAACAGCGTACGTTTTAAATAAACGTTTGAACTATTTATCTTATTATCTGCTGTTTTTCTTTTTGAAGAATCTGTGGAACATATGAACAATTGAGCTATTGGCCGAATAATTTCGATGATTTTTTTGTAAAATAAAAAGAATAATTAATAATTAAAATTAATTCAAGGTCTGTTTACATTTATAGGCATCAATGATCACACTATATAATATCATGATCGTCAATCAATGGTTTGCATTTGTCATTGGTTTTCGTACGGCAACTCAGTCAAGGTAAATGTACCCGTATATTTCTTGGCAAAGAAAAAAGAGAGAATGTTTTTTTTTCGTTGTATAGATGGAGTGAAATCTATTTTATTTTTTGGTATTTATTTGTTACGACGATAGGATTGAATATTTGTTTGGCATTGAATAGCGATGTGAGTCGAAAGATATTTTCGATTGAAAAAAGAAAAAGAATTTTTTATTTTCTTGAATAGATTCATGATGCGAAAAAAACGCGTGCTGAACAAGAACAACAGGAGTTGATTGTATCGAATATGTTCGATATTTACCGGTACATTGACGAGTTGAAATTCTTCAAGCGAAACCGTTTTCTTTTTCTTCTTCTTTCTCTCTACAGGTCAGAAATAAAACAACCAACGACAGAAGAAATTACACAACGATTATATGATAATCCATATATCAAATTCAATGACTATCAATCAGAACAAACGACTCACATCTAAATTTTTTCTTTTCATTTTTATCTTCTCTGTGCAATAAATGTGTTTATAAAAAAAACAATTCTTTTCTTCATGAAGTAATCGGATTTATTTTGTTCTAGATGTCAGCGAATCTTCTTCTTCGATCATTATTGTCGATCCGTAGTATTCGAGCATATTCAGTGATGTATACGACACATTGCACAGCTACCAGTGGTCGTGTCATGTGTGATGATGATCCGAAACATTTAGATGTTCAATTAACTAAACCGAAAGAACTCGGTGGTACAGGTGCTATTGGAACTAATCCCGAAGAATTATTTGCAGCTGGTTATAGTGCTTGTTTTCTAGCTGCTATGGAAGTAGCTGCAAGAAATTCGAAAAAAACTTTACCGAAAAATTCGAGTGTTACTGCTACGGTCAATCTTGGCAAACATACAAATGGAAATTTCGGTTTTCAAGTTCAATTAGCAGCGAAACTACCAGGTGCATCACAAATCGATGCTGATTCACTTGTTAAAGCTGCGCATAATATCTGTCCATTTTCTCGTATGACCTTTTCTTATATTCAAAAAGAAATGAGAGAGTATCATCATTTCGTTTCTAGACGCAACACGTAATAACGTCGATGTACAAATCAAAGCTTCAATATAAACTCAACTTCCGATCTCAGTTTAGCATTTTTATTTTTTAATTAAGAAATAATAATAATAAATTTGAATTATCACACTTTTTTATAGATTATTTCTGTTATCCAATCGAGATAATAGGAGACTTTTGTGTATACACCTAAGCCAGCACAACTAAAACCCCACGATATAAGTCCAGCTAAATGCCAACGACCTTTGTGGAAGAAAATCATTGGACCACCAGAATCACCCTAAATAAATAGCTTCTATAAATGAATTGATATTCTTTTTTTTTCAATATAAATTTACTTGACAAGCATCACAGGTTGAATTTGTACATAGACCAGCACAAAGACTTGCTACGGAACTTGTATCTTTCAAACCACATTGATCGCTCGATTGAATAGGTACATCAACTTCACGTAGAAAACGAAAATTGCCTGAACCATGTGTTTCACCCCATCCAGTAACAATTGTTCGATCACCAACATGTACAAAATCTCTGATCGATGATAAACAAATCGATCGAATAAATCGATTGAATACAAGTGATTCCGACAGTTCTAACAAAGCAATATCATGCATCCATCGAGTCGATTTACCACTATATGAAGGATACTAATTAAAAACAAGATAAAAACAAATGACAATCATCAATCTCATCGACACATACAATAACAATTCGTTTGATTGTTCTTGAAATTCTCGATTTTTCCGTACTATATCTATCATGTAGACCAAATTCTGCTAGTAAATTTTTCGGATTTGTTCTATAGAAATAAGAAAGCAATTCTTCTTCTTCGATCGTTTCTTTTTCTTCGAATGTATAAAATTACCCATTAACACAATGTGCAGCTGTAAGAATCCAATTAGTATTGAGAACAGATGCTAAGAACGAAACAAAAGAATGTGTTCGAATGTTCGTCATTCTAATCATACCTCCACAAAATTTGCCCAGAGCATTGAGTAATACTTGCCATGGATGACTATGTGGTATAGCTTGTCGACCACCAACAATACGACTATGCACTCGTTGATAACTACTGACGGATGTTAAACCACATTCTAAATGAAATTCACATGAAATTTGCAACAACAAAAAAATCTGTTTATTTTACCAGCATAGTTTTCTGTTGATAATGCCGGCGAATTTATTAAATGAGACGGTGTGCTAAGAGGTTCTAAGAAGACAAAATAAATTAATATATGAGAAATACAAACAAACAAAAAACAAGTAACAAACGTTCAATTTGAATTAATTGATAATGCATGATAAAATCAACTTCTAATTGAATATCATTGAGACGAAGTTCAACGATTAAAGTACGTCCAACACCACCAATACGAATATTTCGACGATCACCACATATTTCGACTTTTTCATGTTCCAATCCTGGCGCCCATAAGCTGACTGAACCACGACGACAGCCAAATTTTAAATGTTCATCAATCGGAATCGGTATCCAAACATGATCGAATTCGACAACTATTCTCTTCAACAACAAAAACAAAACAAAATAAAATAAAATACTATTACAAAATCATTTCACACAATATACTCAATTACCTGATATAATGAACTAACGACTAACCATTGACAATGACTTGTCAATTGACGACTTTGTTCTCTCGAAGTTTTATCGAACACAAGTATACCTGTATTATTCGTAAAACTACGTAATATAGGACAATTTATTGCTTGAATATTCGATAAAGAATTTATTAGAATCCAAACTATGAATAACACATTCAACATTTTCAATATTTAGTTGTTTTTACCAACGAATAGAACAGTCATCGTTACTAATCGAACGAAATCTATTTGATAACCATATTTAAAATCAAAGTTCTTTTTTGTTATTTGCGATCTTCTTTCGTTTTCGTTTTCAATAGCAAAAGGTATCTTCAATATACGTAACCTTCAACGAAATAAAATGTGATCGGATGCATCGACAAAGAAGGTCTCAATAATGACTGTTTGAAATATGCAACTAGAATTTCTTGTTTTCAAAACCTTGGTTTTTTTGTTTATCTGTTATTGATTACAGTTTTCGTTTGACGAGACCGTTTTTAGTAAAATAAATACCGAATTTCTTTGACCGTTTTGTTTTTTTAATAAAAAGAGGCAGAATGAGAGAGAGAATTTGAATTTCTTGTATTTGTGTGACTGCAATTATTTTATTCCATTTCTTCTCTTTCGTTAAGTCGCGAGACGCATTAAGTTGAGATGATTCTATTATCACTTCGAGATCGAATCTATTTATTAAACGTCAACTTAGAACTTATTGTTTTATTACGAATATAAAACAGATGCAATGACAACAACGAAATAAAAACAAATATATTTTCTATCTAAATATGGAGATAACTGAAATTTTTTATGTTGATTCTGTTAAATGTCAAGTCATGATAAGCAACGAATAGCAACACGTTTTTTTTCCTTTTATGTCTGTGTGTATTTTTTTTTTTTGGTGTTATGTAGGCTGAATAATGAAAATAAGCGTAGGAGTAAATAATAATATAATATATAGTCAAACATTAAATTCTTTCGGCCGTTTTTTATATCATCAGTGCGATAGTACCGTGTTGTGTGAGTATATATGTAGCATTTTTTCCTCTTCACTCATATTGCCTACTCAGTCTCTCTTCGCTCGAGTATATATATATATACATATATAAATATACTATTATTACGAGCATGTGCATCGACAAATTCAGTCGTAAGTTATTTCATGGGTGCTCAATTTGCTTGCCTTCAGGCACTTTTTTTTCCTCTCTTCTCGAGATTTTTGCGTCGGTTATACAGTAGTAAAAAAACACATAGAAAAAGTAATTGTCCAGCACTGTTCGGCTCGGTCATTGAATCGTACTGGCGTCTTTCTTTTTCTCTTTACTGTCGGTGATAAAAAAAAAGCTAATCTACATGTATGCTGTTGCAAACTCTTCGCCTCCTGTGTGGTAATAAGAGTGATGTACGAGAAAAGAAGAATAAAAAAACGAGAGCATAGGAGAGCGAGAAAGAATGAAGAACGAACGGAAGGACGCCGACCAAAACAATCGTTAGCAGTGTACACATCATGGAGAGTAAGTTTGCTTGCATGCCTTCGTTTTTTTTTCTTCTTCTTCTTCTTTTTCTTCTTTTTTCTCTCGTTTATCGATTTGATCGTTTAGGTTCAGCTTTCTCTTCTTTTCGTTGAGACTATGATGATGATGATGATGATTCCAAGTCAAATATAATTTGACTCTTTTTCTATTCATAACGTCTTATCAAACCGTATTTTTATTAAAAATTCTTCGATCTCATCTCGTAAGCTGATTGAATATTTCTTTAAGTTTATACATTCTTGGTTATATAATCAAAAAGAAAATCATTCCGTGAGTGAGTAGTAAAAGAGAGAGAAAAACGTAAGTAAGCGAACGAACGGGTTTTTTTTCCTTTAATTCTTCTCTTATCACATAAACAAAAGAACAGTACGTATATTTATCAACATATTTTACTTCTGATAAATTCTAACAAAACAATATATATCATAAGACCAAAAATTCGACTCAACTTCATTCTTTTTCTCTCGCTCACTATCTTCTGTATTCGAATGATGTCGCTCGCACTCGTACAGGTCCATTGGCTTGTTTTTCATTTGTTTATTTTTATTCTAAAAAACATTCAGCTTCTTTTCTTTTTTTATTATTCGAGATGAATAATTCTTTCAATTAAAGAAAAAGAAGATATATACGCATATACAACTTAGTACGATAATCAAATCAAATCAAATATCATGTCAAGTTTTCTTCCATCAGCAGCAGGCAATACAGGAACATTACCACGTTCATCAGTGAACAATGCAGCAGCTGATGTCTTACGAAAAAAAATGCAACAATTACGTGATGAACTTGAACAAGTTAAAGATGACTTAGAACGTTCAAGAAAAGAAGTCGAAAAAGAAAAAAATGCTCGAGAAAATGTAAATATAATCAAAATAAAACAAACGATCGATTTGTTTCTTGCATAGGCTGATACAGAAGTGAACCAATTACGTCGAAAACTTCATTCATTCGAAGAAAAACTCGAACAAACACAAGAACGTTTATCACAAACAACAAATAAACTTAATGAAACATCACATGTGGCAGATGAACGTGAACGGTAGACGAATTTCGATTTTGTTTTTTGTATAAATCTCTATTAAATTTATTTTAGAACACGAAAAATGCTTGAAAATCAATTAAATCTTGGCAGTGATCGTACTGAAACGCTCGAAACTCAATTGAAAGAAGCTCGTACACTTGCAACTGAGTCCGATAGAAAATACGAAGAAGTTAGTTTATGATTTAAAAACAAAGACAATATATATATATATGCATTTGAAACGTTTTCATTAGGTTGCACGAAAATTAATTGTTCAAGAAAGTGAACTCGAAAAAAATGAAGAACGTGCCAAGCGATCTGAAACGTTTGTCTATTAAATAATATCAATGGATTTTGAACAATTTCGATTTGTTTTGTTCTAGAAAATGTGCAGAACTTGAAAATGAAATGAAAAATCTTCATCATCAACTGAAATCATTCTTAGCTCGTATCGATGATGTAAATATATATTTTTTTAATTTGAAATTTATTTCAACTTTTTCCGATATTTGCTTTCCATAGGCACAAAATAAAGAACAAACATTCGAAGATCAAGTCCGTCGTTTGACAACCCAACTAAAAGATGTAAGTGAACACGAAAAACAATTCCCTTCTTAAGGCCAAATCTATTAGTCAAACAAACGATCAGATAAAATTTTCGATGAACGATATCATCTCGAAAAACTAATTGAATCTATCGGAGGTTGTAGAAGGATCTGAGGATTGAGAGTGTTGAATTTGCATGAATGAATGGATTGATTGATTGTTTTTGTTTATCTGCATGTTCAGGCTGAAACGCGTGCAGAATATTCAACTAAACAAGTTCAACGACTACAGCATGAAGTGGACACACTTGAAGGTTTGTGTTGCTGTTTGTAGTTTCGAAATTAATTCTTTGTTTTTTGTCTTTTTGCAGAAGAATTACAAGCGGAACGTGAACGTTGTAAATCACTACAAAACGAAATGGAACGATGTTTTTCGGATTTACAAACACTTTAAATATTCTTACAAAACAAAAGACAGTTCTTTCTTTTTCTTTTTTTTCTTTCGTTCGTTCGTTCGTTGGTCCGTTCATCTTTTTTTTATTCGATTATTTCACAGCACACAAGTTCTCAATCTGTTCAAAAGCCATTTCTTCTTTTTTTCCTGTCAATATATTCTTTATCATTTGTGTGCATGTGTGTGTGCTCGTTTCTTAGTCCATTTTCTGTTTTTAAAATAAAGTAATCACGTTATTATCTTCTACCGTTTTCTCAGAGAACAAATTAGAGTGAAAACTTCGTTTTTTTTCTTTCTTATCAGGATGATTTTGTTGTTTTTTTTGTTTGTAACAGTGAAAATAAAACGCAGCGCTTTTACGTCATATGAACACATTTTCAGTTTTTTTTTTATTAGTTATCATTGAATAGACAAAACGAAAGAAATCTCCCCATAAAACTCTTAGACAATGAAGATCAAAGCAAGAAGAAATATTATTGTGCTTTTACGATGTACATATATCCTGTTATCAATTCGCACCTTTTGCTCAACACTAAATTCTCTCATTTGAACAAAATCGTTTCGAGAGACGCGATTGATAAGATGAACAATTCGTTTTTTTTTCCTCTTCTCTTTTTCTTTCATCCTTATTTATTGATTATTACATGAGAAGAGTGAACATAGTCATTAACAAGCTATTGACTAATGATATGTAGAAAACGAGAATGAGAAGGAGGACATTTTCATCATAAAAATGACATTATGATGTGATCAACAAATGCCGACAATCGACAACCGTTAGATGTAAATGAGATTTGTTATTGATATTTTAAACTTAAAGAAACAAGATCATTTTTTGATTAAGATCAGAGTTTATTTATAATTGTTTGAAAATCGAAACACAAGACGAAAAACAATTTGAAGAAGAAGAAGAAACAAATCAAGTTAGTTTTTTTAAATTTTGTACAATAACCATTGAATAAAGAAATGAAGAGAGAAAAATCATTGTTCGACTAGAATGTGTGATAAAGAATAAATGTATTGCGTTTTTATGTGCTCGTAGTGGTTGTTGCTGAATCATTCACTGCGTTGGGTAGAAACGATGCGAGACCCATGGCTGGTAGAGCAAAATTAATTGTTGGTTTCATAGGTGAATGTTGTTTCGGTGATGAACTGGATGATGTTGGAGATGATGCTGACGAACATGAAGTAACCGTATCTGTTGAACCATTAAGAATTTGAGTTGTAGATATTGGTCGAATTTTTGTCGGAGCTAAACGAGCTGCAGCAGCGGCCGCAGCAACCGAAGTTAGAGGATTGTTTGGAGGTAGAATCGAGTTATTATTGGATTGATTCGGAAGCGAACCAGATGGATAACCAGATGCGGCAACGGCGTACATGTAAGAGAAATAGGAAAATGGATCGCCGGGATAACCTGGCCAAGCAAAAGCAAGTTTTTGTCGTTTGTCTTTCATACGACGATTTTGAAACCAAACCTAATTTTCAAGAAAAAGATTTTTCTATAATTTGAAAGAAAAATAAAATGATTAAAGATTGGTACTTTAATTGTCGATTCAGGTAATTGTAATTCCGATGCTAATTCACATCGACGTGGTCGACTAACGTAATTTTCTCTCAGAAATTCTTTTTCTAATCTTGCTAATTGTTCACGTGAGAAAGCTGTTCGATATCGACGAATATTATCATCATTTGAATTCATGCTATTATTATTATGATTATTAGGATTTGCTAGATGACCATTTGTATTCGTTGAATCATCTTGTTGAGAAAGAAAACAAAAGTTTATTGATTTAACGAAATAACGAAAACCTTCTTTCGATGTCTTACCATTATCATCGGAGAAACTTTCGTCCGAATACATTCGAGAATTAGCTGCTAATAGATATGGTGATGGATTATTACTACCTAACATCATTGTTTCGATTTCTTCGAATGAAATATTCGATTATCAATTGCAGACACCTTTCTCTTTCTCTTTTTCTTTCTCTATTTTTTTCTCTCTCTCTCTTTCTCGATTGCTAGAAGATCAATAATTGGATGAGAATCATCTAAAACATCCGATTGGTTAAAATGTGAATGTCGAGAGGAGAAGAAGAAAAATCTATATATTAAAAACAATGACTGGCTAAATGATCAAGTTGATGAGAGGAAAGAGAAAACAAATAATTGCTAATATCATTAAATATAGAATGAACGTGAGGTGTGAACAATGAGAAGCATAATTAACAGTTTATTTCTCTTAACTATACAAAAAAGAAGTAAAATATATTCGAACGTCAATGTAAACAGATATTGTCTCGTCAAACGGATAAGACTTTGCATGAACAATTGAGATGAGACATAAAATAAATAGACAAAAAAACAAAGTCGAAAAAGATATTCACACTTCTTCTTCTCCTTCTTCTTCTTCTGTTCAAATATCGGATGTAACTAATTGGCCTTAACGAATCGAATCAAACTCCACCCATTTGATCTAAACGTTTATATTGTCTTGTTTCAAAAAAAATACGAAGAACATTCATATTGGACACACACGCGATTATTTTACATTTTTAAGGGTCAATAAACATTCATCTTTTCTTTTTATATTGTGTTATTTTTGTTATTATTCTCAATGGTCATCATCCCATCATAGCCGCTAGCAACATAAATCGTATGTCGTTAATCAATGATAGATAATCACACGTTTTCACCTGATCTACGCCTTCGGATCGATTAAAACAAATTGTTTTTTTCGGTTGTGATTGTATTTTTAAAAATAGAACAAAAAATATGATTTTTTTATTATCTCATTAAAACTAATTCTTTCTTCTCATTGATTACAAGCACAGGTGTCTATTCAGATTGATTTCATATGCCATTTATTAGTAGATTACTGCTATCAAAAGATCAAAGTAGAGATGACTCTTATAGAGACCTGTATTTCAAACATTGAGAGAAGAAGAAGAAGAACAAAAAAAGAAATCAAAGACTTCAGGGATCATCTCTCACCATTTTTGTCTGTTTTGCTTTGTTTTGATGATTTCATTTATTCAATGCGTGACAAATCTAACGTAGGTTAAGTGTATTCATTTTCTCGACACTTTTTTTTCTTATCATGCAACAAACTAATTCACCCTCACGTACAATGAGAATGATGCCATTCATAATTAATCGATAAAGTTTAATAAATAAATGAAAAAGTTTTGTCTCTCTCTCTCTGCTTTTTTTTAAATATCGTTTTGCATCTTGCGAATAGATGAAAACAAAATGAATGTCGATGATCGAATAAAACATTAAAAGACCGTAAGACTTCAATCATTTTTATCACCTATTTGTCATTGTTATAAAACACAGCAAGTAACTTCGATTCGCTTTCAGATGTCAATGTTTTGTTAATTATTCTGATTCCCGAAAAAAAGAAACAGACATAACATTACTCTTAGAAAACGTTCTCGTTTTAATAAATATCTTAAGTACCGATATAAATATTGTCTTTCTACGACGGGCATATACGATAACAAATTCTCGATTAGTGTCTATTATTAAAGAACATGTTATTGTCGTCTTCAATTACTGATCAAGTCTCATCTAACACACCGACATCTGCTTGAGACCCACATAATAGCACCTTGTTTCTCATCCGATATATTTCGAATGTTCTAATTCTGAGACATTATAACGATGAGAGAAAAGAAGAAAAAAGGGTCAACAAACACGACGTAAAGACAATTTTTATTATCAGTTAAATGGTAGAAAGATGATGATTTTATGATTCGACTGAAGAAGAAAAAAAAAACGCAATGATGAGGTGTGATGAATTTAGTCTATGCAAATCAATTGGCATAACTATTTTGCGCACGATTGATTTTATTTCGAAGAAACATGAAACACAACGCATCGAACGAATCTCATTTCGTGCAAATTGATCGAAATTAACGTTCTTTATGCATCATTTCTTGTTTCCGTTTGAAATGGTAATTTTTTCCTTTCGCACTCTTTGAATGTCCGTTGATTTTTACAACTTATTTTCTCTGTACATGTGTGTGTGCGCGCGCACATCAAATTCTCAAGAGTCATTATACAAAATAACAATAATATCAATTGGAAAAAGACGAAATCTCTTCTCTGATTAACACGTTTAGTTGTTCGAGAGTCGTCGCGCTATCAAAAGATTGACATCTGTGATGTTAGTGATGCTCAATTGCATATTTCTCTCTCTCTCTCTCTCTCTTTCGGATGACAGTCCTTGACAAATTTCTTCTTTTATTTTTTATGATTAAATAAAACAAAATCGAAATCTTCTCCTATTGGCCTCGTTTCTCGTCAAGTATATAAAGAAAAAGTTAAAGTCAACACTTGGCCGAAAATGATCCGTTAAATTGAATCTTATTTTTTATTAAATACGTGAGAGACGAAATCAAAATATGAACACATAAATCATAAATCATACTACTATTCATATTCATTAGTTCAAGTAAATGAAATCAACACGTTTTCTTATGATTGTCCCGCCTACGTCAAAAAAAAAACGAGGAAAGTAAATTACTAATACAACAGATAAGATCGAATAAAGGTGCGGCGTCATCAATTGATTTCTCTTCTGCTCTCTCTCGTGTTTCATTTTCGAAGAAGAATGATGCGTTACCGATTCGCGTGTTTAAACAGATAAAGATACTATCCACGAGTAGTTTAGTTGGTCTTTGATCTAAGATAAATCGATTTCGGTAGCTTGAAATTTGTCATATAAAAAAATTCGAAGGAAAAAGTTCATATTAAATGACACAACCTTTCATCACACAGCGACATCTTCAAATACAAATTTTTATTTCGTCAAACTTAATCGTTGATAGTTTTATTCTTTTTTTTTATTAAATTCATTTGATGCATGAATTTAAAAGAAAACAAACATTATTCAAGAATAAAAATCAAATCTTTGTTTGAATTCTAGCCAATAGTTATTATTGAATACGAGTTAGTTAGGTTAGTTCATCACTTGTTTACTATCATATTTTCTGTTCGATGAGTCGTCGTAGTGTCAAACGTCCACGATTTAGTGTTGGCGGTCAGCCAGTTTTCGAGAATGAAGATTCGTCGAATCATTCAGGTCTTGGTGTTGCTGAATACGATGAAAATTCTCTCTCTCAACAACCTGAAACATCAACAAATAGTTCTGATCAACAACATTTTCCTCAAAATCAATTCGTACCATCGAATTCTAAGAATCAACAGCATCCATTAGCCAAATCTGCGAATGACGACATGTCAAATCTTAATCGTTGTCTCGACTATCTCGTTCGATTACTTTCAGACAAAGACAAAGAAGGATTTTTTCAATATCCCGTCACTGATCAACTTGCACCGGGCTATTCATCGATCATAACTCATCCGATGGACTTTTCGACGATTCGAAAGAAAATCAGTCAGGATGAATACTCGAATCTAAGCGAATTTCGAGCTGATATCGAATTAATGTGCGAGAATGCATTGAAATACAATCGTTTGGATACAATTTACTATCAAGCAGCTAAGAAACTTCTTGCATCAGCAACGAAACTGCTTTCAAAAGAAAAATTCATTCAACTACGCGAAACAAACGAACATTTCACGCGTCTTACTGACCGTGAATTAGGTTTTTCACTTGAAACAACGAATAACGACCAACAACAACCACCACAACAACAGCAACAACAACAAATAGTAGTCAATTCACATGAGCCAATAAAACCTAAAGTTCCATTAAAACTACCGAAATATTATGAAAAATTGCCCGGTCTCCTTGTTGACGAAGAAGACGACGAGGATTTCTCGCCGGAAGACGTTCTTTCTCAAGCTCAACAAGCTGCCCAATGTTCACGAGAGAAACTGAGCCTTCGTCGTCCGCAATCAATCTACAAACTCACATGTCAACGACCGAACGGCACCACCTCACTTCGTTTCATCAATCAAGATGATTTCTCCCATCAACAACAATCTCAAACACGAACGATTACCATCGGCGAATTGAGTAACATGTCGACAAATACGAATGGTTATAATCATTCACATACAACAACCACAACAACAACGCCAATTGTTAATGAAACAGAAAAACGCAATCATCTCCTACCGAGATACTATCTCGACTACGGTCCGTTCGCATCCCATGCGCCACAATATGATTCCTCGTTTACCTCGCTTTCCAAAGACGATCTCGATCTATTGATTCACACATATGGAAGTGAATTCTCCGGGCAATATTCGGTTTCTTTGATTGATTATGTCAAAGATTCAGGTGATTTAGCTTTAGCATCCGTCGATAAATACTTTAAAAACAACGACGAGTCAATCGAACCAACGAATTCCAATGTTCAACATGAATTCGATAGGAAATTAGATGAAAATGCTCGTTTATTGATTCAATTACGTCAAGCACAATACGATCGTTTATGTCAACCATCGAATCGAATGCATCAATTGCTCTCATCATCGTCATCGTCGAATCAACCAACAGAGCCTATCAATGAAAATGAATTAGCCGAGAAAGTTCTCACGAATCTAAGTGATCTTACGCATCTCTCGTCGAACAAATCGACTGATGTCATTCAACCGGAAACCATTCGACATAATCTTGGCGTCATTGTTGATAATAACACCAACAGCAACTAACAAATCATTCTGTTTTCTTTCTTTCTTTCTTTCTTTTTTTTTATATATGTATATGCCTAAAATTTTGTTGTTTAAAGAGAAAAACAAAATCAAATCTTTCGAAAAAGTTAATAAAAGAAACAAGCCTAAAGTCAATTGAATATTTGTATAAATAGTATTTCAGATGAAGAACCTCGGTCGACAAATTAAAGAAGAAATTCAAGAGCAAATATCTTCGCCACAAGAATTACGATTGGCACCAATTCGTTCATTGAACGACTTTCTTCTTGATGCAACATGGAATGTGCCGAATTTTTCGGACATACAAAAACTTAACAATCGAGTTGTTAGTAATTTGATTTACTATCAAACGAATTATTTCGTTTTTGGTATTGCATTGTTTCTTCTCGTCGGGTAGAGTTTTGTTTACTGTGTTTTTTGTTGATTCTATGTTTGTGAAATTTAGTATTAATTACCCGGTGGATTTTATTTTTGGTCTTGCCGTTGTCTCGGCATTACTCATGGGCTTTGTTCATGTTTCATCATCAGCTCATGTGGGCAATCCGACATTAGAAAGTGTCAAAAAATTCTTACTTTCAGCTAAACAAGATCGACCAATAATCGTTCTTGTTGGCATACTTGGCCTTTCGTATTTTATTTTGAGTTTTCTTGGAAAATTATTGATTTTTTTCGTTGGCATCGTTCTACCGGTTCAAGGTTCGATAGAAAAATTATAAATCTACTTTAATCGAAATCGTTTTGTTTTAGCAATTATTCTTCATGCTACATTACGAACACGAAACTTCAGCAATAAAGTCGCCAATAAAATCGATCAATTCAGTCTTCAAGCTTCGCCAATGGGCGTTTTTCTCAGCGCACTTGGCTTACGAAGTTTACCATTGAGCGAATAAACGTTTTAACAATTCGTTTCTTTTCTTTTCCTGCTTTATCGTTTGTGTGCTATGATTTTGGATAGAATAAACTAACCGAAAATAAAACTAAAGTATATTTCTCCTATTGACAAAGTCTCTTACTCTTAATAAAAAATTTACTCAAGCACATTTTTGTCCTTATATGTTGAAATACAATTTATTTTTCTTTCTTTCGCTCGCTCGTTCGCACACTTTTCTATTATTAGTCAAGTTGAAGATCATTATTTTTTGTCAGAAAAATACTTTCTCTTCTAAATGATTATTATTCTATGTACTTAAAAAATAATACTATCCATATGCGTGTATAGAGGTCACATGTAAGCAACAATTCTTTGTAGAGGTTTTTTAACCGCGATCACCATGCTCAACGACAACTGTCATGTCGTAACACAATGCTTCGGCGAAAAGAAAAAATATTATAGAATAAAATAAAAAAATTAGGTATTCCCGTATGAGTAAGAATTCAATTTGAGTATATCGAAACATTTGATCGTTACTCATCTGTATCTAGTCAAGGTTTTCAATTCGAAATGATTCTTCATTCGAATCGTTTTCTTCTGTTTACAGAATAAACATAAGAGAAAGAGAAAAAAAAATCTAACATTGATGATGTTATTTGTCGTCAGACACAAGCACTTCTTGTACAAAAGAAAAACTTTCGAGTTCCCTCCTTTTTTTTACTTGCTCGCTCGCTCGCATACTTTCTCTTTTCATCGTTTTTCTTTCATATTTATATATATATATATATATGTAGAATATACATGTTGATCGTGGTCAATGGCTCTTACGTCTTCACTTCATACAATGTCAACGTCATCGAATTCATTTCTACTGCCTAAAACAGATTTAATCATCACTGACACTCAATTGATTGAAATACTTTTACATGATCAAAATCTCGAACATAAAATCCAAATTGTTAATCGTTGGTGTAAAAATTCTCGACGAAATCGTTTCTCATCGATCTTAGATGTTTCACAACGGCACGATGTTCTTCTCGCTCTTGTCAATACTCTTCAACAAACAACGAATATCGAATATCAATTCAATTGTCTTACACTTCTATCGGAATTACAAACAAATATTCATCATTATGATCAACGGATTTATCTGCCAGCAATTATTCAATGTTTTGGCTCAACATCGACTGATGTTCAAAAACTAACCAAACAAATTCTCATCAAGCAAATTCATGCAACACAAGATATTCCAACATTTCTATATCTTTTCACGCAAGATGGTCTCAAATCATCCAACAATCGCATTCGTATTAAATCCATTCAATATCTCAATGATTTACTAACAACCACACATCAATACGAAAATCTTTCGCCCATATTCGAACTTCTTCTTCAATATCTTGCCGATCAAACATTTCGTTCGATACATTTCGATATCCTAAATCGTTCAATACAACATTTACGACGTATACTCGGTGTTGATCTATTAACAACATATTTAGATACATACGAATTGAATCTTCAACGTACATATCAAATTTTCATACCTCAACAAGATGATCAAACACAAATTCCTATTATTGATACAGATTTAGAAGATGAAGATGAAACACCACGTGCATCGATTCGAACGAATAATTCATTTCATGATGATAGTTTAACAATAAAACAATCAGCTGAACGAACAGAATTCTATTCCATAGTCGATCTTATGCAATCGAAATGGTTAATCATCGATGATACTGATCGTTTGAATTATCTTGATCGATTTAAAATAGCTTGTGAAAATTATCTTCAATTAATTCGACAACAATATTTAACGAATAATAATGATACACAATTTCATCAAATTCTCTATACATTTCTAACAACAATCTTAGATTTACTTGCATATTTAACTTCGACATCATTTCAATTGGATCTCTCGCTTCGTATTAAACTTATCCTATTGACATGTCTCGGTTGGTTGATAAAACATGCTCAAGTTAATTATTGTAAACGAAATTATAAGACAATATTAATGATTTTTAAAAATATTCTTATAAATGGACAGGCAAATAATCGACAATTAGCTGTAAGTCATTGATTTTTGTTTGTTTGTTCTTTCAAGGAGATAGAAATCATAGAACGATTGATTTGTCATTGAATGCAAATGTTTATTTTCAAAACAAATATATTCTCTCTCGTTTTTTTTTCTCCTTCATAGAAATTAAGTGTTAGTCTTATTCTTCTTCTCAGTAATTTCGTTCAACCAAAATTAATTCTCAATGAATTAATCGATGAACATTTTCAAACGTATAATTATCGTGTACAACTTGAAATACTTGCTATTCTAACAGCTATTCTATTAAAATTTCGTCAATATAAATATGAAAATTTATTAACACTATCGAATCATCTCTATCCAATGTTAATATCAAATCGACGTGAATTACGTCATGGAGCATTGGAATGTTTTACTGTTATTTGCAGTTATTTCAATAATTATCAACCGATAAATTGTGTACAAACTGAAAATGATAATCTATCGATAAAAACAATTTTTTCTTCAATTGAAAATCTTTCACAAGACGCATCGAATGCTTTACATTTTCGTTTACAACGAAATCTTCTTCCAATATTAACTGATGAAGGAAATATAACGCCAGGTTTAGTTTGTGATTCAATAACAAGTAATGATCCCGATGCAAAGTTTATTCTACTTATTCCAACACCTACTGTCACGCCTCAACCAACTCAAATAATTGAACCATTAATGCCAACAACAAGTGACAAATCATCTCAACTTGTTGAATTAAATTCAACTAGCAACAGTAACAATAATAATAAATCGAGTGAACATGTAAGTCGACGATTTTTAATTAAAATTATGGTTTCTGTTAGTCGAGATCTTTTTCTTTTGTGTGTTTCTCAACAAGCGTATTTCGGAAATGAAAAAAAGACAATGTTTGATATTTAAAAAACAAAAAAAGGAAAGTAACTTGTTTCTTGACGACAGTATAACTAGAAGCGAGAGAGCGAGAGAGAGAGAAAAAATGAGCAACGATAATTACTATTATCATCGTTACACGCTGACATTTTTTCAAGCCTGTAGAAAACTTCAGCTGCATGCATGATGATGTTCTTAACAATGGATCTTCTTTCGCCTACGATGATGTCGGTAAGCCGGATAGAGAAAAACAAAAATATAAGAGAATTAAAAAAAGTAAGAAAGGAAAGGAAAAAAAAAGAAGAAAAAACTCCAAGTGAGATAAAAAAAAATAGATTAGACTTTTTTTTTCTAACTGTTATTCTACTGCGCTCAAATGAATTTGAACAGAGAGTTCTTATTCGACGGTATGATGCGCGCTGGTACAAAAATAACATATGTAAGTTTTGTTTTAATATTTTCACGATGATTGTTGCTTTTCGATTTATTATTGACAGTTTTATAAACTAGACATAATAATTCATTCGAGCATAGGAAGGGAAGAAGAAAAAAACAACAAAATAAGAATCAAAATCTCATTGGATTACATAAAAATGTCCTGACATGTCGAAGTATATTTTCAAAAAATTTATTTCTATGACGATCTCTTTAAAAAAATATTCAAACTTTCCGGATGAAGAATTTTTTTCTTCTTTATTAATATCAAAATAATAAAACTGCCTTTGTAGTGACCTGATAGTATTACTGGGACATGTTTTTTCTATTAGATCCGATTTAATCAAAAAGAAGAGAAGAAAAAAGTGAAAGTTCATATTCCGGCTGTTGTTTTTTTTTCTTTATCAAATAGAAAATGATCTCTTATTAAAAATCAAAGCAACAGAAAACTATTGCGAAGATTTAAACATCAAAAGCAGGCGTTTCTATTTTTTCCGCGATTCAATTATAAAATATAATGATTTCAACAAGACAAGCATATTATTATCGTCTATTAAATTAAATATCTTTTTAGACTCCACGTAATCGAGAAGTTATTCCATTGAAAACAACAGATATTGAACATGATCTACAACGTATAAACACTACAATTCATCATCAAATACCTATAAGTCGTATGTATTCATTTGAAATTTTGTTTCTCTCCTTTCTTTCTTTTTTGTGACATTGTTCGAATTCGATTTTATATTATTACGCCTTACATTTTTACATATCAGGTCTGCATCAGCAAGTACACATAAACAAACGAATAATTTTGTCAACTAAACGTCAAACACCGACTGGTAGTATTTGAAATTGAGAAAACGAGAGAGAGAGAGCATGTGTGTGTGACGTAAATGGGCAGAAACAATGTTTTCTTTCTTCGAACTAATCGAATGCAGACTCCTTTTCTAACAATATTTTCAGACGACCTGCTGATTCGTTTTCTTTTTTTTTCTCTTATTCTGGTTTTTTTTAAAATAAAATCACCAATCCATCATCTTTTAAGTTGATTGAAAAAGAAAAATTCGATGATGAAAGATCGATACATTTTTAATTAACTTTTTTTTTCTTCTTCTTCTTCTCCTTACGTATGTGTGTGTGTGTGTACGCTCTTTCGTTTCTATAATAATCTAGATAATCGTTTGACTGATTAATTTTTCACGTTCGTCTGGATTCTGTTTATTTCTTCTTGTTTTAAAACAACCACAGAAAGAAGAACAAAAAACCGACTGTCCTTTTTCTGTTAATTTATTTTCTTTTGATTTTAGCAACTATTGCCTCGACAAGTGGACCCGTATTTGACTTAACTGTAACAGGAAATAATAATTATCGTACTGGTTTGATCACTGAAAAGAATTCATCGGATGATTGGGCAAGAAAACTATCGACAATTAATCATCATTCAATCAAAGAATCGATTTTAAATAATCAACATCAAGGTTTGTGATGCATAATCTTCTTAGATTATAATTATGAAAAGTATCAAATAGAGAGAGAGAGAGAGCGACAAACTGTCTTCTCATATTAGAATGATTAACTAGCAGAAAAGAAGGAAAAAATAAATTCTTACTTTTTCCCTACTCATCAGATGTTAAAACAAAATGAAGAATATTTTCTCTTTATTTAAATAGAAAGCAAACTTTCTCTCTGATGATTAAACGTACTTGAAAAGAAAATAGTACTTTAATGTGTTTTTTTTCCTATTCAAAAAGAAAAAGAAATTCATTATTTAACATCTTGTAGAAATAAAAGACTCGTTCGTTCTAATGTGTAAAATGTCTTGTGTCTCGTCTCTCTATTTATTATTATTTTGATTCTATTTTATCATTATCAAATATTATTTGTAGACAACAATCACCATAACAACATCGTTATTCCTCGTCGATCATCAATTCAACAAGCTTCGAAACTTACGACTGACCTTGTCCTACTCAATAATTCATCAAGTGAAACCGACAAAAATCCACCGAAACGTCATTTAGATAATGATAGCGTCGATAGTGCAATAGAATCACGTTCTCTATCGATTAACACACCTGAAGACGGCGTATTCGAAGTAAAATCCAATTAAAAAATTCGACATATTCTATTCAAATTCATATTTAGAACGAGTCCAAACAAGAAAAGAAATCCGTTCGATCCGTACATAGTAGTTCAACACGACGTCGAATCGATCGTTTATTCAGTACAGGCAGTGATATTGAATCGACATCGGCACGAACAATAACACCCGAGAATAGTAACGAAAGTGGAGTTTATTCTCAACAATCCGGTCGAGAAATCGAGATCGATTTAATTCAAACACCATTATCACGAGATCAATTATTTTCAACGCGACCACGTCTTGCACGTTCCGGTTCGAAATCCAAACTTGATCGTTCGCAATTACCACCTACTGATCCATCATTGTCAACACGACAAATTCACGAGCACACCTCATATAGTGCAAACACTCAACGAATAACAACCACGTCGACATATGTGGAAATCATTGGCAAAGGTTATGTTGATGAAAAAATTCCTAGTAAACCATTTCTAACGGAGAATATTGATGATAAACCATTGATTGTAAATAAACCTCGAGCAAAGATTATTAAAGGTAATTAACGTATTTAAAGACTAAATATGCTAATTAGATAAAATTATGTAGTATTGTGAAAAGAAAAGAAAAATATCCGTATTTTAAACCTTTAATTATTTGAATTTTAATTCAGGTTCAGTGATTAACGGTCCTCTTGCAACAACACATTTAAACGTCAATACAGAAGATACATCGGCGAATCTAGATGATGCACAAGATATCGGAGTTGTTGGTAAAGGTAAATATAAAATTCAAAGAAGTTTTAATTTGAGCATATATTTATTATTATTATTATTTCTTAGCTGTTTATATTCCCGTTCGTACACGTCATGATTCTGATGTAAGCAAAATGCAAAATTCAATGATTCTAAACAAACGTATCGACAGTTACGAAATCTTAACTGATGATTATGATTATGATAGTGATTCAAAAGAAAACGAACATTTGTTCGTCGATATGAGTCAATCATTGTCGGCATCATTTCGTTTACGTGTTCAACAGAAAACTCAGGAAAAAATCGAACAAAAAGAACGTCGTCGACAAGATCGAGAAATTTATCGACGACAAAATCCATCACAATTGAACAATGATAATTCCTATGACAACGATCTGCCAACATCATCGGCATCGACAAGTCGTTATTCATCACAACCTGATCTTTCATCGGCAGGCAACGATCTACCTCCGACACCACGTCGACCAATGGACTCAAGTTTTACAACTATACTACCGAATGTTCCTCTACAACACCGTCTTCGTGTATATAAAAATTCGATGGCACGTTCGCAGACATTCAACAATCGACGAGATCTATCGACGACTGATCAGAATCGTTTGATATTCAATCGTCCTCTATCCGAAGATCGAGTCACCGATCAATTGAGAAATCCTGAAGGTGTCTATCGAGAAGCTATGGAATCGGTAACAAACGATGATTGGGAACGTAAATGTTCCGGCATGAGTTTAATTCAACGTTTAATTGCTCAACATCCTGATATAATCACGCAAAATCTACATCAAATCGTTCTTGTACTCATTCAAGAAGTGAAAAATCTTCGGTCACAAGTCGCACGTTTTGCTCTATCGACATTTTGCGATATGTTCAAACATTTGAATCGTAATATGGATATTGAACTTGATCTCACAATCAAAGCAATTATGCAGAAAAGTGCCGAGAGCAATGAATTCTTTCGGTAAGATTTTTTTTTTCGAATGATCTTCAATTGTCAACTAGTCGTTGTTCTTATTCATTAGAACTGATGCAGAAAAATGCCTTCAAACAATGATAGAAAATGTAACACTAACCAAAGCATTACAAGCATTGATCGCTGGTGGAGCAAGGTAGTCCTATCTAGTAAAACGAAACATTCGTCCATCCATCTTTTTTCGTAGTCATCGAAGTCCACTCGTTCGAAAAACTGCAGCTAAATACATCTATACCGTCTGTGAAAAACTAGGTCCCAATAAAATCCTCAGTGGTACTCGTGATATCACCGAACGAGTTCTGCAAGTAGGAGCTTCATTTGCTACTGATGGTCCAGCTGAGATAAGGTATTTTGCTGTCGAATTTAATAAAAGAACAAAAAAAAATGTAAATCTATGATTTATATTTTCGTAGATGGTACGGAAAGAAAATTTATCATATGTTAATGCCATTTGATGAACTTGATCAATTGATGAAACATTATTTAAATCCAAATGCTTATTCGAATATGTGCGAAGTTATTGATAATATTCGAACCAAAGTAGATCAATTGTCTGTTTTATTTTTGTTTGATCAACTTTTTTTTTCTTTGATTCTATTTCTAAGGGTGGAGTTGGAGAAATTCCGAGTGATTCAGCGAGAAATAATACTCGACGAACGTTATCTTCGGATAAACTTAGTTCCACAGCGTATGTCGATAATAAAACAACAAAAAAAAACTAAATGATGAGAATTGTTTTATCGTTTAGAACATTAACAAATCATTTTTCATCGCTTCGTAAAATGAATAGCGTCGATCAAAATGAACAAATTCGAATGTTAACTAAACAAATGCGTAGTTCAGATTTTCGCGAACGTTTAAATGGTATTGAAGAATTTCAAAAACTCTGCGAATTAGAAACCAACACAGCTATACAATCAATTGTACAAATATTCGACGGTTTCAATGAATGTTTAGCTGATATGAATTCGAAAGTTCTTCTCAAAGCATTGAATACAATGCATCAACTTGTACCTATCCTAGCCGATGCATTGTCATGCGTCATGAACACAGTTTTACCGATTATTGCACATAATATTGCATCGAGAAACCGAGAAATTTCTCAAATCGCATTGGATATTATCGATGCTGCAATTGAATATATTGGTATGAGATTCGAAAAGAGAAAAAAAAACGAATCAATCGAAATTATTGATTATGCTTTGATATCGTTTTTAGATAGTGGCTATCTTCTTCAACCACTTTGTACATTAAGTCAAAATAGCAATTTACGTATTCGACCGGAAATTATTTCGAAATTAGCCAGTATGTCGAAGAGATTTTTCTTCGGGTCTATTTTCATTCTCGAATGTATTTGTAGCTCTTGTTCCACGAGTTTGCCAACGGAAACCAAAACAAGTTGAAATTCATCTATTACCAACTTATTGGAAATTATTAACACTATTACGTGGACAGAATACGACCAATTTAGTATTTTCAGCTGGTGGTTCGAATAGTTTAAATAATGCAATTCATATCTTAACCACAGCATTATATACTGAACTAGGCTCAGTTTTATTAGATAAAGCTAGTTCGAGTTCAATGGTGACACCGAAAAATCTACAATTACTTCGAGAACTTTGTACAAATATTGATGCTGTGTGATCTTAGTTGTGATTTATCAATATATACATAAATATCAAAGACGTCTTTTTTTCTTTTCGCTCTCGCTCTCGCTCTCTAGTTCTCCTTCACGCATTGAAAAACACACAGCTCAAGCAATTTGTTTTGTGTCTTTGAACAGTGTCTTGTCCTTCTATTTTTCTTTCTATTGAAAATTTCATTTATTCATATTTTCTTTGTTCTCTTCATCTTCTTCTTCGCCTCTCTTTTTTTTTTCTGTGATCATTTCTGATTGTTACTCGATGGTTTTTTTTTCTCTCTTTTTCGCTTCCGTTTCCCTTACGTGCACAATCTGTATAAAACAAATCAAATCAAAGTCCCCAAAACTAAATGATAGCTCGCGTGTACGCGTGAGTGCGTGTGTGTGTTTGTATTTCGACTGAGGTGAAATAAAGAATTTTTATGGTTCAACACGAATGCATTCAAAAAGTGATGTCATTGATTCGCTGATTGAAACGTTTTCATCTTCGATTTGTACGAAGAAAAGAAAACGAAATGTTTGTTTGCTATTGTCGAATATTTCAGGTACCATTTCGTGGATTGGATCGAATGGTATGATTTTCATGAATTCCGAATAATCTTGCATCATGAGCGTATTTCGAAGAATATGATTGTACAGATCTTTGTGAACGGCATCACATAATTGTTTGAATCTTGTTAACATTGTATCGATCTCTTTAAGATCTTGAATTGAACCGAAATTAATATTACAAAAAACGCCTTTACTGATCGAAAATTTCAATGCTGGAATAAGATTATTGCTCAATAGATCAGATAATTCAATGAACGAACCAGAATTTGAATAACGGTATAAACTCGTTGCATTTCCATTACTTGAAATAAATAATGGACATTTTTTTTTCTCAAATGGAAGTTTTGATAGAATATCTTTTGGTTGAATATCTTTCAATAAAACTTTCGAAATAGTAGGCAAATTTTTTGCTTGAGACATAGCTCTTGTTTGATTTGTTTGTTGATATGTATGTTAAATGAATGAATGAATCAAAATTGATTTCATTACAACAATTGTTTGTTCGTTTCTATGTTTACTCATGCAATCGTTTCTAAGAGAAAAGGATTTCGCTCATTGGCGCAAGAATTGCGAAAGAAATTATATTTCACAACAGTCGACATTTTCATTGTGCTTTTTAAGTCTTTATTATTATTATTATTATTATTACCATATTCAAGATGAGACTCTTTTGTCTACAGCTCATTATCAAGTAATGAAAATAACAGAAAAAGAAAAAGGAAAATCTTGATTTGTATGAAACAAATCATCGCAAAGAAAAAGGGGAAGATCTTTATTTTCTTGCAGACTACTTAAAACTCCTCCTTCGATTCATCAGGGAGAAAAAATATTGCTTTTGGCAAATGTGACACATTCATTGTATGCAAAGTGTTTTCATCAATAAGAATAAAAATGATCCCCAATGAATAGATATGTATGCGTGCATGAAGGAAAGACGAACACTGATGTGTCTAGAATTATCAAATCGAAGAGAAATGAAATGGATTGATGAGTATTACTTATGCCAAATATAGAAGAAAAAAAAGATCATCGAACAATAGAAATCGTTTTTCTCAATGAAGCAAAAAAAAAGACAGATTTATCTACGGATATTTAGTGATTTGCTTGAGGCTAATAAACAAGAAAATAGAGGATTATTGGATAATATTCGAATAGAACTAGCACGATATTGATTGAAAATTCAAATTATGCTCCAAGGGTCGCAGTTCAATACGTGACAAGTCGTTTATATCAAAAATATATGCAAACGAAATAAAAGTGAAGTAGTCGTAGTAATAATAAGAATAGTGTTTATTTGAAATAAATCACATATGTACGTATCTATAGATATATGTATACTTAAAGGTAATACAATGAGATGCCATAGTTGGCATGCTGGTTGATTTCAATAAAGTGTTGAATGAAATATCAAGTGGTGGAACTTTTATTGAGACTTTTTCGTCTTTCTCTCCCTCCTTTTTCATGACAGATAATTACAAAATCTATTATTTTCTCCTCATTTCTCCTTCTTTCTTTCTTCTTTTTTTATATGCGTAACAAGAAAGAAGAGAAAGAACCATCACATCACAAGTTTTCTCGTTCTTACTTGATAAGCATCAAAGAGAAGAGAAGAGAGAGAGAGAGAGAGAGAGAGAGAGAGAATGAGATGAGCGAAGAAAAAAAAACATAGAAATTAAAAAGGCCGAGAGCGGAAATGTCGAACTTTCCGGTTGTCGACAGTTACTAGTGTTGGTTAAGATGTCACATGAATCAATATGCTAACTATGAATATTTTTATCATTTAAAAGAAAACACAACTAAGAACAACAACATCAACAAATCGACGTGCTAAATGATGTGGTTCTTATCAATCACTGTCATGTTTTTCCTTCTAATTGAACATGTAACGAGTAGTCATAGTACTACAACTGTTCGAATTGCTGTTCTTCTTCCGACCGATCCTGCACTACCTTATGCTATGCAAAAAGTCAAACCAGCTATTAATTTAGCAGTTGATGAAGTACAAAAACGTCAATTATTAATCAATCGAAAATCATTTGAAGTTCGTTATGGTGATACGAATTCATCGTATATTGTTGGACCTTTATTAGCTATTGATTTCTATGCTAACCGTCAAGCCGACGTGTTTTTAGGACCTGTTGATGGTCCTGGTTTAGCTGCTGTATCGAGGTAAAGTTTTGTCTTTTATTTTCTTGAATAAACTCTCATATTTATATCTATTTAATTAATTAATTCAATTAGATATTCTCCACATTGGCGAATACCAGTTATATCACCGGGCGGTGGTTTTAATTATCATTTCGATAAGAAAAGTGAATATCAATTATTAACACGAATGCTTCATTCATCACAAACGATTGTTCATTTTATTTCTCGTGTTATTCTACCGCATTTTAATTGGACAAGCGTGAGAATTATTGCTGAAAGAAATGTGGTTGAAGCTCAGGTTAGTTCGAATAAAAAAAATAAGAAGAATTCTATTGACAAAAAACATATTATTTCGAATAGAGTGAATGCTATATGCTTATGGGTGCCTTATGTCGAGCATTACGTACTCCGAATAATCGAGGCGAAGCAAAAGACACGTTCGTAAAAGCTGACAAGCAAAATGACATTTTCAATCGATAGGATTTTGATTTGATTTTTCTAGTTGTTCACATTCGATATTCGATGTCGATCGAAAGAATGAAACCAAGGAAAAACTACGAAAAACATTGAATGAAGCAAAAACAGAAGCGAGAAGTAGATTTAAAATCACAAAAAAAAAACGAAAATAAACAACGCTTTAATTAATCAATCTATTTAGTTTTATTTATTTGTATGGATGCCGGTTTATTTCGAGATTTTCTTTTAATGGCCTATGATCTCGATATGATCAATGGAGAATATGTTTTTGTATATTTAGATATATTTCGATTGTTAAGGTTTGTATTCATTTGATTTTGATGATTACTATTGAAAAATTTTGTTTTCAGAAAAGATATGAGTTTAATAAGTTGGTATAAAAGTGATTCGAGTGAACTCGACAATCAAAAAGCTCGTCGTGCTTTCGAAACTGTTCTTATCATAGCGGTTAAACAGCCCGATACAGAACGATATCGAATATTTTCCAGTCAAGTTAATGCTCTTCAACACAACTATCGAAATACTAGTTTAACAACGGAAAAACTCGTGCGTACTAACTTTTAATGTATTTCTTTTAATTTCTATTTCTACAAAGGTTAATCCATATGTTGCAACATTCTATGATGCTGTTTTACTCTATGCCTATGGTTTAAATCGAACTATTGAAGCGAATAGAAATTCAAGTGATGGATTTGCTGTGGTACAAAAAATGTGGAATGTTAGTTTTGAAGGTTCGAATGGAATAGTACAAATTAGTGAAACAGGTGATCGTGTTAGTGATTATTCTCTCTTTGATCTACATCCGAAAACTGGTCAATTCGAAGTAAAGAAAATCAATAATTGACCTTGAAAATAAAAATCAAATTTTCTTAATTCTTATATAGGAAGTTGGTACTTATTTCGGTGTAAATTCTTCATTTATATTAGGCAAAGATATCTATTGGATTGATGAAATAAAGAAAACACCACTCGATGTTCCCGTAAATGAATATTCAAAATTTTAACTCGATCAAACTTCTTTTTTGTGTTTAGCCTTGTGGTTTCGATGGTAGTAAATGTATAGTTCATCAAAGTATGAACTCTTAATGTCTCTTCTTTCCGTTCTCATCCTTTTTTAAATTAGATCCTGCTTTACCATGGATTTATTTTACTGCGACTGTGATAACGATTATATTCGTTTTGACGATTACTGGATTTTGGTATTTTAAACGTGTGAGTTTCGAGGCACAATTAAAAGCTATGAATTGGATTATTGAACCTGATGATCTTTTTTCAATGGAAGAATTCGGTTTGAAATACAAACAAATCAAACGAGATCGTCATAAAGTAAAATAGCCTAATGATAAGTTGATATTATTTTTCCTCTTTGTTTTAGCGTGTTTCAATGCATCATATTACGCTAATGGATGAAGAATATGATGTTGAAAATAGTTCAGCAATCAAAACGGCGCGGTATAAAGTAAGAGAAATTATATATTTTGTGCGTAATAACCAAAAATTTGACACCATCATTCAAACGTGATATATGATAATTTTCGTTTAATTAGGATAATTAGACTGAGTTTAAAAAAAAAGAGAGATTACGCATCAACAGGAACTAAATTGTTTTGATCATTAGCAGAAAATTATATGAATGATCGATGTCCTTCAACTGCGAAGAACAAGATAAAAAAAAATAAAACAACCACCCTGACATTGTTTTTGTTCATAGGGATCGATTGTTGCTTTGAAAATTATTCAACATAAAACACGAATTGATATTAATCGATTATTATTAATGGAAGTTAAAACTGTAGGTTGAAATTGTCATGTGAATGTCAAAATCAAGTGACAGATACTTTTGTCTTATTTGTTTCTCGTAGATTAAAGACATGCAATGCGAATATCTTGTGAGATTTATTGGTGCCTGTTTGGATCCACCCTGTCTAGTTAACGAATATTGTTCGAAAGGAAATTTACATGTAACGAAAAATACGACCGTGAAAACAAAGCGAATATGATGATTTTTTTGTTTGCATTTAGGATCTACTAGAAAATTCTCAGATAAAACTTGATGATATGTTCAAATACTCGATTATTTACGATATTGTTAAAGTATAGAATTTTGTGTTGACACAACACGGAAATGTGATTTTAATGATATTGTCTTTTCAAGGGAATGTTGTATATTCATAACAGTGATTTGCAGTCGCATGGTAATTTAAAAAGTACGAATTGTCTTGTTGGAAGTCGTGTAAGTTTGTGGTTTATTTTTGTCTTGATTGAAAAAATAAATCGAAACTAAAATATTCAATTCAGTTCGTTGTTAAAATCTCAGACTATGGCATTCCGTCATTACGTTGTTCGCTTCATCAGAAATATCCAGCCAACTGTGAACAATATTATAAATGTAAATTTCTCGTTTTTACAAAATACTATCATTTCATTTGTTTTAAGCATTACTTTGGTCAGCACCTGAAATTCTTCGTGATCCTCATGCAACTATTCCAGGCACACAAAAAGGCGATGTATATAGTTTTTCAATAATTCTTCACGAGATCATCTATCGTCGTGGTCTCTTTGCGATGAATGAAACATCGATGACTCCGAAAGATATCTTTCATTCGATTAAGTTAGGCAGTGATTTGAGACCACCATTTCTTGGTGATAATACGTTCTATGAAATTGGACAATTGATGAAACGTTGTTGGCAAGAAAATCCAGCGGATCGACCAGATTTCACGTCAATTTCGAATACGATTAAGAAGTTAAGCAAGTAGGAAAAAAACAACAACAACAAGAAGAAGAAAATATTTCTAATATTTGAATACTAGAAAATTTGATAATGAAAATCTTGTTGATAATTTACTACAACGTATGGAACAATATACGAATAATCTTGAAGAACTTGTCAAAGAACGTACGAATGATTATTTAGTTGAAAAGAAAAAAGCTGAAGAACTGCTCTACCGTTTATTACCTCAGTAAGACGAGTGTTCATCTATCAAATTGAGTGAACATTTGTCTTTTTTGTTTCAAGATCTGTCACAACTGAATTAATGGCTGGTAAACAAGTGACTGCCGAGTCATTCGAAAGTGTGACAATCTACTTTTCGGATATCGTTGGTTTTACACGTATATCTTCGGAAAGTACACCATTACAAGTAAAAACAATGTTGATTATAAACTCTTTTTCGTAATATGTTCAAAATTCTATTTCAATTAGATTGTTTCATTATTAAATGATCTTTATACATGTTTCGATTCGATCATCGAAGCATTCGATGTTTATAAAGTCGAAACAATTGGCGATGCCTATATGGTTGTTAGTGGTCTACCAAAACGAAATGGTGATTTACATGCACGAGAAATAACACGAATGGCATTGACAATTCTCGATGCTGTCGTACACTTTCGAATTCGACATCGACCTGATGAACAATTAAAAATTCGAATTGGACTTCATTCAGGTCCGTGTGTTGCAGGTGTTGTCGGTCTTAAAATGCCAAGGTAAATCTTTATTTAAAAAAAAAAGAAAGAAAAGATTTGAAATATTCATATGAATTCGATAGATATTGTCTATTTGGTGATACGGTTAATGTTGCATCGCGAATGGAATCGAATGGTCAAGCATTACGAATACACGTTTCACCATTTACGAAAGCTTTGCTTGATAAATTTCAAACTTTTACTTTTAAAGCTCGTGGACAAGTCAATCTCAAAGTACTGCCTATGGTTTTTTTCAAGAGAAAGAATTTCAATTCTATTGTCATTTTAGGGTAAAGGTGAAATGTTAACCTATTGGTTATTGGGTGAAAAAGGTGGTTTACAAGTTCCATTCGTTGATGAATACGAACTCAATGATAAAATTGAGAAAACAAATTCAAATCACTGATAATCCCAAAAGACAAGCACAATATACCAGAATTTTGTTTTGTTTTTTTTTGTTCTGTTCTTTATTTCAAATAAACAGCTTAGACAAAGATTAATTTCATCATCACATTCAGCCCGACTGTTTTAGACATCCTCAAGGATTTCCATTGATTCTAAATATCTTCTTCTTGAACAAGATTCAAGTTTATTGAAAGATAGAAGATTTTTTATTGAAAAAGAAAGAATGCATGTGTATGTGTGTATAAATGAAATGAATAATTACAAAAACCAACAACATTAAATAAGTGTAAAGTATTAATTGATATTTGAAAAAAAAAGAAGAAAAGAGAAGAATGCAAAAAAGAAAACAAATAAAAAGCTATAGAACAATAATCATTGTAGGAAATCGAAGGAAATCAGCAATCCACCGGCAAGAATTAAACAAGACAAACTGGACGGGTTTTTGTTTTTGAAACAGATGACATAGGAGGGGATTTCAATGTTTTTATTAGGTAGGTGTATCTTCATCTGACTTAAAATTTCGTGTGAAGAATTTGGTTGAGGGTGTTGTTGTTTTCTATGAGATTGAACATGCATCGCAACAGCCAGGTGTTGATGTATTCGAATTCGGTGATATAGGCAATGAATTTGAAAGATCTTGTTGATTGTTGTCTTGTTTATGTTTACGTTTTTGATCGCCATTAGCCGATTCGGGAAGATGTTCACGTTGGACAAGATGCATCACAGTTGTTTTTCCTTTAGAAAAAAAAAGGCAACATATCGAATTGATTTCATTGAATATCGAAAGGAATCTACCGGTTTGAAGACGTAGAGCGCCTAATGTGACATTTCCATGTAAAAATCGTCCTTGATAGATTAATCTTAGTACTTCATAACGATCTGGTTTGGGTTCATTTTCCCATTCTAAAAGAATTATCGATAGATAAATAAATAAATATTTTCATTGATTTTTCTCGAACCTTGTGGCCAATTTTCATAGACATATTTCGCTACATCAGAAGCAGTTGTCGTTGGTTGAAATTGAAATTCTGATGTTTGACCACTGACAACAATCAATTTAAGATTGAGCTAGAATAGAAAAGGATAATTTCGATTGATTTTTAACTTTCGAATTCTTACAATATCGGACGAGTTTGATTTCGTACTCATCGATTTTCATGACGTTTTAAAAATAGCACATTGATTTCAAACAAACAACTAATGAATAATCGTTGTTTTTCTATAGCATGATTATCTAAATAGCAAGCAAGTAAGAAAAAGAAGGAAAAAAAATAATCACATCATATTTCTTGTCGCTACGATCGATAGTTGTCATGAAAATAAACAACAAGTAAAACAATTTTTTATTTCATTTATTATTGATAAATTATTATTTATTTACGATAAAAATATTTCTATGACAAGTTTTTTTCCTGTATGTATGCATAGAAAAGATAATTTTCTATTGGCAAAGTTTAAGAACAAATCGAAAGCGAGCAATGAGTTCTCTCTCTCTCTCGTTCGCGTTTGTTTGTATTCAGAAATCAATTGTTTAAGTATGAAATTAACACAGAAAACACTTTTTCAATGTTTTGAAAAATCTCGACCCAAATCACCTGCACCTAAATCTTCACCAAGTAGAAATTCGATAGAAACTTAACTAAATCTCATTGTTTCCATTCAGACACTCCACCATGTGAATCAACTCGAACAGATATTATTCAAGAATCTCCGCAATCGGATTTTGTTTTACCAGTTCATATACGTCAATTCGATGGAAGTCAATCGATACATTCACATGCATCATTCATTGAATCGAAAAATCATGATGAAAACTTTTGTTTTTCAAACGAAAATTTCTATCGAATTTGTCCAACAGTGATTCGAAATCAAACTTTTCTACCTAAACTTCAAGTTCGATTCGATGAATCTCGGATTTTTCTTTTAATTTCAATTGTTTAGTTGACAAAAATCTCTTCCATCGAACGACAAACTGAACTATTTCAAGAATATACCGTTGATGAATCGTTCATTGATTGGAAAGGTATTTTCGACGGTCTGCAAGATTATCGAATGAAGGCTACTGAACAAAGTACAAAAAAACTAAACATACGATTCACTCAGATAGATCAGAGCGTTTTGCTTTTCTATAGATCAAAATGAACAATTACTTTGGACTGAATTATATCGTCCGAAAACGTCGAAAACTTATCTCGGTAATCATACGAGACAGATCAAACGTTTGAACGAATGGTTTGCACATTGGACAAATAAATTACAAAATGAACAACCAAAAAAAACCGTTATTTCAAAGAAACGTAAACGTCTCATCGATGATGACGGCGAAAATGAAACCGACGAGTGTACAGATAGTTCAAGTAAATAATTGATGATTTCATTTGGTTGATATTATCTCATAAAGTACTCGATCCGATTTCGAATTGATTGAGAACTAAATAATATTAACCTAAAGTAAAAATAAACAATACGCATTTTGCGATGCTCGACAAGGTCTAGATCATTTAAAGAGTAAAATGACATCTGGGTATAACGAGCAAACAATTTCTTTTTTTTTCTCGTAAATCTATTTTTTCGAAATCGAATTTCTCGATTTTCTGTGTAGACATGTCCTTTGCAAGCTATCATAAAACCAAGCCCGAACATCCACAATTAATCTTTATTCATGGTTCAGGTACTACATCTCTTGTTCATGCATTTTCTGAACAATATAATTTCAAAGTAGAAACAAAGATTGATTCTTTTCAAAATAATTCACTTTCATTCCATCTGTGCAGATAACCGAAATCAACGGTTCACAATCTCGCGCACGTGCACCTCTTCTAAAACAACTCGAACAAGTGACTAGTCATCATCATCTTGCATTCAAACGTTGCCCATCGGATACTGTCATGTCTCAAGGTACCGAACTTCAATGAGAAGAAAGTTCAAATCTTTGTTTTTTGTTCGATTGACGACTGTAGAAGACAAATCGAAAGAAACATCATCGCCGCTACCTGCACGAAAAAAAGTCAAGAATGAACGTGGTTCGATAGCGTCGTATTTTAATCAATCGAAAACATCAAATGATGAACAAAAAGAAAATCAATCGGAACGTAGATCGAAAAGTCGAACATCGGAGAAAGCAAACGAGTCGATTGTTTTGACAAATGAAACGAATCTATCGAAAAAACGACGAAGTAAAACCAAACAAGAGAAACAAGCCGCTATCAATAATGAAAATCATTTCTTATCATCTGTTCATGTCGAAAAAACGTCTTTGATACTTTTTGATGAGGTTCGAAATGAAAAACACAAGAACTAAGCGAAAGACAAGGTTTCTCTTTTGAATTTAGATTGAAACCTTAACTACAGATGATAATTTTTGGTCATGCTTGAAAAAACTCTTAGAAACAGCGAAAAAACCGATTATTCTCACATCGAACAGTCGAACTAATCCGGAAGATGCAATCGTAAATCTATCCAAACTTGGTTTCTACGAATTGATCCATCTCGAACCAAATGAAACAGTAAATTCGTTTGATTGACAAAACAAAAACGAATTCATTTCGATTTAGGAAATAATCTGTTCTTTTCTTCGTTTAATTCTCTTGACTGAAATGTATGAAATCTCGTCGTTGAATGATTTAGTATCTTTATTTAAACATTGTTCATCGGATTTACGTCAAACATTATTAACACTTCAATTTCTCGTTCAATCAAATGATGAACACGATCAATCGATTGTAAACAAGGAAGAACTATTGTCGACACAAGTTCAACCATGTTGGCAATCAGCTCGAGTATTCGATGCAATGTTTTATTCATATTTTAATCAACAATCGAATGATTCACCAATGAAAAGTCTATTTGATAATCTAACCGATCAATTTACATCGAAATACGAGCAAACATACGAATTTCTACTTCAAAAATCTCGAAATGATACAGAACGGTAGTGAGATAGAATAGAAAAGTTGAATTCGATTGTTTGTTTGTTTGTTCATAGAATTGAATTGTATGATACATTCAAATTGTTTATGCAAGAACAAGAGATTGGAAATATAGTTGATCGTCCATCGTTCTACGTCGATTATCGACCTTATATCCGACAGATCTGTCAAAGTGAACAAAATCGTGCGAAAGAAAATAATTCAAATCGACGGTACGAAAGAGCTTTTTCGGTTTTTCATTCAATTTCTTCTCGTTCATTCTAGTCTCCGACATAGTCTTGCCTATCGTGGTTGTTCATTACAATGGTCCGATTTTGATATTTTATCAATTGGTATTCAATAAGTCTTTCAATTCGATAGAAGAAAGAAAGAAAAAAATATATATTAGTGTTTATTTTTTTTGTGTGTGATATTTTGTATTATATCAAATAATAAAAAAGTCAGATAACTTGTTTGATGAAGAATTTAATTATTCATTTTTGATTCTTTCAACAAACGTGAATCATCTAGGATTTCGATGGCAAAAAAAACGATGAAACATGATTTAGATAGTGTTTATGAGTTGCATATAAAATTCATTCAACTTTATCTCGTGAACTTCAAGCTAAAGAAAAATGAAAACGACTATTCGCTCTATCTTTGTGTCGGCTTTTTTTCTGTTTAGTCAAGAACACACTCTTTTTCTGTGTGTCTGTCTCTCACTCTCTCTCCTACTCTCTTTATTTTAAATAAAATATGTAAATACTTCAATAATAAAGTGTTTTTTAACAGTATAAAAAGATATGATATGCTTCATCATCGTTAACGTCAACAACAACAATAACAACAATGATATCTTTTTTGAGTATGTCGATATTCATGTTCTTTTTTGGTGTTCTCTCTCTTTCTCTCTACGAAAAAAAAACGTTGGCGAATCGAAAAGAGAAAAAAAAAGGTTATCTAACATAGATGTAACGCGATGCGCAACAGATTATTATACGCACTACTCCGTCTTCTTTCTCTCTCGTTATAGTTGTGTGATTCAGCTGTGCAAGTGAAAAATAACCACATCGTTTAGTAAAATTATTTCTTATTCAGATATAAACTAATGTCGGGAGGATCACGTTCAGTCGATTTAAGTAGTCCAGATATTCAACAAGCCTGGCAAGAAGTCAGAAATGATTCTTCGGATACCAACTGGTAAATATTGAATTGTTTCGTTGAGTTGAGTTGAATTCGTTTTTTTATCTATTTAGGATTTTATTAGCTTATGGTGATAATAAAGATGTTGTACTTGCAGGCAAAGGTACCGGTGGTCTAGCTGAATTGAAAGGTCAATTGAACAATAATCAGGTCAACTTTGGTGTTGTACGTGTACGAGCTGTTGACGATCATGGTAGTAAACGAGCAAAATTTGTTTTTGTTACATTCGTTGGTGCCGGTGTTGTAAGTTATTCTTATTTTTAAAGTTTCATTTCCACGTAATCTCGTACTTTTTTTTTAAATTTCATTTAGTCGGCCATTCGTCGAGCTCGTGTTTCAACCCAAAAGCCCGAATTTGAAAGATTCTTCAACGGTTATCATATACAAATGTACGCCAACACTGAAGACGATTTGTCTGAAGATGCTATAACTGCACAATTACATGCTTGCGCTGGTGCCCATAAGCCTCAAGCTTACGAATTTTCTTAAATAAATTCTTTTTCCATTGTGTTTGTTTCCAATCTTCTTCTTCGTCTACTTCATCTTCTTTTTCTTCGTTTCTTTTTTTATTTATATTGATTCTGTTTAATGCCCTTCGATTCTGTTGAGCATTGATATTTTTTTTTCGCTATATATAACAGATCAACTTGATTTCGACAAAATGTGATAGAAAAATATATATCTTCTCCTACAAAACAAAAACAAAGACGTGTCTATTTCGTCGGGTTTCTTTTTTTACATCATCAAGATCAAGATCTAGATTCGAATTGTAACAAAACATATATAAGATCTCGTGCTCGTCAGTATCGTTATCTGCTTCGTTCGAACGACAGATGTCAGTAGACAACATAGAGATTGATAAAGATTGTTGTTGATTGGAAAACAGTCTGGTACAATAAAGTCAGATGAGACTGATTCGTATGATACAGTCAATCACATTTAGTTCCGAAATAGATATTTATTCAATTTATCACTGTTACTTTGTTATATTTTTGTTCTGTTTCTTTTTCTCGTTAATACATATCTACATATAAGACAAGACTCAAAAATGAATTCATTTTTCAATCGTGTCTTTAACAATAAAAATACACGATCATCAACTCCTAGACGAACAGGTACAATTGCTGGTACAACATCGTCTTCATCTAGTCCTCCACTTGTTCCTCTTGATCTTCCGTAAGATAGAATTCAAATGATTGAATATTTCTTTCATTTTGTTTTATTTCGTAGACAATGGATACCACCGGATTTTAATCGAGATGATATTCGTCTACTTGTGTTCTCCGATAGTGATGAACATGGTATACAATTATTATTTGATTCGAAAACGCTACGTATTGTAGCAACATCTGATAGTGAAAATGTGAAACCATCAACGAGCGCTCAGACAAGAACATCGTTGCCACAGACTTCAGCAAGCAATGTAAGATGAATTCAATGAAAAAACGAAATAACAACATTGAAATTTAGAATTTATCAACAAAACCTCCGATAGGACCGACGATTAGTAATGGTACAAGTCGTCCTCGTCCTCCAATTACACGTTTTACTCATCATGGAAGACAATATGAAGTAAATGAATAGTTATCTCTTCGGAATTATCCATCGTTTGTATTCGTTTTTTTCTAGTTACTAAAATCGTCGAATGACATACGAACATATGCAGACTATATTTTTGGAACCATGCCTTTACTTTTCAAAGGTACTGGCATGAAAATTCATACGAGCAAGTATGATTATTAGTTGTTTTTTTTTCGATTAATCACATTGACTTCAATTGTTTTTACTATTTAAATGAATAGAACACCATTACAGATCATGATGAGTCGAATATTTGCCACAAAATTAACTGAACAGTAAATGCATTCAAATGATCATTTCTCAAAATTGATTTACATCATTTCAGAGCGGAAACATCTGTGAGTTTATGTGAACCTGAGACTGCACCACCCGTTGGTCATACAAGTTTCGCTTCATTACAATTGAATCGTTCATGTAAAATATTAAACTCTTCGTTTTGTATTTTTCTCTAAATAAAACATTGATTTTAGTAAGTTCAAATGCTAGTATTGCCTCATCGACAATTTCGAGTATTGACGTTCTCGGTGAAGACTTAACAAATCAAAAATTCGGTCGATTATATCGACGTTGGTTGAAATTCACTAATCGTACAATGAAACAAAATGCTCGACAAGTAAATGACATTTTTTTTTGTTCTCAATGAAACATAAACTAGTTTTCTATTTTACTCGTAGCCTGGTCGTCGTCATCGTCGATGTATTGGCGTTGCATTTATCGTCACATTTCCTCAGAATGATACAGCTAAATACAAGTACGAACGAAATCTGCACATGTTCATACACACATAGACTTTGTTTTCATTCAGACATTTCGAAGAATTCTTTTGTACACATGCACCATTGATTGAAAATCATTTTCAAAAAATCATGACAGCCGCTGAAACAAATGTTCACGAACGAAATGCCATAGCTGCAGCTCTTCTTGATGTAAAACAACTTTTCAACACCCTCAAAAATTCATTCTATGATTTTCTTTTATCTTGAAGAAATTTTTCACATTTAAAGATGAACTCCATTCATTATACACGAGACCACGCCTACAATTTCCTGCATGGTATATTCTCACTCAGGAACAATTAACTATAGCTAAACGACGGATCTTAGCACAGCAATTATGTTCAATTATCGATGTATTTACTGCACCAAAATATGGCGAGTTCGTTTACTATTAATAAATTCCAATTTCGAATAGAAAAAAAAATAAGTCATAAATTCTATTTTTGTTTTAATTAGTTTCCTGAATTGTGTTCTTTCCGCTGTGTTAAGCTATCAATTGTCTTGGTTATCAACTGTATCACCTTCACGGACGAAACCAAAACAAGATCTTCTCTTTAAATCAAAAGCTGATTATGTAAAGAACAAACCGATAGATTAACATGACTTTCAGTGTGATCTTTATTTTTCTAGGCAGATTCTCTGCAAAATTTCCTCCAGTACAGTCCACTCTGGGGTCAATTAGTGTAAACAAAAACGACATGATTGACTTTCCTATTTGACATTTGATGTATGTTATAGAGATCTATTCAGTGCATATGGACAACGTCCGTATATTTGTCGAACAGTACTTGTTGGTTGTGATACATCATTATTAAATCGTTTAATTTATCTGCTCAGTTTTTTTATACGTCCAAGTTATTTAACCTATCGAGTACCTAATACCAATCTCGGCGATCAAAACGATGAAACCAATCGTTCATATAAAAAGATACGTTTATATATGGATGAACTAATCGCAAATTCAATACAAATACAAGATATTGAACCGTATTCACCTGTACATAGTGAACATGGCGATGATGATGATGATGATGGCGATGAAAATGAAGATGATTATATGGTATTACCTGATGAAGATTCATCGATGCATTTAAAATTATCATTGAGTCAATCGAAAGATGCTCATCAGTTAACGTTTACATCAGATGACAATCAAGGTCAAAGTGTAGATGAATATGAAGTTTCACAATTATTGCAATCGTTAGTTTTAAATATCGAACAAATGATTATTGATGAAAATCGAGAGAAACAAAAGTATAAAAAGTCGAAATGAATTTGTTTTTATATTTTCATTTTTTGTATTCAGAACACCTAAACGTGTATCTATAACAGTTCCATCACCTCCCGTTAAACCCGTTGTTCCAACGAAAACACTCATGTCATTATCTCTGTTCGAACCGAATAATCTCGGTCATGATTTTCTTCCAATAACGAATGATTATCATCTCGATCTATCTCTTTCATTAATATCAACTGCTGCATCATCATATTCGCCTGATTTTATTCTACAAGCTATTGAAACATCTCAATCACAAGATATTCTTCGAACAATATTCGCTCAACATACGTATGACGTTTCGAAAGCCGGTGGAATCTTTCTTAATGATGAGATTATTGAAACATCAATAACAATTTTTATTAATCTTGATGATATATCCGTTAAAATCTATTCGAGTAAAACAAATGAACATGCCGTCAAACAAGAACGTACACGTCTCGTTCAACCATTGATCGAACATGCTCATCTAGCTAAACAATATCTGCCGGCTGATTTTGTTCTATTGAATATGGAAGATAGTTTACAAGAAATTTATTTTCAAGCTTTAGCTGTTTTAAAATATATGAAAACAAATAAACGACACGTACGTAATTCGACTAGAGATCGACAGATTAAAACAATTGAAGAAAACTCCTAAAATATATTCTCTTTGACGTCGTTAAAGAAGATTGAAATGATAATCCTCTTAGGTTATTTGCTAATTCTGAATGATAGAAATCCTTGGGCGCTATTAATAAACATTAAATTTGAATAAATAATTTCCCAGAAAGCTAAAAATTAATTATTTGTCTTCTATGTTTAGCTTCAAAATCAAGAAAGTATGAATTCTCTAGCTGATTCAACATCAACAACAAGTCTAGCTAGTGGAGATACAGATGATAAAGGCAGTATGGCAACGAACAATACTGTTATGGATTCAACCAATAATTTATTCACAAACAATTCCCAACATGATGATCTTAATTCTGAATTTATTCAATCGATTCTACGAAAATTACAACTCGAAAAATCCGATTATTCATTTTTGAAAAATATTCTTCGCGTATTGGAAAGCGAACAAGAACAAATGATTAGTTGATAAACACAAACAAACAAAACGAAACGAAAAATTCAACTAGCAACTGCTGCACACATGACATTGAGAGTAACACACTTTGTCGTTATTATGATTTTGTTTCATGTCTTATAATGAACATAATGTTTTCTTTTTCTTTTTCTTTTTCTGTCTTTTTTTTCTTTGCTATACTCAGGTGAATTGAAGATGTAAAATAAATGTCAGCAATTTAAAATTACTTCTGCAACTCAAGTAAATTGCACACATCAATGATTTGTTATTTGAGTATCAACTTGTTACACTAATAGGCTGAATATTAACTTTTGTCACAGTGGTTCTGTTTTTTTTTTGTTTTAAATAATTTATTGTGTAGACAGTACAACAAGAAGAAAAACAATGCGAAGCAATGAACAAACTGAAATGCAAGGATTTAATTTATTTTCAAGTATTTCGTCACGAATGTATGATGTTCAATGAAAAAGAAAGGAGTCGAATTATATTAATGATCATTTTCTTTCAGTAGATCTCAATATCTTTCTCTCGTTTCTCTTCAAATTTGTTTGTTTTTTCTTTATTTATTTTCTTAGCTTATGAACAAAAAGCATTTGAATGGCATCCTTGAAACATGATTCACGTTCTTCACGTCGAGATAATTCACCACACCGACGATAGGCAGCCACAAGCGGATTCCAATGTGGTCGATTATTGCGACGTTGTGGATGAGATTTATACGAATGTATACCAGACGAGAAAAATGAACGTTTATTTAATGAATTCTCGTCATTTGATAATGCTTGCCAACTATTCAATGTATCTTCATTATCATTATTGAAAATTAGATTTTCATTTTCCGAATCGATATTGTCTAACAATGATGATAATTGAAGATCACTGATTAAATTTGCACGCTAAATAAAATACAAATCAAGTTCATCATAGAAATATTTTGTTCGTCTAGTTTTCAAACACATACATTATCATCTGATGCATAGATTCTGTAAAGCGAAACTGATTGAACAAACAATAGAACTAATATTAGACGACGGACAGAAAGATATAAAGGAGCCATTTGATCGGATTTTTATTGTTTGTAAATGAATTTAAGACAGATGAAAAATTAAATGGTATCTAAAAAATGGAACACAACGTTGTTGAAGGTGCGTAATTTTATGGTACTCATTTAAGAGTAGGAAATGTATTGTGGATGACATCACATCAACGCTATTCAAATGAGTAAAGAATAAGAAATAAACGGATCTAGAAATAGAAAAAAAAAGAGAAGAAGAGAGAGAGAGAGAAAGCACAAGAGACAGAGAAGGAGAAGAAAAAAGTCGAGAGAGAGAGAGAAAAAAAAAGCAAAAAATTTCTATGCGACACATTCTATAGTTTCTTTTCTGTCAAAAAATAATAATCATGACGTTGTTCAAACACTGGTCGAAAACGAGAGAAGACTTACCGATTTTTATGTTAATTGATAGATCAATATCCTATCCACAAAAATTTTAAATACGAAATAGACGTCAACAGGCGTGTGGCAATCGAGTTACTTGTTGATTTAACTATTTTGATTGACGTATACATAAAAGTATTTATTCAAACATACAACTGCTACAACAGTACATCTGTGCCTATTTTTGAGTATCGATGTTAATCTAACCATAGGTTTTCTATCCTCAGGCGTTTCTTCCATTTTCGTCGTATGATTCTATGATATGTCAAATTTCTAAGCTAAATGTATTTCTTTTTGTTTCTAAAAGACATCGTAATTAAATTTTATTGTTGATCTTTGTATTTCTAACAATGAAATAAGAAGATTTTCCTAAAAGATTATATAAAAAAAACTTGACATGCATGTCTGTTTGTTTTATAAGTCTGATAATATTAGAATAAACTTTGGAATGAATTAATTTTACTTAAAAAGTAGCGAAAGAATAGCTAATAAACACTTCCTTGCTGACATCTTTTTCATAATAATAATAAAATCTTTTGTTCAACATTTGAAATGTTGATTAAAAAGAAAAAGAAAATAATTTAACTAAGAAACATATTGATATCGAGAGAATAGAAAACTTCCTTGTTAATTAAGAACTAACAGAAAACAAGGACGTAGAATTGTATGTTCCGCATTCTGCAATTATTTAAAATTAAAAAAAAAGAGCAGAAAAAAAAGCAATTTTTTTTATCTTTTCACAGCTGAAAATTTCAACACACTCGAGTGTGTGGGTGTAACGTACTAATCAAATGAATTGTAGTTAAATTCCTTCGAAAGACTTATCTTTTACTTTAGTAATTACAATTTTTAAATATTGAGTAAATAATCACGAACCAATTTTGACTTGACAAAAATTTTTAAAAACCCAAAAACGGTATCATTAAGTCTATTTATTTAGTACAAATATTGTGTTTATCTATGCGAATAATTATGATTTATATTTGATCAATAGAAATATTTAGATTTTTTTCTTTGAGATTATGTCGCAGATAAAAATTGGTCTTTGTACTTCTGTTTCTTTGAGTTTAGGAACTTGAACATTGACTTTTAGAACTAGATAAAGATGATGGTGAATAATTAAATTCGAACGTGCCCTCTTTTCAATAGATAATTTTTGTATCTAATTGTTTATGTAGATTAGTCGTTCTTTTATTTCTTATTCAGAATGAATTTATTAGAAATTATCATATTTCTATTAGTACCTCCAGGTAGAAAGTCGACCCAATAAGAGAATAAGTCACAATAGATACGATGTTTGTTAATAGAACAATCGAACGAAGGTCAACTCAATTAAAACATTTTTTTGTTCCTTCCAATTGACTAATGTTCCTCTGATTTTCATCTATTAATATAATTTTAAAACATCAGTTGTTTTCGAGAAAAAATTCAATGAACTATACATTTAGTTTAACAAATGACTTTTCCGATTAAGATATATTTCCGTGAAAACATTATTTCCTTTGAACATCAGACAAAATTGAGAAAGAGAAGTGCGTAGGCTTGAATTCTATTGGCACTGAAAACATGATCTAACTGTAGTCTGAAGTCATGAAGTAATGTAAATTAATCATCTCGAATAATGTCATATGCAGATAAACTCATTGGCTTCTACCAGGACAAAAAGCAACATTAATGAAAAATGAAGCTACTCAAAATTGTATCTGGGATATTTTGACCAAACTATTTTTTATAATTATCATGAAGATATTTGGTTCATACAAGATTAGTCGTTTTTAGTAAATAGTTAATAACTTGAATCTTCTTTCGTAGTCATACTGTTAATTGACCTATAATTTGCAATATGTGCACGTATCGTAGTGACATTTAATCACTAAATAGGTTTACTATCTGCAGTCATGATGTACTCTGTGTTGTTGCACATTCTTTGAGACTGAATGGAAATACGCAATACTTTCTTTGTTGGTAGTACGTAATTAAAGTAGCTCGTTGACATATTGTCTTTTTATAGAAGAAACATGAAAAAATCTTGTGTCGTTGTGCGTACTTTTATAATTAAATTTTCTCACAGCACGTATTAATTAAATATTCAAGTTGATCAAAAAAAATAGATTTGCTAGTTATTCCTCAATTGTTTTTTTCTCCTGTGTACATAAAGACACGAAAAAAAAAAGAATTCAGTACGAAGCATTGTCGAAAAGTAATCAATAATGAAAACAGTGAAATTTGCACTGCGTCTTTCTGATAGCAAAAATCAAGCAGATGAAAGCATTGAACTTAATCAATCGAATGCATCATTTAATCCTCTGAAATCAATTTTGAAAAATTCACACTCATCTAATGATCTGTAAGACAACTAGTTATGAATTTTGTTTCAAGGATGTGTAATTCTATTTCTGTTTAGAATACCCATTGATCAAAGTGGATTGTTGTGTAGCGGCCGAGGAATATTAGTTACTTTTATTATCATAGTTTTGATCATTCTGAGTGCTGCTATTGCAGTAGGAATTGTATTCAATGATATCAAATCTGATTCAACTAAATCTGAAAAAACAAACAATGAAGTTTCATGTATTATTGTCTTCTTTCTTTTTGAGTAAGAATATATTTATGTTTTAGTGTCGGCAACACTAGCTTCAGTAGTGACAAGTACGATTAGTATTGGAAGTCAAACTGGTGCACCTTGTTCCTCGTACACAACTATAAACGATCCTACACGAAATATTAATTATAAAGGAGGAAGTGCTTGTGATCGAGTTTCACTTTTTAATGCTACGGATGGAGGTTCTTGGATTCGATTTATTGGTACAGGTGGTACTACCATTCCAACTACACCTATCATCAAAGCTGCTTGCGGTGCTTACGTACCAGGATGGCACAATGGCACACTACCACCAAATGTAGGTGACATAGTCAATGGAACTATATGCTTTTCAGTCGATTATATTCTTTGTATTTCAACGCTCGGAACAACTATTGTGAATTGTGGTGGTTTCTACATATATTTGTTGCTGCCTAGTGCGATTTGTAGTTCACGTTATTGCACTATTTAATAATATATTCATATTAAAGGTATCTGACAATCAAATTTTTGACTTATGTATGTGTACTTTTTTTTCCTTTTATCAACAAACTAAAACACAATCATCTAATTCTTTGTAGTAAGATCAAGAAAAGGAAACTGATATGTTGAACAGATGCGATGTGCTATCGATAGAAGTGCGTCATCTTGCATGAAAGGTCCAATTAGTTGTAAACCAATAGGAAATCCTTTCTTGGATAATTGAACTGGAAAACTGAGTGCCGGTAGGCCTAATAAAAAAAATCATAAACTGAAAACTCATATAGAACTTAAATCATAAATACATACCAGCTAAATTAGCACCAACAGTAAAAATATCATCGTCACTAAATATATCATCGGATTGCTCGTATTCAGCAAGTGTCAACGGATCATCGGATACAACTGGCGCTAATAGACAATCGATTTGATCTTCATTAAATATCTTCTTATAATCATTAACAACTGCACGTCGTACACATTGACTTTGCACAAAATATTTATCATAATTTCTAGAAAGTTTAAAAATATATATTTAATAATTCACTTGATATAAAAAAAAAGATGAAATAAAGTTTACTCCTCAAGTAAATAATAGTTTCCAGCTAATATACGACCACGTACACGTTCCCCTAAGCTTTCATCACGAGTTTTAATTAAAATATCTTCAAACGAATCATTATTTTCATCGATATTTTTGGTATGATAACCTTTTTAAGAGAAAATAATTCAATCAGACAAACAAACAAACAAAAATATTTACCATAACGAATACCATCATAACGTGACATATTCGAAGCAATTTCACAAGAACTTAGAATTGTGTAGACAGCATTTGAATAACGTGTATGTGGTAATTGAATACGTTGAAAAATAAATTCACCGGTTTCAGTTAATCGATGAACGAGATCTTGCCAACATGATCGATATTCTGATGATAATGTACTAATATCATATTCCTACGAGATAATATTTTGATTCTAATTAAAAATTTACAAAACAAGAAAACAATTTGTTACGTCAGGCAAACCAATAACTATTTTTCGGTTGTCTTTTTTTATTTGTGAAAATGTTTTCAATGGTTGAAATTGTTTTGGTAAGAGAGTAGCATCTTCATCATCAGGACCAGCAACTGCGTCTACGAAACATAAAAATAAAATTATGAAAATATAGAATTTCGAGAACAACAAAAACTTTTACTTGTTGCATGAATAAGATCATCGATATTTCGAGCAAAAAATCCAGGTGAATCAAATGAATTTACTAGTGAGATCATCCCTGATCGAGAAAGTAAACCATAGGATGGCTTAAATCCGTAACAACCACATCGAGCAGCTGGATTTCTTATTGAACCACCTGTATCTGAGCCAAGAGCTCTAATTATAACAAAATTTAAGGAAAATATACTTTAGAAAATATCTCATCATCTTACATCGGTACTAGATTCGCAGCTACAGCAGCTGCACTTCCACCTGAACTTCCACCAGCAATATGTAGAACTGTTTTATGATTCTCTTCAGTAATATCAGTCGTTTTGGTTAAACTCCATGGATTTACTACAGGTCCATTTGCACCCCAACTTGCCGTACTGAAGAATATCTATACTCATTCTAGAAGATACTCATCATTCTTTTCAATTCTTTCATTATACCCCATTGCAAATTCATCCATATTGGCTTTGCCAATAATAATACAACCATGATCGATCAATCGCTGAACAATTGTACTTGTATATGGTGGACGAAAATTGGCAAGCATTTTCGATGAACATGTTGTCAATGTATCACGAATACAAAAATTATCTTTGATTAAAACTAGTCGACCATTTAGCGGCGAATCAGCTAGAATGTTCTTTTTTAATTAGATAATAAAAGAAAATCAGTTTAATAACTACTTTTAGTTTGTTCTTTGGAAATTTGTTGTTCGATTTCGAGAGCTTTGTCAAAACAATCGTGAGTTAAAGTATTTAACACTTTATATCGTTGAAAGGCATTGATTGCCGAACGAACAGCTGTCGATGTTTTATTTGATATCATTTCAATTCAATTCAAGAAAAAGAGATTCAATTTAACTACTACTATGAATAGTTACCCATTTATTGGTTCTTCGAATAACCATAGCGCAAATCTTCAGGTGTCGCCATTTAACATTCGATTCGATTCGACAATATGATAGTTGAAGCATATCATCATCGCATTCATTCACGATTACGATCGTATTAACTATGATTTCGATATATACAGTCGATGCATTTACACGAGAATTATTTCGTGGTAATCCAGCTGGTGTTTGTACAACATTTCAAGATGTATCATCATCAACAGAACTTGATAAATTCTTTCAAGAAATTGCCACGGAAATGAATATATCCGAAACGGCTTTCATAACCAAGGCTAAACATGAATCGTCATCATCGAATGTTCGATATTTTTTACAATGGTTTACACCAACAAATGAAGTTGACCTATGTGGACATGCAACACTCTCTACGGCACATATACTTTTCGAGCAATACCTTCAAAATTCCGGCAATAATGAAATTATTTTTGAAACAAAATGTGCTGGAGAATTAAAAGTTAAGAAATGTGATGATCAAGGCCGATTACAACTTGATTTTCCTATGGGTGATCCGCAACCGATTGAAATCGAACAGGAAATTCTCAATGAAATAAAAACAAAATTAAATTTAACACAAAAAACTATCCTTGATACACAATTATGTAAACGAACAAAGAAACTTTTAATTCAACTATCATCCATCGATGAAACGATTAAACCACAACAAACATTAACCGATATTCAATTTCATCCGTCGATTCAACCGTTTATTCGTGGAATTATTCTCACAAGTAAATCATCAACAAATAAACAAATCGATTTCATTTCTCGATATTTTGCACCATGGAATGGTATTCTCGAAGATCCTGTTACAGGTAGTGCACATACAGTTCTTGCTGTTTACTGGTCGAAAATATTCAAGAAAACAATTCTCTATAGTTATCAGCAAAGTGCACGTGGTGGTGATGTTGAATGTGAATTAGATGAACAAAATCAACGAGTTCTTCTACGTGGCTATGCAGTAACAGTTTTGAAAGGTCAATTTCAAATTCAACGAGAACAAATTTTAGAAAAAAACAAATAAATTTCAAGCGAAAAAACAAGTTGTTCTTTTGTTTTTCGTATTTGAAATAAATACTTGTTTGCGTTTACAATTAAATTATGATTGATAAGGAAAAATGTCAATTTCATCGATTTCAGCAAAATTTGCACCTTTCATAATCGTTAATGTATTCACACCTTGCACGAGATTAGCACGAATCATAACCATTCCCCACATATCCCAACCACTGTAAACAATAGGTAATTCAATACGAGTAGCATTATTAATCATTAACCAATGCGACGAATTCGGTTTACCATCAGTTCCGTTAGCATTTCGAATAAGAATAACATAAGTACCTGCTCGATTACATTGAATAGTTAATTCGACAACACTATTTGCATAATCAATGTAACCGACTTTGGTTCGATTCGATGCCGTTGGATTATTGGGTATAATGCGTGGATTGTTGATGAGACGTGCACTTTCAGCTTCATATCGGATTCGCATGAGTTCGCCCGAAGGAATTGGTATAGGAGTATTACGATCGATTGGTGTACCCAAATTCGGTGTTGAGTCAGCATTCCAAGTAAATTTTTGTGTACGAACTTGTCGAACTTCACCTGAACCTTCATATCGTGCTGAATGATACACGATCCAATCTTCTTTGCCATCGGGCGATATCGTGAAACTATGATGACCAGGTCCGAAAACATTATTCGCTGATTGAAATATTGGATTCGGATGTTTATGCCATGATGATGGATACATAAGATTACTGTTTGTACTTGCTGTTATCAAACCAAGACAATAATTATCTGTCCAACATGCTGCTGCTGAGTAGACTAATGAGATAACACCATTACGTATAGTGACTTCGGGTCCTTCGTTAACTTCTGCTCCACCACTTTTTTCCCATGGATAAGTTGGCCGTGAAATTTCAATTCGATCGCTACTTATTGTCCATGGATTCGACATTTCAGCAATGTATAAAAATTGTGGTGCTGCTGTATCGCCTTCCCAGCCTGACCAAATAAAATAGAGTTGACCAGATGGAAGCTGAAATGCCGTGCCATCAATAGCCCATTTATTTGTCGGATCATGAATTTGTCCTTTGAATGTAAATGAACCTTGAAATGGATCAGCATTCGTATTTTCGAGAACAAACATTCGATGATTTGCAATATTATCATCGCATGTCGTAGCTGTGAAATAGATATACCTTGAATACACAACGCACAAACGAGAATAATCGACTAAATTTCTTTTTTTTTTCTTCTTCTTCTTCTTACCATTTTGAATTGAAATAATGTAATTCTGGTGCCCAAGCACTCTTGCACGCAGCTCCTGAACCTGGCGAACTCCATACAAGAATACTATCGCCTGCATCGAATGATGTGAATGTTCGTGATCTCCAAATACGAACATCGCCTGTAGTTCGTGTCATATAATAATATCCATTCGTATGTTTGTACACCCATGGATCGGCACCATCTTGAGCAATTACATTATAAAAGTTAGTAACATTTATTCCTTGCTGAATATCATACGCATGAATAGAATAAATTGCAATGCAGTATAGTCCAATCAAGATAGAGAAAAGTTTCATATTGATATATGAGATAAATGAAGAACGATCGACTGCTTTTATACTAATTCATTTGAAAATTAATCCTCAGTCTATTTCTATTCTATATTTGTTGAAAGATTATCGGCCTATCTATAAACGAACACAAAGTGCTATTTTATTTGTCAATAAACTATGATAATTCGAACACATTTTAATCAATAGGAAAAACATCAATTTCATCCAGTTCAGCAAAATTTGCACCTTTTTTAAATGTTAATACATTAGCACCTTGATTGAGTTTAACTTCAAATATACTTGCACCCCACAGATCCCATCCACTGTAAACAACATCTACATAAATTTCAGCTCCATCATTAATGCTCAATCGATGTGTTGCATCAACTTTATCACCTGAACCATTTCCATTTCGGATTGCAATAACATATGTACCAGCTTTTGTGCATGTAATAGTCACTATGACAGTGCTATTGTGATGATCAATATAGCCCACTTTAATATCATTCGACGCAGTAGAGTCTTTAATCGCAGATGGACCATTACGAAAATGACCATCTTCGACTTCATAACGATCTCGAAGTGGTTCACCTGATGGAATCGGTATTGGTTTATTACGTGGTGCTGGCTCACCTAGATTCGGCGTTGAATCAGCATTCCAAGTGAATTTTTGTGTTCGAACTTGTCTTGTCCATCCGGCGCCACTGAATCGCGCTGAATGATATACAATCCAATCTTCTTTGCCATCGGGTGATGTTGTTAAACTATGATGACCAGGCCCGAAAACATCATTAGCAGATTTAAATATTGGAGCTGGATGTTTATGCCAAGATGCTGCTTTCATTAGATCACTACTATTCACTGCTGTTATCAATCCAAGACAATAATCATTTGTCCACGAACCAGATGCTGAATAAACCAATGAAATAACACCATTACGTATTGTAACTTCGGGTCCTTCATTAATATATGGAGAATGATTTACTTCCCACGGATATGTTGGTGTCGATATTTCAACTCGTTCACTACTAATTGTCCACGGGTTTGACATTCGAGCAATATATAAGTTCTGTCTACCATTGACATTTCCCGTCCAACCAGACCAAACAAAGTATAAACCGCCAGGTTGCTGTTCGAAAACCGTACCATCAATAGCCCATTTATCGGTTGAATCATGAATTTTTCCTTTGAATGTAAATGAACCTTGATATGGATCAGGATTTGTATTTTCGAGAACGAACATTCGATGATTGTTGTTATCACCATTACATGTAGTTGCCGAAAAATAGACATACCTTAAAATAAAAGACAAAAGTTTCAACAAGATTAATGAATTATATGTGTACTACCAAGCGGATTGAACGAAATGTAATTCGGGTGCCCAAATTGCTTTGCATGCTTCACCAGATCCGGATGGTTTCCAAACAACTTTACACGGACTTGCGCTAATAGCAGTCAGTAAACGAGATCGCCAGATACAAACATTTGATCCTGTTGTATGCGTCATATAATAATATCCATCAGTATGTTTATATACCCATGGATCGGCACCAACTTGTGAAATAACATTGAAGAATGTATTGACACTTGCTGCTTGTATAGTTTCGTTATTAAAAGATCGTTGTCCAACGGTATTTAAAATGTAACCATCAGAGAAGAACAAAATGAAAAAGTATGGAACTATTGTAAAACGAACCATTATATCACTCTTACGTTAAAAGAAAATTTCAAAGTATTTTTATAGGTGTTCTCTTTATTATTGATTTTCGATATTATTTTCAATAACAAAAACTAATCTTATCGGATTACTTTTTTGGCACAAATAACAAAATTACTTTATTCGATGAGGAGAGAACATTTAGGAATCAAGAAAAACATCAATCACATCAAGTTCAGCAAACTTATTGCCTTTCTTAAAAGTTAATTCATTGACACCTTGATTCAATTTTGCTTTTAATATACTTGCACCCCACATATTCCATCCACTGTAAACAACATCGACATTAATTTCCGTTCCATTATTAATACTCAATCGATGTGTTGCATCCACTTTACCACCTGAACCATTTCCATTCCGGATAACAATAACATACGTATCAGTTTTTTCACATTGAATAGTTACTATAACTGTGCTGTTAAGCTTATCAATATAGCCCACTTTGTTATTATTCGAGCCAGTAGAATCTTTAATAATCTTCGGACCATTGACAAAACGACCATGTTCAACTTCATAACGATGCCGTAGTGGTTCACCTGATGGAATCGGTATCGGTTTATTACGAGGTACTGGTTCACCAAGATTCGGTGTTGAATCAGCATTCCAAGTGAACTTCTGTGTTCGAACTTGTCTTGTCCAACCAGCACCACGGAAACGTGCTGAATGATATACGATCCAATCTTCTTTGCCATCAGGTGATGTTGTGAAACTATGATGACCAGGTCCAAAAACATTATTCGCCGATTGAAATATTGGAGCTGGATGTTTATGCCACGATGTTGGTTTCAATAAATCAGCATTAATATTTGCTGTAATCAAACCAAGACAATAATCATTTGTCCACGAACCAGATGCCGAATAGACCAACGAAATAACTTCATTGCGTATGGTAACCTGAGGTCCTTCATTAATATATGGAGAATGATTTATTTCCCACGGATATGTTGGCGTTGATATTTCTACTCGTTCACTACTAATTGTCCATGGATTTGTCATTTTGGCAATATATAGATTTTGTCTACCATTGACGTTTCCAGGCCAACCTGACCAAAGGAAATACAAACCATGGTATGGATGATTGAAAACAGTACCATCAATAGCCCATTTATCCGTCGAATCGGTGATTTGTCCTTTCCAAGTGAATACGCCTTTGAACGGATCGGCATTTTTATTTTCGAGAACAAACATTCGATGATCCTTATTAGTACCATTCCATGGAGTTGCTGAAAAGTAAATGTACCTTAAACAAGAAATAAAACTTTCAGGAGGATTAATGAGTTATATTTTTGATACCAAGAGGATTGAACGAAATGTAATTCCGGTGCCCAAACCGCTTTGCATGCTGGGCCGGATTTTGGCGCTTTCCAAACAACTTTACAGGGACTTGCATTGATAGTAGTCAAAAACCGCGACCGCCAAACGCACACCTTGGCAGCTGTAGTACGTGTCATGTAATAATATCCATCAGTATGTTTATATACCCAAGGATCGGCACCACTTTGTGAAATAACATTGAAGAATGTATTAACGTGTGGTCTCTTTACGGATGTACTGACATTTATTGTTTTACTATTTAGAGATTTTTGTTCGATGATTTTTAAAATATAATCTTCAGAGAAAAAGAATAAAAGTAGATATCGTAGTATTGTAAACGTATCCATGTCTTTTTTTCACTGTTGTTTTTACAGAAAATTTCAAAACACTTTTATAGATATTGTTTCTATTATTGATTTAGGATTTGCATTGAAATTGTTTTCAATAGAAAAAAAAATTAATTTTCAAGGATTACTTATTCGCACAAATAATAATCAATTTATTCGAACACAAGAAAAAAGAATATTTATGAATCATGAAAAACATCGATTTCATCCAGTTCAGCATAATTATCACCTTTTCTGAATGTTAACGTGTTTCTTCCCTGTGTAAGATTGGCACGTATCATACTTGCACCCCACATGTCCCATCCACTGTAAACAATATCAACATCAATTTCAGCTTCACCATTAATACTCAATCGATGTGTCGCAGCAGCTTTGCCAGCTGATCCATTTCCATTTCGTATTACGATCATATATGTTCCTGATTTTGTACATTCTATAGTTACTATAACTCTACTACCTGTTTGACCAATGTAGCCAACTTTCATATGATTCGATGCTGTTGAATCATTGATAGCCGATGGACCATCGATAAAACGACCATCTTCGACTTCATAACGGTCTCGAAGTGGTTCACCAGATGGAATTGGTATAGGACTATTACGTGGTGCTGGTTCGCCTAGATTCGGTGTTGAATCAGCATTCCAAGTGAATCGCTGAGCACGAATTTGTCGATCCCAACCGGAACCATTGTACCGTGCTGAATGATAAAAAATCCAATCTTCTTTGCCATCAGGCGATATGGTAAGACTGTGATGACCAGGTGCCAATATATCATTAGCAGATTGAAATATTGGATTCGGACGTTTATGCCAAGATGATGCTTTCATCAGATCACTCGTATTCAATGCTGTGATCAATCCAAGACAATAAGTATTCGTCCATGAACCCGATGCCGAATAAACTAACGAAATAACATTATTACGAATAGTTACTTCGGGACCTTCGTTGACAGTTGGATTAGTATTTGTTTCCCATGGATATGTTGGTGTTGCGATTTCAACTCGTTCACTACTAATTGTCCATGGATTTGACATTTCAGCAATGTATAGATTCTGTTTGATATTCACATCTCCAGGCCAACCAGACCAAACGAAATGCAAGCCACCAGGTGGATGATTGAAAACTGTACCGTCAATCGCCCATTTATCTGTTGAATCCGTGATTTTTCCTTTCCAAGTGAATGAACCTTGAAGTGGATCAGGATTTGTGTTTTCGAGAACAAACATTCGATGATTGTTATTATCACCATCGCATGTAGTTGCCGAAAAGTAAATATACCTTAAGCAATAGACAAGACTTTGATGAGTATACATAACTATTTGTATTACCAAGCTGATTGAATATGATGTAACTCGGGTGCCCAAATTGCTTTGCAAGCTGGACCAGATCCGGATGGTTTCCATACGATCTGTCCTGCATCGGCATCAATTGTAGTTAGTAAATGAGATCGCCAAATACGTAAATCTATGCCTGTTGTGCGTGTCATATAATACCAACCATCGATATGTTTAATTACCCAGGGACCACCACCACTTTGTGCAATAATATTGTAGAAAGTACTCACATTAGCTTGTTTGACTGAAATTGTAAGATTTTATTTTAATGAGTTTTTAATAAAATTAAAGTATATTACCATTGTGTGTCGTTTTATCAGAATTTTGATTATCATTCGTGTTCAAAATATATCCATGACAAAAAGCGACATAAAAAGTACATAGAATTAATCTAAACATACGTATCTATTGTTCCAAGTTTTCTTTCAAAGAATATTTGAAAGGCATTTTTATAGGTGTTGGCCGCACTATTTATTTTAGACTTACATTGCACTCATTTCGACCGAAATATATGTAGAAGTACAATAGAATCAAAATAAATCCTAGATAATTGCTTTTTTATGCGAAGAGAACAAAAAATCAATTTATTTTATGCATCAAGAAAAATATCGATCTCATCAAGTTCAGCAAAGTTATCTCCTTTCTTGAATGTTAATGTGTTAACTCCTTGCATAAGACTCGTACGAAACATAGTTGCACCCCATGATTCCCATCCACTAAAAACAATAGGTATTTGAAAGGCAGTTCCATTATTAATTGAAATCCAATGTGTAGCTTGAGCACTTCCATCGGATCCATTATCATTTCGAATAACAATAACATAGGTTCCATTTGTTGGACATTCAATCGTAAAAATAACAAGACTATTCGGATAATCAATATAACCAACTTTATGTTGATTTGAAGCTGTTGGATCCGATACGACACGAGGATTATTGAAGATACGTGCATCTTCGGCTTCGTAACGTACACGTGCTTGATCACCTGATGGGATTTGAATGGGTGTGTCTCGATTTACTGGTGCTCCGAGATTCGGCGTTGAATCAGCATTCCAAGTGAATTTTTGTGTTCGAACTTGTCTTGTCCATCCGGCACCACTGAATCGTGCTGAATGATACACGATCCAATCTTCTTTGCCATCGGGTGATGTTGTTAAACTATGATGACCAGGCCCGAAAACATTATTTGCCGATTGAAATATCGGATTCGGATGTTTATACCATGATGATGGATTCAATAAATCCGCATCAATATTTGCTGTAACCAAACCAAGACAATAAGTATTCGTCCATGAACCTGATGCCGAATAAACTAATGAAATAACATTATTATGAATAGTCACTTCTGGACCTTCGTTGACTGTTGGATTAGTATTCGTTTCCCAATGATAAATAGGTCGAGCGATTTCCACTCGTTGACTACTAACTGTCCATGGATTGGATAATTTAGCAATGTACAATATTTGTCTAACATTCACATCACCTTCCCAGCCTGACCAAATTAAATAGAGTTGACCAGCTGGATGTTGAAATGCCGTACCATCAATAGCCCATTTATTTGTCGAATCTGTAATTTGTCCTTTGAATGTAAATGAACCATTGAATGGATTCGAATTTGTATTCTCAATAACAAACAAACGATGATTGTTATTATCACCATCGCAAGTCGTTGCAGCGAAGTAAACGTACCTTCAAACAAAAATCGTACAAATCAAAAACAAAAACACAAGAGATCGTATGAAATTTTTACCAACTGGAATTAAAGAAATGTATTTCCGGTGCCCAAACACTCGAACATGCAGATCCTGAACCTGGCGGTGTCCATGCAACAATACTATCGCTGGCATCAAAATCTGTAAATGTACGTGATCGCCAGATTCGAACATTATTTCCCGTCGTTCGTGTCATGTAATACCATCCATCAAAATGTTTATATACCCATGGATCAGCACCATCCTGAGCAATAACATTATAAAATGTGTTTACTGTTGCACCTGATTGAACTATCAAATAGAGAAACAAGTTATATTATTTGAAATTAAAAATCTCTTCTGCATGATTTACTTTTCTTTGATGGTATTCGAAATGCATGATAACTACTAGAAATCATGCAAAAATAGACGAGAATCAATAGGCTTTTCATAGTGCTACTATTTCAAAACTATTCAACTTTAGTTTTACGACGCGATTGTTTTTTTCACCTCTATTTAATCAATATTTTTCGATATAAGCCATAATTAAAAAGAACGAAGATTGTCAGGGCATCAAAATAGAAGGATTATATGCAAAAAGAAACGGTTCTTTATTTTGTTTTGATATCAAAAAAAAATGCGAAAGACACAAAAAATGAAAATGTTATGTCTGAATATTTTGCTGTTCTTGAATATATTGCCAATATTTCTTTCGAATTGGATCAATTTTCAATACTAATTGTTCGCAAAGTTGTTGAATAAATTTTTGATTTTCACTTCGTTTTTCTTCTCGATCATCATCGATCAATAATTCAATCATATATGCCAATAAAAATCGCCATTGTTGACTATTTAAATCATCTTTCAAATAATAATTGTCGTATAAATTTTGACAAAATTTCCATAGACGTTGATCAGTTAAATTCAATGAACGAAGTCGTCCTAAACCACGTAGATAATTCCATGCACTTTCATTATCCGGATAGGTAAAGATACGTTTTTCAACATAATCTAATTCACGTTCAATAATATCATCTTTAAAACCTGTCGTATGAGCTATAACAAAATAACGTTGATTCCAAGCTGAATTATTTCGTACATCATTCTGTAATAATTCATCGATGAAATTCAATTCATTCGACCAGAGTGAATAGGTTGGCAAAAGCCATTGTCGATATTGCCAAGCATGATAATTTTTCGAATCTTCTTGAAGAACTTTCGAAAGAAATGAAAGTTCCTTCGAACTATCACCTAAACGTTCGACAATTAAACGACGATGTTCCCAAACCTTGAGAGAGAGAGAGAGAAATGTATTTAAAAATAGATGAAGAAAAAAAAACCTGATAGTTTTTCGTATTTTCCTTGATCATACGTCCGATAAAAGCTAATTCTTCGTTTAAATCCGATTTCAATTCATTCAATAGTTTTCGTCGATAACACCAAACAGTATAATTAGCTGGATTCAATTGACAAGCATCCTTTGTCAATTCGAGAGCTCGTTCACTGACTTCATTCGTTTGCATACAAGCACGAACATAATCAAATGTTTCACGAAATCGATCCGAATAAGCTATACGAACGACAGCATTCGATCCATCGTCTTGTTCAATTGGTTTCACATCGGCCCATTCCGGTCGTTGTGAATACGGACAATAATTATCCATATCTTCATATTCGTTATCCGAATCTGTATTCGACATCTAAAATTATAATGAATAATAATAAGAAGAAGAAGCAGAAGAATAATGAGATTGAATATATCGTTCACTGTGTAATGAGAAGAAGAATAACAAATCAAGCGAGTACATGTGCATAGAATTTCAATCAAAATGAACAAAAAACATACGTTTGTACAAGTCAATATGCAGAAAAAGAAAAAAAAACCAGATTGTATTCTAAGTAGCACTAGGATTGTTAGCAATTGTTAAATATGTGAAAATATTTTCTATACACGAGTATCTAAAGCTTGCGGATGCCAGGAATTGGCATGGCCAACATATTGATAACTGTCTAAAGTAATTTGATGTTTGGATTTGGTTGAAATTTTCTCGAGATCTTCTTTGAGACGATCAATTTCGTATGTTAATTGTTGTTCATTTTGTGTTGGACTATAGTTTTGATCATAACGACAATAACATTTCGACCAAAGAACGAGATTTATTGTTCGCCAATCGACATAAAAATTCGATGAGAATATTTGAGGAGATTCAATTGTGTCATAATCATATTGTTCGCTATGAACGAGATTCATTTCATTTGTTTGAGTGAGATCAAGTCGAAAGTTTGATGCTCGTGGTGTTTCTAAATAGTAAACTGTTCGATTGGGCTGATTCGATCTTGAAATGACCGTTGTTTCGATTCGAGCAGCTGATGGTTTCGGTCGATTCATAGGCGAATTTGTTCGTTGATTGAATATTGATGCATTATTTTTCAATAAACGACATGTATTCGGATAGAGATAGAGCGAAAAATCGAATGTTGAGAGAACAAGTAGATTCTTTGGACATCGAGAAATAGCGTCGAGACGTTCGAGAACATTATTGAACAAGAATGTATGATGATAACAATAGCAGATGCTGTGATAGAGTTCGAGAAGAAGATTATCAGTGAATTCGAATGCAAATGGATTTTGAATGATTAATTGGTGAACACAATCGAGAAAGAGAAGGAAGACAGGTGCCTAAAATTGAGATTGTTTTTTTTTTGAAAATTTAGATTCGAGAATGTTGTTGAGTTGAATTACTTCTTGAACGGAATTGCCGGAAATGTCTGTTTGAACTTGTCCGAAACGTTCACGAAATTTATGTCCACGAATGATCCATTCACGAACGATGAGCTCGCAAAAACCTTTGATTGTTCGACATTTTGGTCGAAGAAGAATCTGAATTAATGAAGCGATTAGACAGTTATTATCCGTATCACTTCCTGTGAAAATACAAAAATAAAATCGAATTGTTTCGTTTTCTCGTAATTACCAGCTAATTCGATATTTCTAAAATTTAATAATTTCGCCAACGAAGCCGCACCATGTAGTGCTTTAGAAACGTATTTCAACCATTTACATGCGTTTAATCTCGACAACCATTTTTCATCATCATCATCTACGCAAATATTATTCAATCAAATTCAAACTCCGTCTCGTTTTGTCTGTCTACCTGGTGATATCACGCAGATCTCAATTAATTTTTCATAACTCGCTTGTAAACGTTTCAATGGACACGGAAATTTAGCGAGATTGTATCTTTGAAATGGTTGATCACCAATATTATGTGTCGACGGAACTAAACTTGGGTCAGTCGTAACTCGACGTAGACTAAAATAGAATTAAAATTTTAATTAATAGAATCCAATATTCCAATTCTTTTAGTCAGATTAAGTAAACAATGAAAACTAGTTCAATGCACCACAATATTATGTAAACTATAGCAACGGTTACCGAGCACGCGCGTGCATCTCACCCATCATCGGGCGGCGCAAAATGAACGAGATTCGTTGAATATTTCGATTCACTGGTGCCAATTAATTTTGGTCCATCGGTTGGATTCGAACGAAAAGATTTCGGAAGTTTTTTTTTAAGATTACGAAAACGAAATGGTGGTTCAACACTATTCAATTTCGTTTTGTGATCAAGAATAAAAGCTGAAATTTATCTTTACTCGTTGAAATCAACACTTACGGATCAACAGAATTATTGATTTCACCTATGCCAAGTACAGAAATAAGCATGAATTTTTGTGTTTGCATTTGTCGTCGAGTATAATGATCGATTTCAACTTGAGTTGTATGTGTCCAATGCCAGATCTAATCAAAAATGAAATCTCGAAAACATGAAACGAAAGAAACTAATTCAACTTACTAAATCTCCTGAACCGTCATATTCCTGATTATATATCAAACGAACATACGGTCCTCCGCTAAATGAGAAAAAAACAACAACAACGATTGAATTTCTTTCGAATATCAAGACAAATCAAAATACGCTTTGATAATTTGTTCGCTATTGAATTTATTTCGATCGACAAACCATTGTTGTTCATTGGCTTCGTACAATTCATCTCTCCAATCGTCATACGTCAGAAAACTTCGGATACGTTCATCGTTACTCAAACAAAAATCTAATCATACAAAATCAAATAAATGTTTTCGTTGATTTTTTTTGATTTACCACCAAGATTATCATCGTCCATTAGCCGAGACGTTGACATGGTAGTTAATGTTTGATTACGTGAAGTTTTAGTCATAGAATTTGGATTCAATGCTAGATAGAGATATAATTGATCACGAGTTTGAAATTGGCTATGAACTTTCAATGCGTTAATATACTAAAACGAAAGAATAAACTTAAATTTTCACGAATCAAAACATCATACAGTGCCCATTTGTGTTACAGATACGGACGGATGTTTAATTCCATTCGTATTGGAATTAGTTATGGAACATTTTGTGAATGTAACATGTCGAAAATCCTACAAAAAATTGGAAGATTTTTATTTTCAAAAAATTGAAATCATATCAATTTACTCGTGTTATAACTGTAAATGTATGTGTTTCAGATTGAATTTGATTATCATTCAGGAATGATTTAAAACCGGATTTCGTATCAACCGCTAAATTGATTCAATTCAATTCTGTTATTTTAAACTCCCAATCATATTCTTACGTGCAACATTGATTTTATAAATCGAAGTTAATGGAATGTCATAATCACTGATATATTTATTGCCAAAATTTACCTGATAATCAAATAAAAAAAAGTTGACCTAATTTTTTTTCTATTCTCTGTAAAAAAAAAGATTATCAACTAACTAAATGTATATTATCATTTTCTTGGTCAGGTGCAAAGACAAGTCGGAAGGTTGTCATATACAAAGTGCCCGTTAAACGTTGATGACCATTTTCTATATATTCAACATCACGCACGTGCATATTGAATGGAAGTTCTTCTGAAAGACAACGTTCGTTATTTTCAACGGAAAGTAAATTTAAAATACGAACGTGGTAATAATCTTCGAATGATTTTGGTTAACTAAAATATGAGAAATAGTCTATGATTCGAGAATATTTTGCTGTTAACAGTTGTACCTCAGGTAAAATATCGGGTAAAACATCGTTTTTACTTGCTGAATTATTATTTGCATCAAGTTGAAGTGAACGAACCTGTTGTCGACCGACACTCGCCGATCGACTGCCGAAATTAGGTCGGCGAAAAGACATTGATTATTAGATATATTGTTTAATTGCTATTTTGCATTTAATTTATTCCAATAACAATAAAAAGAAATAGGAAAAAAGAGAAGTCGTAAAAACTAAAAATTGAAATGAAGTCAACGAAGGACTAATAGACGATGAGTCATTACGAATGATATAAATAGTTGATTGGGCGAGCCAATAGAAATAAAAAGTACGATTTCGTTCTTTTTCTCTCTCTCTTTTTCATCATCATTGTGTTCAAACGATTTTATGCGAAAAATTGAAAATCCAAAATGGAATCTATAATATGTTTAAAACGAAAAAAGATCATCATATGTATGTGCATGCATACATTCGCACTATCAACCTTGTGACATCAAAATATGATATTTTACTGCTATAAAATCTAAGAAAATCGATTCCCAAATATGACTACATGCATTTCACGGACACTTAGTTTAAGTCAACAGTCCAAAGATCATGATATTTTAATTCATAATTATTTATCTTAACTAAATAGAGACTTGAATTTTTACATTCTGTGTTCTCTGTTTGATAAATATCTAAAGTGCAATAGATGAAAATGAGATTCTCGTGTTTTGCTGCAAATATACATATTAGTCAACGAACATACGAGAAGAAGTTTATCTTGATAAAAAAAAAAACTTCGTTGAATCCTTCTCTCCCTCGTTTGCACACATAATATCAGAGCGATGAGATTCGGAATAGAAAAATAATCAAAAGCTCAGAGAGCGAGAGAATCATGGGTTATCAGCTGTATCTACAACTAACAAAATGTAACAAACAGAGAAAAAAAGATAAGATTTCAAAGTAAATTTCGTCGTTTTCTTTTGGAGCATATGCAAATTATTTCGAATAAAGACAGACACTCAGTGGAACGACAATTTCTCTTTCACATTCACTTTTATTTTTAGAAATATACATTTATTGTATGTTAGATTTTTTCTAAATAGCAAGGATCATGGACCGTTTCGTGTTCTTGCTCCTTTGTCTATACCTTATTGGTATTGCGGGTGAGTTTATTTCGGAGCGTGTTAAATTCAGTTTTTCACTGTTTATTTTTCTGTTTTTTAATCTACAGCTCAATCAATTAAACCCAATGAAGGTTAGTTCATTCATATTTGAATTTGAGCTAATAATTTTTCGTATTTAGATCCTGGGTGGCGAAATGACCCTAGCAATGATCAAAATTTAGAATGGCATCAATCGCCCTCAACTTCGACGAGTATTGACGAATTAGTTTTTTCCTTTTTTTTTTTATTTCTTAATTTTTAGGCAAAAAATCCTTTATCCTTACATATCCTGAAGATGATGACAATGAATCATCAAAAGAACGTCATGCTCGTCTAATAGGCACTGGACATTTATCATCGAAAATCTCTCCATCATGTCTCTCATTTGCCTATCAAATAGCCGGCGATTATCCAAATAAATTATCAATTTTCGTTAACAATAAAGTTGTTTGGAGAAGTCGACTACCTCAAGGACATTAGTATAAAAAATTGACTTGAATTTTGTTTTTTATATTCACAAACACATATTTTTTAAAATTTTCAGTCGAACAAATATTCAAATGAATGTTTCATCATCATTAGTTACTGATTCCACACATATCGCAACGAATATTATCTTCGACGGACTAATAACACCAAATGCACAAATTCAATTAGATGATATTGTTCTTAATAATCAACCATGTAGTCCAAGTAAGATTATTTGTAAAATAGAAATGCGACATTCGAATCGAAATTTGAATTTTTTAGAACCAAAAAAATTGAAAAAAAGACGTAAGTTACTTCGATGAAAACAAAAAACAATTTCATTGTTAAATCGATACTTTTTTTTAGAACTCGAATTATCTCATCAAAGTCAACCAAAACGTTCGACAACTCTTCGAGCTGTTGTTGCCGGTTATGATTGTTCATTTGAACAAGATTTTTGCGGTTGGACACAAGGTGCAAACGTTACACTCGATTGGTTTCGTGAACAACCCGAAACAAATCCTATGGCCGGTACTGTTGGTCCAACAACTGATCATACCTTTGGAAATGCAAGTGGTTATTATGTAACAACACGTTTACCAATTCCAATAACATCATTCGAAGATATCGATCGATCCGTTCTCGTCAGTCCGCAATTGCCAACTGATCATCCGACAGCAATGTGTGCCGATTGGTGGTACATGATGCATGGCACCGATGATAGCGAACTTAATGTTTATCTAAGCAAAGATGATAATATAACGGCAGCACCCATCCTATGGAGACGTTCAGGTGATCAAGGACGTCATTGGCAACATGGTCAATTGCAAATCGATTCGGGAAGTAAAACTGCACGAATTGCTTATGAAGTTTTGGCAATCTGGAGTGTTCGTTCGGAAGTTTCATTAGATGATCTTAAACTTGTCGATGGACCATGTATTCAACCTGATTTCTATTCACTTGATTGTACATTTGAAGAAGAACATATTTGTGGTTATTCATCAGATCCGACTGGAGATTTTTCATGGTCGAGAGGAAAAGGATCAACACCATCGATAAGTACTGGTCCAATTGAAGGTAAACACAATAATAACAAATAAACAGTTGTCAATATCGAATCTATATTCAATTTTAGATCATACATTGGGAACGAACGAAGGTCATTTTATGTTTATTGGTATGTTGAAAATTTCGATTTTTGTTGAAATTTCAATAAAAATTATTGTTTTTTTTTTATTTTTCTTAGAAACATCATTACCACAAAAATACAATGATAAAGCACGATTAGTCTCCATTGTTCAACAACCATCGAGCAGTCGTTGTTTAGAATTCTGGTATCATATGTTCGGCGAACATATCGGCAAATTAAATATCTATGTCAATACAAATACATCGAATAATGATTCTCGCTCACTTCTTTGGTCACATGGTGCAAATATTGGTGATGTTTGGCGTAAAGCACGTATTCCACTTGAATTGACTTTACCCTATCGAATTATATTCGAGGGTGTTGTCGGCAATGGCATTAATGTAAAGCTAATGAAAACCAAACAACATTTCGATTATTTATTTTTTTATTCTTCTAGGGTGATATTGTTATTGATGATGTTGCAGGTTCAAATGTCTCATGTACAGAACCGAATGATTGCGATTTCGAACAAGATACATTCTGTGGATGGGAAAATGAGAAGAAATTCGATGAATTCGAATGGGAAATTACTCAAGGTGCATCAACACCAGACTATGTGACTGGTAAGAAAAAAAACGAATAATAATTTTAAGAAATGTGAAAAAAAAATTTATTTTTGACTTAGGTCCATTTAATGATCATACATTTGGAAATGAATTTGGTTCATATGCTTTTATTGATTCGAGTGAAAATCGAAAGATTAATGATACAGCTGTACTTGTGTCTCAATCAATGGCAGATACAGGTGTGACTGGATTTTGTATCGAATTTTTCTTTCATATGTAAGAAAATTATTGACTTTATTAAAAACGAAATAAAACTATTTTGCTTTCATCATTTAGGTACGGTCCTGGTATTGGTTCATTGAATGTTTATTTACAACGAGACGGTTCAATTCCGATACTGATGTGGTCGATATCAGGTGAACAACCCGATCAATGGCATCAAGGAAAAGTTGGTTTCATTATTCATGATGATCATACGATATTAATCGAAGCCAAAATTACAAGTAATGAAGAAGGTGATATTGCTATTGATGATATTACCATGTACTATGGATATTGTCCAACACTTCCATTTGAAGCTATACCATCCGATGGTCTAACAACAACAACTGTTATAACAACACCGATGTTTGTTTTTAATTGAATTTATTTTCTTCGTCAAATGATTGTTTTTTTTTTGTTTTGTTAGAACAACACCAACACATCCAACATCAGAATATGATTGTAATTTCGAAACTGATCAATGTTCAACATGGTCGATTACATCCAAACCAGAATTATCTTGGACACGAGTTCGAGCTTCTCAAGCAGTTCAAAATGATGCACATAATCCAAGTGCTGATCATACAGCTAGTCAAATAGACGGTTATTATCTTCTATTACAACCGAATACAACTGCTCCTTATCCCAATGTATGTGAAAATCAAAGAAAACAAACAAACGATTTTAAGGAATTTTTTTTTAAATTTTAATTTCTAGGCAAATATCTCTTCACGATATCAAAGTACAGTCATGTCAAATAATGAACGATGTCTTGACTTTTGGTACTTCATGTATGGTGCAAATGTTGGTACATTGAGTGTCATCAAAATCTCCGGTATTACCTCGTTGACACGTTGGACAAACACAGGTGGCAAAGGTTATGAATGGTATCATGGTCAAGTCAATGTCAAATCATCAGGAGTGAATCCATTAAGTTTCAATGTTTGTTCTTTGTTTGCTTTATTGTTGATCGTTATTTCTTATTTTTTGTCTTTTTTTGTTATTTAGCTTGCATTCGAAGCAACATGGTCAGGAGATAATCGTGGTTCAATTGCGATCGATGATGTCATTCTTTTGAATGGTTCATGTCGAACAACACCAGATCATTGTGATTTCGATAGTGATGATTCGATTTGTGGTAAGATAAAAATTATTTTTACAATATTTTTTGTATTCTTTTTCTTTTTAAATGTTTTTAGGATTTCAATATGGTTCAACTGGACAATTTAATTGGGTACGAACATTAGCTAATTCAACATTACAAACTTACAATCCACATGTTGATCATACAACTCAAACAGGCGAAGGTTATTATATGTTAGCTCAAGGTCAAAATCAAAATGCCAATGATCGTGCACAACTTTTAACACCTGTACAACCCGTAACAGCTGGTTCATGTTTACATTTCTGGTATTTTCAACATGTACAATCACATCAAATGAAATTCAATGTTTACCTATCGACACAATCGACAATTCTCTGGTCACATGATGATATTTTAGATAATCGTTGGTTATATGCTCAAATTAATATCAATAGTGCTGGTCAACCATGGCAAGCCATTTTCGAAAGTGAAGTTCTTGTACAACATGCTGATGCTAGTATTGCAATCGATGATGTGATTATAACACGAGGTTTATGTCCAAAACCAGGCGATTGTACGTTTGAAAAAGATTTTTGTGGATGGACAAATAGTCAAACTGATCGAGAAATGGACTGGCTTGTTGGAAATGGTGTTCATTCATTTGGAACAGGACCAGCTTATGGTTAGTTGATTTTTATAAATTAATAAAAATCTTCATAACATCTGTTTTCTATTCCATATAGATCATACAACAAATACTGAAGACGGCAAATATTTAATGATTGAAACATCTTGGCCGACTGTCGAAGGTGATCGTGCACGTTTAGAAAGTCCACTTTTCGATGCAACGAATAATGATGCACAATGTTTTCGTTTTTGGTATCATATGCACGGTAGTGGCATCGGAACATTGAATGTCTATCTTTTCAATGGTTCATATGTACCTATATGGTCATTATCAGGTAATCGTGGCAATAATTGGCACGAAGGACAAGTATCTTATCTATCCAAATTACCATTTCAAATTGTGATCGAAGGTGTTGCTGGAATTGATTTTTTGGTAGATAGAATAAGGATAATTTAGATGTAAATTTTTGAATATTTTTGTTTTAGGGTGATATCTCCATCGATGATTTAACGTTTACAACCAGTAATTGTGCGAATCGACCAGCGAACGAATCAATACCACAAGTACCAACAACTCCACCGACAACACCGACAACAACACGAACAACTCAACCACCTCAATCCGTATACGATTGTAATTTCGAACAGGGTGTTCTTTGCACATCATGGACACACGATTCAAAAGCTGATTTTCAATGGAGATTACAACAAGGTGCAACATCATCAGCCAATACCGGACCAACAACTGGTTAGTCGAGATAATTTGAAATTCATTTAAGAAAAACAAAAATCTATTCTAGATCATACATTGGGAACACCTCAAGGTTGGTATATCTACATGGAAGCTAGCTATCCACAAATGTTCAATCAACGTTGTCGTATTATTTCTACGAAAGTAACTAAACAAAGATGTTTACAATTTTGGTATCATATGTACGGTATGGATATTGATACATTGAATGTTTATATTGTTAAAAATGATCAACTTGGTAAACCGGTTTGGACACGATCACGAGATCAAGGTTTGTTGTTTTAGAAATTGCAATTCATATTTTGTTTTCATTGTTGATTTTCATTCGACTAGGTAATCAATGGTTGAAAGGACAATTTGCAATATTTCCATCAGGCGATGAAGAATATCAAATAGCATTCGAAGGCATTGTTGGACAGTAAATTTGTTTTGATTTTTGTTCTTTTTTTTTCATATTCAATATTACGTATTCTCATCTAGATACGGTCTTGGTGATATCGCTATTGACGATATTTCTCTTAGTGATTCTTGTCCAACTGAAGAACGTTTATGTACATTCGAAGATCCAATTATGTGCAAGTATGTCAATGATCCACTTACTCAATACCAATGGATACATACGACCGGACTTGATCAAGTTGTTAGTGATGCTAAACCATCTGTTGATCATACCGATGGAACAACTTTTGGTGCTTATGCGATGGTTGATATTTCGAAATCATCAAGCAACAATACGGATCAACGTGCACGTCTTATTTCACCAACAATAACGCCCAATGGCGAACAATGTGTCGAATTTTGGTACTATTCCGATGGAGATCTTCTAACATCATCATCGAAATTAAATGTCTTGGTTCGAGCAAATTCTGAGCAATCGAATTCATCGAATTATTTGATTTGGTCAAAAAGTTTACCTCAAGTAAATTCTTTCGAATCTCGTTTTTTTGCTTTTTATTGAATACGAAAAATACTCTATTTTCAAGGAACGTTCATGGCGTATTTCTCAACAACGTATTCCACATGGACTTAGTATTGGATCGTATCAAGTTATTTTCGAAAGTATGATATTTAATGCAGGCAGTAAATATCCGATTATTGCTTTGGATGATATATACATTCGTGATCGAGCTTGTCTCGATGCAGGCGATTGTGATTTTGAAAATGGGTAATTGTTTTATGACAAAAGGCAAATGAATCTGTCTGTGTTTTTAGTTTATGTACATGGACTACTTCAATGCTCTTCGGCAATGCTAGTTGGGTGTTGAGTTTCGGTAGTAATAAACAACCTTATATTGGTCCACCACAAGATCATACATTAGGTTTGAGAGAAGAAAATTTCGTAGTTTGTTCTTTTGATTTTTCAATGTACGATTATAGGAAATGATCAAGGTCAATATTTATTCTTAAGTTCATCATTTACAAATCAGAAAGATGTTATTGCTGTTCTTCAAAGTGAAACATTTCCAGCCGCTTCACATGCCGGTCGTTGTCTAACATTTTGGTACATCATTCGTGGTACTCAATTAGGTCGTGTTGAAATCAGTATAACAAATTCGAAAGCTACAACATTAATCTGGGCATTGGGTACAACTGATCAAGGTGATACATGGCAATTTGCATCTGTTGGTTTCTATTCCGATGAAGAATACAGCGTACGTAGAAGAAAAAAACAAACAAAGATTCAATACTTTTGAATTTGATTTATAGGTTATCATCGATGGTATTGTTAATTCACATATGCAAGGTTATTTTGCTATTGATGATGTTGATATTCGTGATATTTATTGTGGAACAACGCCATCCATTGCAGCTATGAATAATAGTTTGACAACACCTGCACCAGCAACTCGACCGCCAGCATCAACACAAAGTTCGTTGATTAAAAAAATTTCGAATGAAAATCGATTGAATTTATTTTATAGTTCCAACAATTTACGATTGTACATTCGAAGTCGATTTCTGTTCATGGACACATCTTACCGATGCTCCTCTCAATTGGACTCGTAATCAAGGTCGTACACCCTCAGCAGAAACTGGACCACAAGTTGATGTAACAACACATACAGGTAAATAAAAAGTCATCATTGTATAATTTTATTCATTTTTTTTGTCTCTTTAGCACAAGGTTGGTACATTTTTCTCGAAGTATCAGGAGTTAAAATCAACGATACTGCACGTATACAATCACCGTCCATTGCGGGATCAACAAGCAAATGCTTCGAATTTTGGTATCATATGCACGGACCGGATATCAATCGTTTAGATATTCTCACAATCGATTCACAAAATGTTGAAACAACTGTTTGGACACGTTCGGGTTCGCAAGGAAATGCTTGGCGATTAGGCAAACTTAAATTAAACGATATCACCGATATGTATAACGTATGTATTCGATCAATTTACATATAGATGAAAAAAAACTATTTTTTTAATTTCAGATTATTATTCAAGGTGTTGCTGGTAAAGGTTTTTATGGTGATATTGCATTAGATGATCTTCAATTAGTCGATGGTAATTGTCCAAGTGATTTACCATTTGAATGCGATTTTGATGATGAAACTATGTGCGGTTTTACACATGATCTAACTGAACCACATCAATGGATACGACATAAAGGTATTTTAATTGACATTTAACATAGCAATACTATATTCATATCATTCTAGGTGCAACACCCGGTATACATAGTGGACCAAGCATTGATCATACAACATTAACTGATAGTGGTTATTATATGTACGTTCCAAGTGCAAGTGTATCACTTCGTGGTCAAAAAGCTCGTTTGATTTCACCGTGGATGAATAATACCGATGGTCAATGTTTATCATTTTGGTATCATAGTTTCGGTGCTGATATTGGTCCATTGACTGTTTACAAACGTTTACAATCATCGACAGATTTATATCCTATCTGGAAAATAAACTATAATTTCGGTGATATTTGGAATGCAGCTGAATTATCAGTTGAACGAACCGATGAACCATGGGCTATTGTTTTCGAAAGTGAATATGGAAACGGATTTTTTGGTGATCTTGCTATCGATGATGTTATTCTACGTGATGGAAATTGTTTGCCATTAGGTTCATGTTCATTTGAATCGATCGATTTTTGCACATGGCATAATGTTCCAACACCATCAGATGATTTCGATTGGCTTCTAACACATGGTGAAACCGATTCATCTTATACAGGACCAAGTGTTGATCATACGTATGGAGATAAATTTGGTTACTATGCATATATTGAAACATCCCTACCACGACAACCGTATGATCGTGCTATTCTCGAATCAACTATTTTAACACCAACACCAACATTAGGATCGTGTCTATCGTTTTGGTATCATATGTACGGTCAAATAGGCGACCTGAATGTTTATATCAATGGTGTGAAATCTCCAGAACCATTATGGATTTGGTAGATTGATTTTAGTTTTTAATTCAATTCAATTCGATGTTTTTTTTTCTTTAGGTCACAAATCGGAAATAAAGGGGATGTGTGGTTAAATGGTCAAGTAACTCTTAGTTCGAGTTCGTACTATCGATTACAAATCGAAGGCACTGTTGGTAAGTGAATTTCAGCCAAAAAAGTCTTTCTGTGTTTTTTTGAGAATAAAATTCTTTTAAGGTTCATCACATCAAGGCGATATTGCTATCGATGATCTTCGTCTCTACGAAAATCCATGTAAAATCGCACCAGCAGATGCAGATCCAAGTCAATACACATCAACAACACAAAGTACAACAGCAAGTACAACATCACCACCAGGAAAATCTGATTGTACATTTGAAAATGGAATCTGTGCTGGCTATGAAAATTTAGCGACGAATACATTCGATTGGACACGTGAACAAGCAACAATAACAACAATACCACGTAGAGATTATTTTCTTATTGAAATTTTATGAAATATTTGCGATTTTCTTCTAGAAATCGATCATACAACGGGCACATCACAAGGTTATTTCATGTTTGCTAATTTAAATCAACGTAAAGCAAATGATGTTGCTCGTTTGAAAACACCAATTGTAACTGAAACGCAATGTATGAGCTTTTACTATCATCTATTCGGACATGCTGGTACTCTTAATATTTATATGGCTGTCGGTGATAATCTTGGTACTTCACTGTGGACACGAACAGGTTCATTAGGTGATGTTTGGCGTCATGGACGATTGACAACAACTAAAACAAATGCTAATATCGTTTTTGAAGGTAAATCAAATGTTTTTTATGTTTAAATTTAAATCAATTCATTGTTTGTAGCTATTGTTGGTTCGGATTCGATGGGTGATATTTCAATCGATGATGTCTACTTCACATCGGGCTCTTGTAAAGACAGTGGTGCCATTGGTGATTCATGTTCATTTACTGATATGACACAATGTGGTTTTACTCAAAATGCAACTGCTTCATCATTAACATGGAGAACTTATTCAGGTGGTTCAAATCAATTACAGACAACTCCGATATCTTATGATCATACAACGGGTACAAGCAGTGGATCATATGTTTATGTCGATTTAGAAAATCAAGGTGAAAAATTAAATGGTCGTCTCTATTCTCAATTGTATTCAGCAGTTAAAAACGATAGTTATTGTTTGGAATTCTACTACGTACTTTTGGGTTCGAATAATACATTTACAGTTTATAGTGAAAGTTCAACAGGAAGTAATCGACCAATATTTACAAGAAACTATGATCATGGTTTAATTTGGAATAAAGGTGAAGCAACAATATCAGCTCTCAGTTCATTTCGAATTAATTTCGAAATCTATACGGGCTATTATCGAAAAGGTTTCGTTGCACTCGATGATTATTCGTTAAAAGAAGGACAATGTAGTTTTCAATCGAATGAATGTACATTCGATGATGGTACTCTATGTTCATGGACAAATGCAAAAGATAATACTTTCGATTGGTTACTTCATACTGGTTCAACACCAACAATTAGCACAGGACCTGACGGAGATCATAGTACGTTGTGAAGAAAAAAACAAAAATTCATTCATAGTAATCATTCTTTTTCTTGTAGCAACGGGTAGTGGTTATTATCTTTATATTGAAACGTCTCTACCAGCTCAAAGTGGTTGGATAGCTCGATTAGAATCAGAATTGTATCTCGATACTCGTCCACGATGTTTTTCATTTTGGTATCATATGCATGGTGTTGATATTGGCAGTTTACGAGTCTACTTCCGTTCATTTACAACAGGAAATTTCACAACAGATTCATTAGCTTGGATCTTAGATGGTCAACAAGGCAACGAATGGAGACATGGTTTCGTACCAATTCGACCAACTGGTCGATATCAAGTTGTTATTGAAGGTCTTTATGGTCGATCATTCGATGGTGATGTTGCTATTGATGATATCGGAGTTCTGCCAACGGAGACTTGTGTTTTACAACCTATACAAGCTGATCCGATTGGAAAATTTCAAGAAAAATTCGCCTGTGGATTTGAAACAGACTTTTGTCAATGGCAAATGGATCCAACCGGTAAATTTAATTGGACACGACATACTGAATCAACACCATCGACTGACACCGGACCTAGTTCAGGTAACGAACAAAACAAAGAAATCACTATTTGAATAATATTTTCGTCTTTTGAATAGGAGCGGATAATTCACCTTATTATATTTATATCGAATCAAGTTATCCTCAACTTGACGGTGATCGTGCTGGTATTATTTCACCATTTATATCTGCACCAGATCGTCCACTATGTTTTCAATTCTACTATCATATGTAAATTGAAATCATTTTCTTAAAAATCAAAAAAAAAAGATTTTTCTATTGATTTGCGTAGGTGGGGTTCGAATATTGGTGCGTTACTAATTTCAACTGTTGAAAATACACCCACAGGTCAACAACAAACATTACTTTGGGAACGAAATAGCACTCAACCACGAGAATGGCGTTTAGGACGTTTGAATCTACACGATATTTCGTACGATTTCGCAGTTAAAATCGATGGCTTCGTTGGCAATGGTTTCGAAGGAGATGTATGACAGATTGTATTATAAATTCGTTTTGTTTTTCTGTAGATTTCGTGTTTATAGATTGGTATTGATGAATTATCGTTATTGGATGGTGCATGTCCAGCTTTACCGTGGTGTGACTTTGAAATATCAACATGCGGTTGGACAAATGATACAACAGGAGATTTCTCTTGGACTCGAGGACAAAAATCAACACTTTCAGATGGTACTGGACCATCGACAGGTTAGTTTAACGTTTTTTTTTTCGAAAGAAAAATATTAATTCATTGATGTTTTCAGATCATACGACTGGAACTGATCATGGTTATTATCTATTTATTGAAACATCGTTTCCTCAAGCTGCTGGAGATAAAGCACGAATCATCAGTCCATTGTACAATCCAGCTATGGTATGCGTTCGATTTTTCTATCATATGTATGGCGCATCAATTGGTACAATGAATATTCTTATTGCTGGTCATTCACAAATTCTTTGGTCAAAGAGGTAATTCAATAAATAAATTTAAAAAAATAAATAAACACTAAATTCTCGATGTTTCAGTGGTGATCTTGGTGATCGATGGAGATACGGTCACGTAACAGTCGACAGTCACGAACAATTTCAAATTGCATTCGAAGGAATCGTCGGTTCAAGTTTTCAAGTATGAAATGTTTTTTTTTTATTTTCCTTGTTGACTCATCTCAAAATATTCTGATTCAGGGTGATATTGCAATCGATGATGTTTCAATAACGAATGGTGCATGTGAAGCTGAAGGAAGTTGTAATTTCGATGAAGGCGTACTATGCGGTTTTTATAATGTAAAAGAAGAAGATGATTTCGAATGGACATTGAATCGAGGTACAACAACTTCGTCTCATACAGGGTAAGTTATTGTTTGATTTTTTAATGAAGAGTATAAATTATTGATTTGCTTTGCAGACCAGCAGTCGATCATACAACGGGTACAAGTGCTGGTCATTATATTTATATCGAATCATCATTTCCTCAAACTCATGGAAACAAAGCTTGGTTAGTTAGTGAAGTTCTGGAATCACCAAAAGGTGCCTGTCTCGATTTCTGGTATCATATGAAAGGAAATTCAACAGGAAATATGACTGTTTACCATCGAATTTTAAATCAAAAACCAACATCTCTTTGGTTTGAAGAAGTATGCAAACGGAGAAAGGAACAAAAAAAAACGATTCTCTAACAATTGTTCTAAATTTAGGGCGATCAAGGTGATCAATGGTTGAATGCTAAAGTCGATATTCCGCCAACAACGAATCATTTCGATTTCATTTTCGAAGGTGTCGTGGTAAGTGATTTTCGTTTCACCCATCAACGTACTAGTTGAATTCTCTTTCCTAAGGGTGATGGTTTCGAATCGGACATAGCACTTGATGATATTACTTTTGCACAAGGCGGTAATTGTGATTACTTTGCGTCAACAACTCAATCGCCAACAACACCACAAACAGCTGCCTATGAATGCGATTTCGAAGATGGCACATTCTGCGATTGGCAAGTTGAAACAACAGATCAACCATGGACAATAGCATCAGGTCAAACAGCAGTCTACGGTAAAGCACCATTAATCGATTATACAAAACAAAATATTCATGGTAAATACGCTTATGTACCTATTGAACCAACGGGTGGTCCAACTAGTTTCCATACACTTGGTTTTCGTTCATTACCGAAAGGTGTTTCATTCTGTTTGGATTTCTGGTATCAATCGTATGTTTCAAGTAATTCAACATTGAATGTTTATATTCAAAATGGTACAGCTATGCCTGCGATTACATGGAGTCGACCGGGAACAACCGAACGAGACGAATGGTCACATGGTTCAGTTAATCTTGGAGTTATTCGTGGTTCAGTACATTTACAAATATCAGGTTGAGATTTTTAAAATCATATGTTTTGTTTTTTGTTTGCAAAAAAAGAAATTCGTTTAGCTATTGTCGTGCCTCGTACACTTGGTTACATTGCTCTTGATAATGTTCGTATTTTGAATGGTGATTGTCCAGCAGCACGTGTTTGTGATTTCGAAGATGCAACAATTTGCGGTTATCAAAATGATGCAACAGCAGATTTTACATGGTCAAGACATAAAGGTTCAACATCATCATCATTAACTGGTGCTACGAATGGTTTGTTTATAGAAAAAATTGAAATACTTATCCTCGAAAGTTTTTTATTTCCTTTAAATTCTAGATCATACTTATGGCACTGGCGCTGGTTATTATATGTTTATCGAAGCAAGTTATCCTCGAGTTGAAAATGAGAAAGCACGTTTGATTTCACCGGAGTATACCGTCGGTGCAGGCGGTTCATGTGTACAATTTTACTATCATATGTGGGGTCAAGGTACAGGTGCATTGAATGTTTTGTTGAAAGAAGGTGATACAACTCAAGGTGTGCCTCTCTGGTCATTGAAAGGCGATCAAGATAATCAATGGCGATCGGCTCGTGCAACTGTTCAAACAGCGGGCAAATTTCAAGTCGTTTTCGAAGGTGTAATTGGTTCAAATTACGAGGGTGATATTTCAATTGACGACATATCAGTTTCGCCAGCACCATGTCCATCCTATGGTTCATGTTCATTCGAACAAGACTTTTGTACATGGACAACATCGACAAATTCAAATGATTTTACATGGTATCGTCTATCGCCTTATCAACTCGCTCAAATCTATACGGGCGCAAATTATCCAACAGCTGATACGACAACTCAAAGTGTTTACGGACATTTTCTTTGGACAGCATCTAATTTTCGATCGAATCTTGGTAATCAATCATCAACAATCTACTCGGAAGTACTTCTAGCTTATAAATATCAACAAGGTGCTTGTTTGTCGTTTAATTACGCTTTAACTGGTCCAACAACATTGAATATTTATGCACGTGAAAGACCTATTGGAAAAAATACAACTCTTTTATGGACAACACAAGAAGGTCAAGGTAATCAATGGAATCGAACAGAAATTGACATAACTATCATTGCTGATGATGTCGAAGTAAGAGAATGAATGATGATTTTCAGTGAATTGTATCGGTTCGTTTTTTTTCTATATCAGATTGTTATCGAAGGAAAATTTAATTCGACTGGTACACCAGGCACTCTAGCACTCGATGATTTCTTTATTCATCCAAGAGCTTGCGGTCAAATTGATACAACACCGTCACCGTCGACTGATTTCAATTGTGGCGATGGTACAACAGTAGCTCAATCATCAGTTTGGTAGGACAGAAAACATTGAAATATGAATTTCATCATTGATTCTTTGAATTCTTGTTTAGTAATTTCATCGCTGAATGTCCAAATGGTTATGATGAACAAGTTTGTGCTGATTGTACATTCGAACAAGGTTTATGTCAATGGTTAGATACAAGTTCGGGTCCATTTGCCTGGAAACGTGATCAAGGTATCAATGCCGGACCAACTCATCTCGGACCAGCAGTTGATCGTAAGTATTTTAGTTGTTGTTATTCGTCGAATAACTCTTTTGTTTTTCTTTTAAAGATACAACTCAAACTAGTCAAGGTTATTATACATATGTCGATGCTAATCCAGGTACAATCTGGGATGAAGCTATTCTTGAATTACAACAAGTTCTACAACCAAGTTCAGCAACGTGTGAATTAGAATTTTATCATCATGCCATTGGTGGTCATTTTCTAAGTGTACATTTAATTGAAGGCGATGATTCAATCGATATTTGGGAAGAATATGAGGCGTTAAGTGATCAATGGATTCGTGTTATTTTACCAATTGGACGTATAGGAAGACCGTGGAGAATTCAATTTCTAGCTGAAAAAGGTTGGGGTGATGAGCCAGTTGCTCTCGATGATATACGTTTGATCGGTTGTGAGTTTCCACCAATACGACCAAATTGTAGCGATGATCAATTTCGATGTAATCGTGGTTCATGTATACCAAAAACTCAAGTTTGCGATTTTACGTAAGTTTCAAGAAAAAAAAATGAAATTTCGATCTTATGAATCGGATATTTTAGTGATGATTGCGGTGATAATTCCGATGAAACGAATTGTAATAGCTATGTTATGTGTAGTTTCGAACCATCATCAGGCATGTGTAATTGGGCACAAGATCAAGATGATGAACTCGATTGGACTATTGGACAAGGTAAAACAGATTCACATGCAACAGGACCCAAACGTGATCATACTCTTGGTTTACCATCGGGTCATTATATTTACTTCGAAGCATCGTATCCAGCTGTTGAAAACGATCGTGCTCGTCTAGCGTCGCCTGTTATGAATAGTACAGGACCAACATGTGAATTTCGATTCTATTGGCATTTATATGGCGCAGTAATTGCTCTTTTCTTTTTGTTTCGCTGAATCAATAATTTAACTATCGTTTGTTTGTAGAATATCGGTGAACTGAATGTTTATACTCGAACAACCTATGGTGGAGCAGTCAACTTAATTTGGTCGAAAGATTATGAAGTCGGTGATTTCTGGACTCGAACAGAACTTCCTATACTTTCAACAGAACCATTTCAAATCGTTCTCGAAGCTGTTGCTGGCAATGGTTATGCTGGTGATATAGCTATCGATGATGTTTCATTTACAACTGGTTGTGTACTTTCAAATGTCGATTTAGTTACAGTGACAACACCAATACCAACATCAACAACTGCAAATCCATGTGAAGCTCATAATCAATTCATGTGTTTAGAAAATCGACAATGTATCGATCGATCGAAAGTCTGTGATTTTACAGTTGATTGTCCAACGCCAGGTGGCAGTGATGAAGCCGAATGTGGTACTTGTACATTCGATGATAAAAATGGAACATACTGTGGTTGGAAAGATTTTTCGTACGGTACTCTTCAATGGAATTTAGTTCATGGATCGACTGTTGACGGACCAAGTGGTGATCATACAACTGGCACTGGTTTTTATATGGCTGTTGCAGCAAGTTCGTTCTATAATTTTGCATCGAAACGTACACCAGCTATTGGTCCAACGGGTTATGAATGTCAACTTAAATTTTGGTACTATATGGATGTTGATGATGCATCAAGTTATGCACAAATCGTAGTATATAAACGAGATGAAGCATATAATTTCACTGGTTTCGTATTTATTGACGGAGTTAGTGAAGGTAGTGGACCACAATGGAAACAAGCAACAATTAATCTTGGTGAACATGCTGAACGATTTGCTATTGGTAGAGTTTTCGTATTTTCGACTTGTTTTTTTTCTTTATTGAATTTTCTTTCGCTGTAGAAATCGATGGAACACCAGAAGTGGATCAAGCTATTGGTATTGACGATATTGAATTAGCTAACTGTCAACCTAAAGATCCACCTCCACTTGGGTAAAACAATCGAATTATTTTTCTAACTTGAACTATTTTCTCTTCGAATTAGTTTACCAATTGACTGTACATTCGAACAAGGATGGTGCAACTTTTTCCATGATAATAAAGCTGATTTTGAATGGACACGTATCGATACAGAATCATCATCATCAAATACTGGACCTGGATTTGGTAAATACGAACAATTTTTCTAATAATTCTTTATATTTATTTCCTAGATCATACAACTGGTTACGGTTATTATGTTTACATTGAAGCTTCATATCCACAGTAAGAATTCATGTTAATAGTTTTTCAAACAACATATTCGACTCGTTATAGAGTGCAGGATGATACTGCTCGTCTTCTCTCTGCTTTTCAACATCCATCATCAACTCCTCAATGTCTTACATTCTGGTATCACATGTATGGTTCGGACATTGGCACTCTCAATGTTCTAGTCGAAGGTCTAGCAACAAATCTCAAAGATCTATCCTCAACATTAATCTGGACAAAATCAGGCCCGAAAGGCAATCGTTGGTATCAAGCATCGGAAACACTAACAAATCTTAATTCAACAACTCTCTACGGTTGGCGAGTAGCATTCGAAGGCATTGTTGGCAAAGGTTATCTAGGTGATATCGCACTCGACGATATTTCTCTCAGTCCATCACAATGTCCACCAAGTCGAATATGTGATTTCGAAACGGGTCTTTGCGAATATCAAGCAGTGCCAGATGCTAGTTGGACACGACAACAAGCCTCGAATTTTTCACAATATTTCATTAGTGTAGATCATACAACATCGACAAGTCTAGGTTATTTTGCATTGGCTACACAAACAAATGCCAAGTACGGATAATAAATCTAAAAACGAGAAGAAAATAATCAATTATAATTCGAATTTTTAATTTAGATTTCGAAGTCGTCAATATGAAAATGTTGGTGATGAATGTCTTCGATTCTGGTACTATCTCAATGGTCCCGATGGATCAAACGGTCAACTCAATGTTGCAAAACAAGATCAAGGTGCACCAAGTGAAACAAATCTCTGGTCAACGGATATCTACGATAACACATGGCGTTACGAACAAGTTGCAATTACAAATGTTGCAAATCCATTTACGGCTCTATTCGAAGCAACAAAACCATCTCAAGATATTGTCATCGGTATCGATGATATTATTTTAACACTTGGCTATTGTCCACCACCGATTAACTGTGATTTCGAAAGTGCTGATTTATGTAGTTGGTCACGAATGACCGATAATGATTTCGATTGGTTAATTCAATCAGGTGAAACAATTTCGTTCGGTACTGGACCTACAGTCGGTAAGAATTCACGATTGTTCATTTAGAAAAAATAATCGTATAAATAATTGATTTTTCTTTTTAGATCATACAACAAATTCAGCACAAGGTCATTATATATACATTGAAACATCTGAACCAACGAAAGTAAATGATACAGCAAGTATTATTAGTGAACATCTAGTTGCCGGACAAGGTTGTTTTGGTTTGTGGTATCATATGCATGGTCCGAGTATCGGTTCGTTAGTTATTTATACAAGTACAAAAACAAATCCAATGACAGAAGTCAAACGTATCGATGGTGAACAAGGTGATCAATGGTATCATTTACAAACAGATATTAATGTTAGTCTACAAACGAAACAATATCTCAGAATTATCGTTAAAGGAGTAGCAGGCGATGGTATTCAAGGTAAATAAACAAATGATTTTAATTTTTAACATCATTTTATTTTATTTTTTTTGAAAATCTAGGTGATATTGCTGTTGATGATATTACATGGCTACCAGGCGTAAGTTGTTCAGCAACAACCCCAGAAACAACTCCCATTTCATCGACTACATCAACAACTTATCGTAAATTTCTAAATTTTCCTTTTCTTACAAAACATATTTTGTTCTTTTTCATCAATATTTCAGCATCAACAATCTACGATTGTAATTTCGAATGTAATTGTACATGTAGTTGGACAAACGATCCAACCGGTAAATATCCGTGGCAAGTAGTTCGAGGTTCAACAGAAAGCAGTGGTACCGGTCCCGATGGCGATCATACAACAGGTTCGATGTACGGTCATTTTGCACATATCGAATCAAGTTATCCAGCACAATTTAATGATGCATCGCGTTTAATTAGTCCTAATCTAATTGTTACAAATGATGAACAATGTTTTCGATTTTATTATCATATGTTCGGTGCTGATGTTTATCAATTGAATATTTACGCACTAATAAGTAATTGAATTGAAAAGAAAACAAAAAAACAAAGAAAATCTATGAAAATCTTTATTTAGATGGAAATCTCGGTAAACCTCTATGGAAAAAAGAAGGAAATCAAGTAAATATAGAAAGCATTTCGAATTCATTGTTTTCTTTTCGTTCATAGGATAATAAATGGTTATTTGGTCGTTTATCATTACGTGGAAATATTGAACTAGCTGTTGGTCAACCATATCAATTAGTTATCGAAGGTATTGTCGGTCACAGTTTTCAAGGTGATATTAGTATCGATGATTTGGCACTTAATCAAGGACCATGTCCAGCATCAAGTAGATAATTATAATTTCGTATTTGAATTTTATTTATTTTTTTCATTTAAATAGCTTCCTGTGATTTCGAAAGTAGTGATCTATGCAGTTATGTCAATGATCCAACGAATATTCTCAATTGGCAACGTACTCAAGCTGGTATTGCCGATTATCTACCATCGACTGATGTTACATACAGTTCTACACATGGTCATTTCATGTTTTTGAAAGCAAATACCACATCAAATATCGTAACAAGTCGTTTTCTTACACCTCTCTATCCTGATACAACTAGTTCATGTGTTCGATGGTATATGTACGTTGAAAATCAAGCTATCCTACATGTTCGAACATATGCCTATGGTACATTAAATCCAACTATACTCTATACACATATTGGTTCGAATGGTAAACAATGGAAATTAGCACAAACAACTGTACGAAGTGGTGCACCATATCATGTTGCATTCGAAGGTGTTTTGAATAATACAGTTGACATATTAGATTCGATAGCGATCGATGATGTTTCGATTGAATCAGGTGCTTGTGATGCTGTTGGTACGTGTGATTTTGAAAATGGTCTATGTGGTTATCAAAATTTACCAGCTGATTTTAATTGGAAACGTACGAGTTATAATATTGAAATTATTAGTGCACCAATAACAGATCATACAACAAATACCCGAGCAGGTTTCTATCTATTTATGGATCGTTTACAATCGTCGGGTCGAAAAGCTCGAATTGAATCGGAATTAATACCGAATGATATTCGTTGTGTATCATTTTATTATTATATCGATGGTACACAAGGTGCACAATTGAATGTTTATGTTCGTGATCCACGTTCGGATACATATAAACAACTCTGGTCAACAGATCAAGCTCATGGTAAATACTGGGTACAACAAGAAATATCTGTTCTAAGAAATATGACTGTCAATGGTACGAGTGTATTTACAGTTGTTTATGAAGCAGTTTCAGGACAACGAACTGGAGGTATGAAAAAGAAAGAAGATGATTTCAATGAAATTTCATGTTTTCTCTTCGGTAATTTGTAGATTTAGCTATTGATGATCTATCAGTACGATCAGGCTCGTGTCAATCATCTACAGTAGGACCTGATATGTACAAATGTCTTGATGGCACAACAATTCCATTAGCTAAAGTAAAATCGAATGAATAGCTTGATTTTCTTTCTATGATTACTATTAAGGTTTGCGATTTTGTTCTCGATTGTCGAAGTGGTGAAGATGAACGTACATGCGGTAATTGTACATTCGACAATGCTAGCACTGGTCAATGTGGTTGGCATGATGTTAGTCAAGGTGCAACAATGTGGGAACGTGGTTCAAATACAACACTAGGTCCACCAGTCGATCATACAACATATTCATCAACAGGTTATTACATGTACTTAGCACGAAATAATGGTACATCATATAATAGTCCAGCACGTTTACTAACACCTGTGATTCAACAAGCAAGTTCAACATGTTTATTCGAATTTTGGATTTATATTCAAGGTATGACATCGAATCAATTGAATGCTACGTTATTAACAGGCAATCAAATCTATCGAGCAACATTACAACGATTTCATTATATTTCAATGTCAAATTGGACAAAAGTCGAACTTGAAATCGGTCGTGTCGATGTACCTTTTCAAATAGCACTCGATTCAAATCCAGCCTATTATGGAGCTGCAATTGCAATTGATGATACAAAACTTGTTCATTGTCAACTACCAACTATTGTCAATCCAAATCAATGTCAAACAGCTGATAAATATCTTTGTTCACGTGGTTCATGTATACCGAAATCGCGTACATGTGATATGACTGATGATTGTGGCGATCATTCGGATGAATTACGAACATTATGTGCATCCTATCGAACATGTACATTTGATGTATCGTTCTGCGATTGGAGACATGATAATACAACAGAATTTCAATGGGTTTTACATCAAGGAGTATCACCATCGGATGATACAGGAGTATGTTTGCTCATATTCATCAAAATTCATTTTTATTGTTTTTCTTTCTCTCTCTCTCTTTACTCAAATAGCCAAATCGTGATCATACAACTGGTTTTGCTACAGGTCAATATGCTCTCATAGAAGCTTCATATCCTCAATTGCCTGGTCATCGTGCTCGATTAATTAGTCGACCAATACAACAAAACGGAACTGATTGTCGAATGATTATGTACTATCATATGTTCGGTGTCGATATCGGTGAATTGAATGTTTACGTACGATTTTATTCCAATGGCCCATTACAAAAGATCTATGGTGTATCAGGTAATTCTAGAGAGACAAAAAAAAACATTTCTTTTTCATTTATGTGAAATTAGGTGAACGTGGTAATGCTTGGATTCGACATGAAATCAATTTAGATTATACAGAAGCATTTCAAGTTTTAATCGAAGGTGTTGTCGGCATTGGTTTTCAAAGCGATATTGCAATTGATGATACAGTATTTTCACCTAATTGTCAAGATTATCCATATGCAGAATTACCTACAACAACAATTATTTCGACAACAACACCAACACCATGTCCAACAGCCAATCAAACTCATTGTGCTGGAACAGACATTTGTATCGATTTGGATCAAGTATGACTTTGATTTCTATCAAGTTCAAAAACATAATACGTTATTTTGTTTTTAAGATTTGTAATTTCAATCCAGATTGTCCTGATGGATCAGATGAAGTACGAGAAAAAAGAAGTTAAATAATTTTCTATGTATTTGTTGTGTTTTCTAGTACGGCTGTGGTCCATGCAATTTCGAACAAGGTTTATTTCAAATTGACAAAATAAAACATCAACAACTGATTGATTCTTTTTGCCTTTAGATGAATGCGGTTGGGAAGATGTATCAATAGCATTTTACACATGGTCACGTGCTAAAGCCAGTGACGCTGTTGCTGCTTCATCGAAAGCTCCTGCCTACGATCATACATTAAATACTGGAGCTGGATCGTATGTTAAATTTGATTTGCGTTAGATTGATATTGATCATTTCCTATTTTTAAGATACATGCACGTTCCTGGAAATATTATCGATTGGTACGATGATGCTCGTCTACGTAGTCCATCGTTACAAGAATCAGGTCCTGAATGTCAAATAACATTTTATTATTGGTTACTTGGAAATAGTACTGGTACGATATTTTTAACAACATCAAGAAATTCATCAACACATTGGACAACACAAAATGCACCGGCCTATCGTTGGAATCGACAAACAGTTAAATTAGGCGCGAATCCATCTGGTTGGAATGTTATTTTTACTCTTCATCCACGAATTGATCTCTACGATTATGATTATTATTCAAGTTGGACGGATGATGTTGCCATCGATGATATTACATTCGAAAATTGTGGATTGAATCGAACACGACATGTTCTTGATTGTGATTTTGAAACCGATTTCTGCTCATGGGAAACAGCTGGTCTCGCAAATTTCAATTGGACACGACAAAAAGGATCAACAACTAGTTCAAATACAGGTCCACCAGGTGATCATACAACTGGAACTGGTTACTATGCTTACATCGAATCAAGTTATCCACAACAACCAGGCGATCGGGCATTGCTACGAAGTCCGTTAATACCAGCAACATCGGCTAGTTGTTTCACGTTTTACTATCATATGTAAATTTCGAATTAGATTTTCTTTTTTCGATTTGAAATTTTCATTTAATTAATAGGTTTGGATTGGATATTCGTTCGTTAAATGTTATACTACAAACAGATGCATCGAATTTAACAATATTCACTCGAAATGGTACACAAGGAAATGTTTGGCGACAAGCAGACGTTGATATCGAAAGTACACTTGCATACAAGATCATTTTTGAAGGCATTGGTAAGTTTAAAAATATCGAACGAATTCGAATTAATTGATCGATTGATTGATTTTAGTTGGTAACGGTTGGGAAGGTGATATAGCTCTCGATGATTTGTCATTAAATTACGGTTATTGTCCACCATCAGATCAATGTACATTCGAACATGGCCTATGCGATGGTTGGGATTCAGGTGATCAAACAAATTTTAATTGGACAATCGGTCGAAATGGTTCAACACCAAGTGGAACACCAACTATTGGTAAAGAAATCAATGCGTATATATATTTTTTTTTGCTCTAATACTCTTTTACAGATCATACATTCTCATCTCGAACGGGTCATTTTCTTTTTGTTAATACCACAAATCGTGCGCAAGGTGAAAGTGCACAAATTGCATCACCAAGTTACAAAGGCAGTCAACCACGTTGTTTACATCTATGGTATTATGTTACTGGTTCAGGTCAAGGCATGCTTCAAGTTCAACAAAAACCCGAAGTCGGTCAAGCTCGATTATTATGGATTAAATCGAATGATCAAGGTACAACTTGGCGACAAGCACGTATCGATGTTCCACCTATACTTGGTTTAAGTACATATCGAATACTTATCCTTGGTACTGTTGGTGCAAAACCAACTGGACGTAAGAATAATGATCACGAGTTTTCTTTTGTCTTCCGTTTTCTATCAACAAATATATTTTTGATTTGAATTAGATATGGCTATTGATGATGTTTCCAATGTTGAAGGCGAATGTCCTGATACAGAAATGTGTACATTCGAAATCGATTTTTGCAGTTGGGTTAATGGAGAAAATGGTGTCGTCGATGATTTCGATTGGCTACGTAATTCAGGTGCAACACCAAGTTATGGTACAGGTCCAAGTGTTGATCATACGTTCGGCACACCCGAAGGTTACTATCTCTATGTCGAAGCAAGTGATGTTACAAAACAAGGTGATAAAGGTTGGTTAATATCAGAACATTATGAAGCTGGTCCACACTGTTTGGTATTTTGGTATCATCTCTATGGATTGGATATTGGCACACTGAATGTATACTCACGAATGATATCTGGTCAACCAGTCTTACAATGGAGGTAGAAGAGAGAAAAAAACACATTTGTGGAGAATTGAGAAGAAATCATTGTGTTTTTTGAAAATATTTAGTATTAGTGGAGATTCTGGTGATCAGTGGCATCAAGGAACACTTAATGTTGATTTACCAGCTGATTTCGATTTTATTTTTGAAGGTAAAAACTGAATTCGAAGCAATCAATCGATATTTTAACTTCTTTTCTTTTTTATTTAATAGCTGTTCATGGAACGAGTTTTCTTGGTGATATGGCTATCGATGATATTCTCGTCACACCAGATATGCAATGTTTTATTCCAACAACGACAACAACACTTCCAACAACAACAACTCTCGGCCGACACACACCATTATCATGTGACTTCGAAAATAATACTTGTCAATGGTCAGATGATACAACAGTTACTGGCCGATGGAAACGACGACAAGGTCAAAACGACACATCATCATACGGTCCAACTTATGGTAATTAGAAAAAAAAACAAACTTAGTTTTCAATTCGAAAGAAAAAAACCGAAAATTTTCTCTTTAGATCATACATTAGAAACAGCTAACGGTTGGTTTATGGATACATCGAATTTGAAAGTTGATCAAACAGCTCGTCTAATCAGTACACAAACATCTATTCCACATAATGGCGTATGTTTTCGATTCTGGTATCGAGTCTACGGTTCGAAACAAGGCAAATTAAATATTCTACAAAAATCTTTGGATACTGTTAATCAAACAACAACATTAATCTATACGATTCGACCAAATTTGGATATCGATTGGAAAGAAGCTTTAGTCTATCGAGATGTATTAGGAAATTATCAATTCATCATTGAAGCTATTGCCGGAAGTATTTTAACTGATTCGGATAATATTGCTATCGATGATTTAACATCAAGTGAAGGTAGAAAAATCGATTTTCAATGAAAATCAACCGAAAAACAAGAGATTTATTCGTGATTTTTATTGTCTAGGTCCATGTCCAGTACAACGATCATGTGATTTCGAGTCAAATGATATCTGTGGTTATACACATGATCCATCGGGAACATTTAATTGGGCTCGTCATAGTGGTACAACAACAAGTTGGTACACAGGTCCACCATACGATCATACAACATTTACATCCGAAGGTAATCGATTCACAAAATGAATTACGTACAATAAAATGTTATTCTTTAACAGGTCATTATATGTACATCGAAACAAGTTCTCCACATGCACAAGGCGATATTGCTCGTTTAATAAGTCCACGTTTTCCATCGTCAATCGAATACAATTGTTTAGAATTTTACTATCATCAATATGGTATCGATGTTGATACATTAAATGTTTACAAACGTGATGTTGGTGGTTCATTAAATCCATTGAAATTATTCACTGCACAAGGCAATCGTTTCGATGAATGGCATATTGTACAAATCAATTTCGTACCGAATAAACCGTATAACATCATGTTCGAAGGCATTGTTGGCAAAGGTTTCGAAGGCGTACGTATTCAATTTCCACGCACACTCGACAAAAACAAACCTATCAAATTATTTATTTATTTGTAGGATATTGCAATCGATGATGTTCATGTTTACGAACGTGCTTGTCCACCAGTTGGTTCCTGCGATTTCGAACAAGGTCTATGCACATACAAAAATGCTGAAGTCAATCGTGACATCGATTGGATACGTATGCGTGGCGATGTCAATGATAATACTCTAGGTACAATTTATGGTACATATCTGGCGCTCGATATGACATTAAAAACGCAAGCTAATAATCGAGCTGTACTTGTTTCACCTGATCTTGATAATACAGCACAATACTGTTTTCGATATAATTATCGACGTTTTGGTACAGGTCAAGGTTTTGTTACTATCTCTCGACGATCATTTGCAAATGCCACAACACCGATAGTTTTAATTAAACTTGAAAATACGGATTTTCTCGATGAATGGAAAATGGGTCAAATACAATTGAATCAATTAACAAATCAAACAACAAATACCTATCGATTGTTAATCGAAGGTACAAGTGTCAGTGGTATTGGTCGTTTATTATTCGATGATTTTCAACTTTTAAATGGACCATGCCCAGCTCTACCGAGTAATTGTTCGTTCCGTTGCGATACAACAGCAGGTGCAAGTCAATGTATAGCAACAAGTCAAATCTGTGATTTCAATAACGATTGTTTGGATGGAACCGATGAAAATAATTGTGGTTATAATTGTAATTTCGATCAAAGTCAATGTAATTACACGGATCCATCAGCAGGTGCGTATAAATGGCGACGACAACGTGCTGGTGCAGTTATATCCGGTGGTAATTCAGGTCCAGCATTCGATCATACAACAGCATCACCATCGGGTTACTATATGATTGTGTTGACAAATAATGGTTCAATTGATGAACGTGCACATTTACTTTCGCCTGTTCTACAACAATCATCATCGACATGTGAATTATCATTCTATTATCATATGTCAGGATTAAATGTTGGCCGATTGGAAGTTTTATTAATTGAAGGTATTGAGCGAAGTCGTTTGTGGTCGATTGATGGTACGCAAGGTGATCGTTGGCATCGAGCTCTTGTTCGTGTTGGAAGGTACTATCGACCATTTCAAATAGCTTTCGAAGCACGAAAAACAGCAACAACATTAGCTGATATAACTATTGATGATGTCGAATGGATTGGCTGTAATTTACCATTGACAAATGGCACAACAACAACATGTCCAGACGGTCAATTTAAATGTCAACGTGGTAATAATTGTATCGATTTAAATCGTGTTTGTGATTATACAGATGATTGTGGTGATAATTCTGATGAAAGTAGTACAGTTTGTACACGACCTACTGTTATGTCGGGGTAAGAAAATTCGATTGATTTATTTTTTTTGTTATTTTAAATTTGTACTTTTTGTTTAGTTGTAATTTCGAACAAGATTTTTGTGTATTTTCGAATATATATGGTGTACCTTTACAATTTCAACGTACTCGAGCATTCCATTTAGTCGATGATTATGCACCAGAACGTGATCATACGTTAAATACTCAATCAGGTGCATTGATATACGTTAATACAATCGGTTCAGTGAAAGATTCCTATGCTCAATTACGATCAACTCGATATATGCCATCAGCAAATTGTAAAGTACGATTCTATTATTATATCAATAGTGCAACAACAGCTGGCCAATTGACAGTTATGACTCGAACAGAAAGTGTTGGATATACGACAATACTTTGGTCGTCATCGAAAGTCTTAGGCGAACATTGGGAACGACAAGAAGTTAGTCTACCTACAGGACAATTATCAGAAATATTATTCGAAGTGAAAAATCTCGGTGATGGTGGCGGCGGCGGTATTATTGCTCTTGATGATATTTCATTTTCAAATGAATGTCAAAAATCGGACAGTTATCTACCATATGGAACATCGACACCCACATTACAACCTGTAACAACACCATCATGTGGATTTCAATGCAAAGATGGTAGCTGTATTGTAAAAGAGAAAGTAAAAACAAAATAACAAATAAAATCATGATTTGTTTACATTCTTTTCTAGCGTTGTAATTTCGTTCCGGATTGTTCTGGCGGCGAAGATGAACTCGATTGTGGTACTTGTAATTTCGAACAATCAACATGTAATTGGAAAGATGATAGTACAGGATATTATGCTTGGATTCGACGTAATGCATCATCAATTCCTCTCATGCCCGGTGATATGACAACAAGTAAATAGGATTAGTTTTTTTTTTATTTTAGAGGAAATTTATTTGACGAATTCATTTTGTTTGATTAGATACAACAAAAGGTTTCGTAATGAATCTTGGCGGTAGTACAGGTTCATTTCCTGGTAGTAGTCGATTGGTTTCAGAACGAATTGCAGAAACAGCCGCATCATGTCGAGCAACATTTGGAATCTATCGATATCTCGATACTCAAGGAACATTGTCACTCTATCTTGAAGACGATGCACAATTTAAAACAAAACTTTGGACGGCTCCTCAAGCGCCAGGCACTCGTGTTTGGACACCAATCTCTGTTAGTATCGGTCGACGACGTATTGGTTTTCGTGCTGTTTTTGTTTCGACACATGCAGGTACAACATCAACATCAGATCTATCGATTGATGATTTTAAATTCGTTGAATGTGACGTACATGAAATCGGTCATTGCGAAGGTTTTACTGATCCATTTAATTGTTCGAATGGAAATTGTATTCATCAAGATAATGTAAAATGAATTTATTAATCGATTTCATTGTTTCATTTTTTTTTTCATTTTACATTTTAGTTATGCGATTTCAGTGATGATTGTGGTGATAATTCCGATGAATTAGTTTGCTATAAATACGTTGAACGATGTGATTTCGAAGATCATGCACAACCATTCTGTTCATGGTCGCATGATGATGATGCTGACTTTCAATGGCAACGTGTACAAGGTGATGATGTTAATTTCGATGATTGGTACGATGATTATTGGCAACTCTATGGTCCCGATCGTGATCACACATTAGGAACATCATCCGGACATTTTCTCTTTCTTGAAACAAGTTCACCGCGTAAACCAAATGATACAGCACGTCTCATCAGTCCTGTTTTTGCTGCTACAACCAATGGACAATGTCAATTTCGATTCTGGTATCATATGTACGGTATGGATATCGCATCATTGAATGTTTACACACGAACATTTGTTGGTGGTCCATTAACACAAGTTTGGAGTCAACATGGTGAAAAAGGTGACGAATGGTTACGTGCAAAAGTTACACTTCAAATATCTCAACCGTTTCAAATACTTCTCGAAGGTATTCGTGGTCCAAGTTACGAAGGTGATATCGGCGTGGATGACATTAGTTTTACACCCGGTTGTCAATTAGAAACAACAGTTACATTACCACCGTTTGTTTATTCAACAACACAAAGTCCACATTGTAATTCAACGCATTCGCATTGTCTCAAAAATACATATGAATGTATACCGAAAGATCAATTCTGTAACTTTAAAGACGAATGTTCAGATCGAACAGATGAATTATCTTGTCCACAAGTATGTACATTCGAAGGAAAGACAACTTGTCTATGGACACATGACACTAAACAAAAATTGAAATGGGAATTTGGTAATGGTGAAACAGCTTCATCGAATACGGGACCAAGCCATGGTAAATAAACTTTTGATTTCGTCGAAAACAGAACATTTTATTTTTATTTATTTCTTCTTAGATCATACGTTGAATACTGTTAACGGAACATACATCTATTTGGAAACAAGTTCAGGTACTAATGGTGATCGTGCTCGTCTTATCAGTCCGATCTATCGAAAATCATCGAAAATCTGTTCGTTTACATTCTGGTAATCATTTCATTTTTTTTAATTTTACAAACAAAAAGTTCTCATTTGACCCAACATTTTTTCTAGGTATCATATGTTGGGTGATACAGTCGATACATTAAACATCTATATCCGTTCAGGTGGTATCGATACATTGCTATGGTCATTGAAAGGTGATCAAGGCGATCAATGGTTACAAGGAAAAGCCAATTTACCAGCATGTGCATCAGAATTTAATATTATCGCTGAAGGTGTTCGTGGTTCATCATTTACAGGTGATATTGCACTCGATGATTTCCGTTTCGAACAATGTTACGAAAGTCCAGCAACATCGATCTGTGATGCGAATCAATTTACTTGTCAAAGTCGACATTGTGTAGCGAAAGATCGTATTTGTGATTATGAATTAGATTGTTGCGATTCAAGTGATGAATATGATAACATTTGTTATGAATATCAACGGTAAAGAACAATTTTTTAGAACAAAAAAACAAACAAACAAACAAACTGTTTTTAGTTGTGATTTTGAAAAAGACAATTGTCTATGGAATGGTACAACCGGCAGTACTATACAATGGGAAAGATATCGTGGCGATGTTTTACCATATCAGCAACGACCACCATATGATCATACAACACGAAGTGAACATGTAAGCGAAATAGATTGAATCTCTTTTTTTTCTTTTAAAAATCATATTTCTTAGGGTCATTATTATCAACTAACTGTCAATTCAACAATACCGACGGGAACATTCGCAGCTCTATCGAACTATCTCGGAATAGCTAAAGAACAAGGATGTACAATGCGTTTCTGGATCTACTTTAAAGGTAACAATAATGGACAATTACTTGTTGGCTATCGATACAATCCAACTGAATCTATTCGAAATTTAACATTCAATACGTATCAATCATGTCCGATGAACTCAACCCAATGTTCATGGCAACGTATTGATGTTTCCCTATCAGCAGTTTTAACACAACAAACAGAAGTAAATCGAATATTGTGCATATCCATTGACAATATTCATTTGTTTTCTTGTATTTTCTAGATTATTATCGGTGCACTAACAGGTATTGATCGAGATTCAATCATGGCTATTGATGATATAACATTCACTCCTCAATGTGCTATCTACAATGGAACAACGCCGGCCACAACAACAACAACTCCGTACACAGGTCCATCAACAACATCAACAACAACAACAACAACACCATATATAGGCCCAACGACAACAATGACACCAGGTAACGACTTCTGATTGTTGAAGAGAGAGATTGAGTTTATTGTGTTTCTCTTTTGTAGAATGCGTTGGCTATTGTCAAAACGGTGGTATTTGTACACCACCGTCAACATCAGATGGTTCACCATCATGCCAGTAAGATAAAAGATTTTGTAGGGAAATTTTTGAATTAATTTTATGAATTTATAGATGTCCAACTGGTTTTACCGGTGCTCAATGTGAAAATGTCGTACCGAAACCGTCGACTGATGGTTAGTGAGAAATGACTTTGCTCATTCAAAAGATAATTTATCTCTCGTTTAGTTGGTGCAATTGTTGGTGGTATAATCGGTGGTTTAGCATTTGTTGCTTTAATTGTACTTGGTTATAAATTTGGTCTACCGAAAATACGTCAATATCGGTAAGAATTCAAAAATGATTTTCTCAAAAATGAAAACTATTATCTTTCTAGTGCACTTCGAGCTGAAGAACGTGTCTTCGAAGGTTCATTACAACTTGATCCAGTTATCAATCCAACTTATCGTGGATCAAGCGATGCTTAAACATGAACGTTTCGTGTGTTTCTTTTTTTTTCTTAATTTAATTACTAAAAATATGTTTTCTTTCGTTTATTTTCCTCTTTCGAAATAAATATTCGAATATTAATGATTTCGTCATTTTCTAATTGAATGCGCATTCTTAGCGTGAAAAAAAACTAATTTCCTGCTATTTTTATGTGCTGAATAATCAATATTATAGAAACAAAGCTCGTGAGTAGGTGCATCCCGTGAGTAGATAATCATGAACTCGTTGACATTGCACTCAATAGTCATCAAGTTGAACTAGATGTTGAAGGACGTCCACCGCATCGGTGTGGTCTAGTGGTTAGGATACGGCACTCTAAATGCTTTGGCCCGGGTTCAAATCCCGGCACCGATAATTTCTTTTTGTGTCATTAAAATTTCATCACACAGTATCAAAATTTCGTAATTTCTTCGTCATCAAACTTTTTTTTGTTCTTTTCTGTTGCAAACACTTTCCAGGCGTTTTTTTGCTATAGAAAAAAAGATAAAATCTATTTTTTGGTCTCGAAAATAAAACTAAATTTAGGACTAATAAATCATTCGTAAATACGACTTATTTATGTCATTAGATCAAATCTAAAATATATACTGAATAACTTAAAGATATATTTTATTTATAAATATGCGTCGAAAGAATGATGAGAGAACTTCATGATGAATAGACAAATAATGTCTTCGAGCAATTTATATACGTTTTTCTTTTTCATCGAGCAGAATTAAACATAAATAATAGCAAGAAAGAGGAAAAAAACTTTTAGAGGTCATCAGAACTTAGAATAAGTAGTTCAATGAATGCAAATGCTCTTTTCTTTTGTACTTTTGAATAGAAAAGTAATTAGTATAATTGATCTTTTAACGAATTCAATCTAGGGGTTGTTATTTAAATCAGGATGAAATTTGTAAACAGTCGGGTAAACTATATATATAATTAGCAATCATCTCAAAACTATCGTATGACACTAGTTTGAGTCGAGAACTCTGCTTTTCTTTTCTTTTCTTTTCAAACAACAACTTTTTTTTTCTCTGTTTGTCTTGTTCTCGTAGGTGTATTACTTATATGTCATACAAATATAAATACGGCAAGTTGGTGAAATTAGATAAAGTATTTTTCAATAATTTCCTTAGGTTCTTCGTTGAATGATGACAAGTACTCTGGTATTGACATTTGACAATTATCGAAAGTTTATATTCATTAAGTGTAGTTCTTATTTGACTATATTTGACCGAATCTGGTCTCGTTTTTTTCCCCTATTCAATGATGATGACGATCCAAGAGCAACAAAGAAAAAAAAAAGAAAGAAAAAATGTTCCACCCATGTTGATCTATACCCGCCTTCGGGCAATCAATAGAAGAGAAGACGAAGAAGAAAAATAACGAGAAGAAGTATATGGTAGTGCAACATTGCCTTTATCGTCTCATATCCAATCAGCTAACCATCTATTTAACTATCTCTATCTCTCTAGCGAAAGTGTTGTATGCATGTGCATGCCAATTAGTGCACTGATCTGTAAACAACATCATCGAGCTCGTTTCTATTCTACATATATAATAAAACATATCAATGTCGATATAGGATGCATGAAAATGGCTCGTATGTAAGTGTGTCTATTTGACTTCGTTCGGTTTTCCCTTCGTTTTTTGTTTTCTTCTTGTTTATTGTACCTGCGACATACAGATTATTCAATTGCCTTCAGGAAGTCTTCGAATGTAAAAAGAAAGTTTTTCTTTCTCTATAACAAAAAAAAAGAACTTTTTTCTGTTATAATTTTAGATTAATGACGAGAAAAGGTTAAATTAGGTTTTTTTTTCTTCGTCCTTTTTTTCCATTTTGAGCTAAAGATAAAGTAAGAAAGACAAGGCTTGACGATGATGATCATGATCATGATCATTATCATTCGTTGTAGATTTATTTTTTAGTCTGTATCCTATACAAGTAGACATGTCGATGAATGTGCCTACGTATGGCGTTTCCTTTTTTTTTCTCTTTTCGTTGTAAACAAATGATAATGACGTGTGATTACTTGTTAATCAGGCCTTTCTTTACTTATTCAAGACATGATAACTAAAAGAAGGCCAATATGGATGCTGTCATCATTAAGATTGAGTCAATCTGTAAGTGTAGAACATATCGACCCGATGACGATCATCTTTTCTTTTTTTTTTTTAAATTAAAATTAACACGAAAATAAGAAGAAGAAAAAAAGAAATTTTATCAATCAACATTTGATAAGAAATAAAAGCAACAATTGACATTGATGACATGGTTTTTTTTTATTATAACACTATAAATATATCTACATGTTAGATAAGACAATTATTCGATCGTTTTTTCCCTGTCATTTATTTATGAGTATTCAAAATTCAAGGAAATCCGATGAGATCTCTATCTCTTACGCAGCTAACGAATGCCATAGATATCATGGCATTCTTTTCTCTTTTTTTTCTGTACCCGTAGTGTTTTTTCTTTCTTGACAATAAGACTAATTATCCAGTCAACGATTTGTTTACCATAATGAATTTTGTCATTCACAAGTATTAGAAAATCCTTCAAACACGATGAAAGAGAGCTGACGCAAAACATGAATAGTTTTCATTAGTTATATAGTATATATTTATAAACTTATCAACATAATCCAGACATAATTGTTTTCCTAGTGAGAAAAAGTGTAATATCTCAAGTATTGGAATGATCATCATGCAACATAAATATCTACTATATCATCTACTTTTTCTCGATGATAGGTTGAAAAAAAAACGCGTATAATTCTTTCATTGCATAATTTCATTTGTGATCTGACAAGTCATTCATCTTTTTCGAAGAATGTGCTTTATATATATATATACAATCAAATGAATCTCCGAATGAGAATAAAAAATCTAAAGAAAAAAAATGTCGTACATTTTCTCTCGTTTGTGGTTATAGCTTTTTCTTTTTTTTTATATGACATCAATTAGTTGTGTCTTTCAAACTAAGCAACAATTCTTAATGATCTTTTCCGTTCCATTTTCTTTTTTCTTTGTCCCTCTTGACATACAGCCATATAGAAGATCCACCTTGAATAGACGAGATAAAACACAAGATAAGCCGATAGTAGTCACACGAGGGACTCATGCATTTCTCACGCCGGATATAGTCATAGCAATCTTCTCTCGTTTTTTTTTCTTCTTCTTATGTATTGAATGCATGTACGTATATATGTTTGTCAATCAAATCCCTCTGGTCAAAGCAAAAAGAAAAAAGAAAGAAAGAAAGCTCGACGAGATGAAGAGAAATAGAAATAGAAAAAAGTGTGGGTCATCTGTTTTGATGAAAAGTGTATATGTGTGCATTCTGTATTCTATTTTTCTATTCGAGACACTTATATTTGCGATACTAATGATCTTCAATTCAGTCAAAATGATTGCATCATTGTCACGTCGTCATCATAAGTTAGACACGAGAGAAACAAGAAAAAAAATGAGAAGAAGAAGAAGAAGAAAAAGAGAAAAAGAACGTGAATCTCATCATCAAACAAATCTCGAGATTTAATACTTGAACTCTTGACAGATTGATATGTATTATTAGTTATCGTTTGTAGTCCACTTCTTCTCGTTCTCTTTATATCTTTTTCAATTTATGCGACATTTGATGTGTGCATGTGTATATATGCCTTATGTAAATTTACTCTCTCCTTTTCTCTTTCTTTGCATACATATATATATATATATATATATATACGCGTTTGCCTTATTTACCACTAATACTCTTATGTAGACTACTGATGCTTTGCTGTAGCTTGTTTTTGTCGCTTGCTTCAATGTCTATCACATTGCACTGCGAAGTGTTAGGAATATGTCAAGAACAGAAAGGTAATACGAGCATGGCTTTCGTTTCTCCCTCTCTCTCTCTCTCTACGCTCTTTTTCTCTTTGATTCAATCTAATGCGTCTTATCGTTTGTAATAAACCAGTTCGATGATAAATTTCGCTAAGTTACTAATACGACAATATATATATACATATATTATTATAACTGCTAAGCAAGGATATTAGTACTTTATTAGTGATTGTCAAATGATTGTTAACTCTCTATCGTTCTTTCTCACTCATTTACTCTCTCTCTCTCTCTCTCTCTCTCTCTCTCTCTCTCTCTCATTCGTTTTTTTCCTTTTTGCTCGATTGCCCATTCAAACTCCCATTACGACTTGTTCATCGTCCTCTCGCATCGACTAGAAGAGGATTGAACTAGACCAACCCCTTTACTTCATCGATTGAAATGTGAGTTCGACTCTCGATATGAATATATATATACATATACACATATATTCATATGTACGTTGGACATACCAATAAGTTGAACCCTCGAACGATTACATTTAAATAAAGATAAAGGCATAGAGATTGAGATGAATCGAGCAACTATACAATTTATTCCGACTATCTTTCGTTTTGTTTTTTGACAGCATGAGCTGCTTTTCTTTCTCACAGAACATATTACTCTCAGTCATGCACGGTAGATATCCATTTACATAGACATATATCGACATTATGTGTCTATATGAATTTATTGGCTAGAGACCAAGTACGTATGAGTATATGTTTATTCTTTCAGCTCTATTACTTGTTATCTTTTTTTCCTCTCCCTATGCGCAGTATACAATCTGTCAAACATCAAGTTGTACTATACGCATAAATGTGCACATATATGTATGTACATATATATAT
>Ga0209915_1000393_pt1 | contig 107207 bp, 97 predicted proteins | sample ThiBiot_750_plan_FD_183952 | JGI IMG/M metagenome (GOLD analysis project Ga0209915, IMG submission 183952) | Wastewater bioreactor microbial communities from Cape Town, South Africa - Thiocy_cont_750_plan (SPAdes) | ecosystem: Engineered > Bioreactor > Thiocyanate-remediating >... | reverse complement strand
GCGCGCTTGTCACAAAAATATTATCTCCAAGACTTTTATATTTATTCTCTCTATTATATGTATTTATCTACCTATTAAAAAGGAAAAAGTGGGATTTTAAAGGGAGATTTAATCTCCATTTTGGCAAGAAAGAACACCATAGATTTTAGGAGAAAACACATATGAATAATATTAATTTGGTCAGGAAAAAAATTGAAGTTTTGAAAAAAAGAAGCTGAGCTGGAGACTAAGGAAGCCCTCATGCTTTACAGAAGGCTCCATAAAATTTTAGGGGAAGAATATTCACCTGAGTAATTGCAAGACTTGTCTCTTATGCTTGGAAAGATACGTCGCCTAAACTGAAGGAGGCATAGCTGTAAAAAGTAACTTCCTTTCATCTCTTTCAAGACTTTTAACAAGCAAATTAAGCTGGTAAATTTAACCATTCAACAGGTAAAAAGCAAAGAAGAACCTGAGGCAACTTTTATTGCCTCTATATCCAAGAAAGCATATTCGAGAGCATTAATTTAACTTCAAATGCTATATAAAACCGCACTATAGAATGTTTTGGCACTCAAGATGAGAGGAATCACTATATAATCCTCTAAATTTTACAATTGACTGTTCTTTAATCATTGCTACCTAGAAATTTATAAAATTTCATATTGAAATGAAAGTACTTCGCCGCAAGCTGTCGGGGTATCATTCTCCAGAAAGAAGTCTATTAGTTTGCGTAGCAAGCTACGGGGAATTTTAATCCATACGAGCTTAAAGTTCTTGTGAAAAGCCCCACTTACTGCCATGCGCGGATTGTTAAATTGTAAAGATCAGAAAAACATTCATCATCAAGGATCAAAAAGTTAGGCTGCTTTAACTGAATAAATTCAGCTTAGCATATTTTGAATATTGCTCCCCATATGCTCCCCCAGTAAAAAAGAAGGCAGAAGGAAGACGGGATAACCCATTGAAATTCATGGTGGGCGATGAGGGATTTGAACCCCCGACCCTCTCGGTGTAAACGAGACGCTCTCCCGCTGAGCTAATCGCCCTGAATTGGCCACACCATACCTAAAACTTTCGTAAGAGAAAAGAAGAATATTACACTAAAGTGATTATTTTACTCTTTTAAAGAAGATTTAAGCTAAAAAAATACGTGTGGAGTAGTTTCAATAATCTTTTTTATAAAGAAATTCGTTCTTTCCTCATTTTATGCTCAAGAAAATCTCTCAAAGAAGTAATGCGCTTTGAATCACTTTTATTCTCTTTATAAACATAATATAAATCGATAAGGGGAACATTTAAGTGAGGCAATACATTAACAAGATTAGAATTTTTTATACTTGGGAGTTCTCCCGAGATTTGAGCGATACCAAGTCCTTCTTGTGCTGCATTTATCAATCCTTCTAAACTATTGATTTTTAGGAAAGGTCGATCAATTAGATAAGGTGGCGCTCCAAGCTCTAAAGCCCAAGACAAATGACCATACGGACTTAAAATATCATCTCCATAAGCCAACATTTGATGCTCTTTTAGAGATTCTAGTGTTTTTGGAATCCCATGCTTTTCAAGATAACAAGGACTTGCCCATAACCCCAGATGAAAAGACTTAAGATAATGTTGAATAAGACCCGGTTGATGTGGGACTTTAGTGCATATGGCAACATCTGCTTCAACTGTATTTATTTTCTCTGTAACTCCAACAATTGTAATACGAACTTCTGAATGAAGCTCTAGATACTCTCGAAGATAACTCATCAACCAAGAAGCGCCCATATGAGGCGAAGTAACAATCTTCAATTCTCCATAAGCATCATTATTTTTCAAACAATTAATAATACATTCTGCTTCATGAATAAAATGATGAGCAAAATTATAAAGCCTCTCTCCTTTTTCCGTCAACATCAATCCTTTTGAAGTTCTTTTTAAAAGGGAAACTTTTTCTCGATATTCAAAAAGCTGCACGGAACGACTTAAAGCTGACTGACTTATATGAAGAACTTTAGACGCTTTACTGAAACTGCCAGCCTTGGCTACCACATAGAATATTCTTAATTTTTCTAAATCCATGATGCTCCACCCTATAGTTAATTGTTGTTATGTAGAATCAGTCAAATCGTAATTTAGGGCGGTGTTATAAAGTTATTTCTTCAACAAGTCAAACTGAGAGATAAAAAAATAAAAAAGATAAATTTTAAAAACTATATTTTAAATATTCTTACTTTTCAAAAAGTTAAATCTTACCTATGCATTTATTTCATAGGAAGAGCTCTTTACATATGATTAAATTATATTTGAACTTGCAAAGGGATATTCATAATTTTAAGGGGTCGAGTTGAGTTAAAAACTTTTAATTTAAACTCTATATTGTTGTAAAGTTTTTCCTGTTTAATAAAACTTTACGTCTCCCTGTCAACTTGGTCAGAAGATTTTATCTTCTGACCTTTTTTATTAAAAAATCAAGTATTTACTATCACAATACCTTTTTCTTCTAAAAGCGATTTTAGGTCACCAGATTCATACATCTCACGAACAATATCAGCTCCCCCAATAAATTCGCCTTGAATATAGAGTTGTGGAATAGTTGGCCAATTTGTAAAGTCTTTTATTCCTTGACGAATTTCTAGATCTTCAAGCACATTCACATCATGGAATTCAGCTCCTAAGCGACTTAAAATCTGGACAACGGTACCTGAAAAACCACAAAGAGGTGCTCTTTTTGTGCCTTTCATATACAATACAATGGGGTACGTATTAAGGTGATCCTGGATGGTTTCAAAAATAGCTGTCATTTATTGCTCCTTTATACAGAATGAGGCACTTGTGTTTTTAGGCTCAAAGCATGAAGTTCTCCCCCCATTCGACCTTGAAGCGCCTTATAAACCATTTGATGCTGTTGTATCTTTGTTTTCCCTTCGAATGAAGAAGATGTCACAATTGCAGCATAATGATCTTGATCTGCGACTAATGATTTTAATTGCACATTCGCATCAGGAATCTCTTGCTTAATTAAATCAATAATGTCCTCAGCACGCATAGGCATTGAATATCCTCTTCATCGTCATAAAACTTGCAGAAAAATTAACTCGTTCCCTTATAAAATGCAAGTCATGTCCAATAGATAATTTTAGAAAAAATATCAGAAACATTCTTTTATATAATAACAACTCTTATATCAATATTTTGATGAAAAATTAATTAATTATTATTTAATTAAAAGGAAAATAAATAAAAACATCTATATTTTCAAATATTTAATATTTTTTTGACTTTTTTTATCGTCGTTTACCGCTTTTTAATCAAATTCCTTTTTAATTAAATTAGACAGTAAAAAAAGTAAAACAGCAACCTTCGTTAAGGCTTGCTACATAACAAGGGAGATAACGATGAGAGAAAGTATACAACACGTCATAGATAATGTCCGCCCTCCACGCGTACAAATCACATATGATGTTGAGATTGGCAATGCTGTTGAATCACGAGAGTTACCTTTTGTACTTGGATTAATGGCTGATTTATCTGGCGCCTCTGAAGTTGCACGCCCCCCATTGAAAGAACGTAAATTTGTCGATATCGCAAGCGACATGATACCAGATGTTATGGCTGCTATCCGTCCAAGGGTAAATATTTTGGTTCCAAATAAATTAGGCGGAGATGCTAAAGAAATTAATGTTGATTTAACATTTCTGACGATGGACGATTTTGAACCTCTTCAAATTGTTGGCCAAACTCCTGTTCTTAATGATCTTTACACCACAAGAACTCGACTTAACGATTTACTTGGGAAGCTAGAAGGTAATGAAGCTCTCAACAAAGCGATGGATGAAATTATGACGAACAAAGGGGAAAACACAGATGTCCCAAGTTTAGTGCAATCTACTCAGATGGTTAGAGATCCTTCTCAAGAAAATTATGCTGGTGTCTTAATTAATGAATTTATCACTCTCGTTAGTAAAGTAGATAAAATGCCTGCTGATTGTGTCGCTTTAGTTCAACAACGTATTGCTGAGCTTGATACAACGGTTGGTGCTCAACTTAATGAAATTTTGCACCATTCAGATTACCAAAAACTCGAAGGCAGTTGGAGAGGTCTCTGGCTTTTAATGACAACGACCACTCAGAATGCTCATATTAAGATTCGTCTTCTTAATGTAACTAAGACAGAACTTATTCTCGATTTAGAAAAAGCTTGTGAATTTGATCAAAGTCACTTGTTTAAAAAAGTTTATGAAGAAGAATATGGAACTTTTGGTGGCTCTCCTTACTCTTTCTTAATGGGTGATTTTGAGTTTGGACGTAATCCCCAAGATACAGAATTGCTCACAAAACTTTCTCAAGTTGCCGCTGCAGCACATGCCCCATTCATTGCAGCCGCGAATCCAAATTTGTTTGATCTTATTAGTTTCTCTGAATTAGGCCACCCAAGAGATCTATCTCGTATTTTTGATTCCACTGAACTTGGAAAGTGGGCTTCATTCCGCGAGACTGAAGATTCACGTTACGTTGCACTTACCCTCCCTCATATCTTGATGCGTCTTCCTTATGGGGGCGAAAATGGTCAGATGGTGATGGGTCTAAACTTTATTGAAGATGTTGATGGAACTGATAACTCTAAATTCTGTTGGGGAAGTTCAGCTTGGGGTCTGGCTCAAAGAATTCTTCATGCCGCAACCGAGTATGGTTGGCCAGCTGCAATTCGTGGCGTTGAAGGCGGTGGTATGGTTGAAGATCTCCCTTATTACACTTTCAAAACAACAGATGGTGATGTTGCTCTTAAATGTCCTACAGAGATCTCAATTACGGATCGACGCGAGAAAGAATTGAGTGATCTAGGGTTTATTGGTTTGGTTCATTGTAAGAACCGTGACTATGCCGCTTTCTTCGGCTCACAAACATGTCAGAAACCTAAACTCTATAACTTGGATGAAGCCAATTCAAATGCACGACTCTCTGCGAGATTGTCTTATATTTTGGCAGCTTCACGCTTTGCTCACTACATTAAAGTCATTATGCGCGATAAGGTTGGAAGTTTTATGTCTCGTGCAGATGTTGAGACTTATCTCAATAACTGGATTGCCTCATACGTCCTTTTAACAGATGAAGCAAGCCAACCCGTAAAAGCACGTTATCCACTACGTGAAGCCCGAGTCGATGTCTATGATGTTCCTGGACAGCCTGGAAGTTATAGAGCTGTTGTCTTCTTAAGACCCCACTTCCAAATGGAAGACTTGACAGCATCTATTCGTCTTGTTGCTGCCTTACCAAAGCGGGCTGCAGGTTGAAGATAAACAGGAATAAAATTGAAAAAATGAAAAGAAATTAAGGAGATCAAAATGCCAAATGAAATAGGTAATTTCTCAAGTGTCGCAGCATCTGCAGTGAACTGGGCTAGAGGGGCAACTCAACCTGATCAATTAGTCCCTTCAGAATCATATCGGAACGTAACTGCAACACCTGAGTTTATGATTAAAATTGATGGCGTTGATACTAAATCAACGTTGGAAAACTTTACAGATCATGTGCAGTTATTTCACTTCAATTATCGGATTAGTCGTCTTACGAATCCTAACGCCGCGGATCAACTTTATACATCAGCACGCGTTGTGATTGAAGATCCTGTAATGGTGATACCGAATGGCAACTTTGCACCAATCATTTTGAACAAACTGATGAAAGGCGATAAAATTGAGACAATTCATATCGCTCGTTTAGCGAACATTGCCCAAATTAATGTGGTTGTCCAAGAACTAACTTTTACGAATAACTACTTTCAAACTTATGAACCAAAGTATGATACTGTCGTTGTTACTTTTAGACCAACCACCATTGAAAACAAGATCAATAGTTACGATCAAGGTGGCACAAACACTGGCTCAACTTCTGTGAAGTTTGATTTTACGACAGGACAATTAGTATAACTAAGTCATGAGTAAACGCCAAAACCTAGAACGATCAACACTACAAACAGGGGCGCTCGCGCCTCTGTTTGATCGTCTTACGGATCTAGAACCTCATTTAATCTCAGAACCCAGTTCTTATCAAATCCTTGACCCCACAGCGCTCAAAGATTCCATACAACGCGAACTTGAAATGATTCTTAATACACGACCAACTGTCCTTCGTCCTCCAGAAGATGGGCATGGAGAATTTATATCAGATCTTGCTCTCCCTCAATTTTTTGGATTAAGAGATTTTTCATGGTTTGATGGCGCAAGCGATCTTGGGAGACGCACAATTGGCCTCGAAATCGAGCGCGTTGTGACTTACTATGAACCTCGCCTTAGGAACATAAGAGTCTTTGTCAATAAACATCCCAAAGATCCTTTATCTTTAGTCGCAGAAGTGACAGGAGACCTTAAAATTGGCAAACTTTTAGAACGTTTTACTTTTCCCATCACCATTCATAACTTGCTTCAGCGAGACGAATCTTAAATTAATCCCTCATTTTAAATAACATCATTTTTAAAATAGGCTATTTTCTGTTAACCTTCTGAAGGAAGGTAATAATCCATCATGAGCTTATTTTCTCTTAAATCAAATTTTCAACCTGCTGGTGATCAGCCAGAAGCTATTCAACAATTGCTTGAAGGCCTAGAAAAAGACGAGCATAATCAAGTTCTCCTTGGTGTCACAGGATCTGGAAAAACATTTACAATCGCTCATGTTATTGCCAATAGTAACCGTCCAGCCCTTGTGCTAGCACCCAATAAGACTCTTGCCGCCCAACTCTATGGCGAAATGAAAGAATTTTTTCCTGATAATGCCGTTGAATATTTCGTTTCTTATTATGATTATTACCAACCCGAGGCTTATGTCCCTCGATCGGATACTTACATTGAAAAAGAAGCGACAATTAACGAACAAATTGACCGGATGCGCCATTCTGCAACCAGGTCACTTCTTGAGAGACGCGATGTTATTATTGTTGCAAGCGTTTCCTGTATTTATGGTATAGGCGCCGTAGAAGATTATGGAAAGATGATTATAGAGCTTCGCCCGAATGAAGTCGCTAATCAGCGAACCCTGTTGCAACAGCTTGTTGAACTTCAATATAAAAGAAATGATATTAATTTTCAGCGCGGAACTTTTCGCGTCAGCGGTGATACACTTGAAATATTTCCATCTCATCTTGAAGATCGAGCATGGCGCCTTTCATTCTTTGGAGATGAAATCGAAAGTATTTATGAAATTGACCCCCTCACAGGAGAGAAGATTGGAGCTCTTTCTGAGATCCGCATTTTTGCGAATAGTCACTATGTCACCCCTAAACCCACTATTATGCAAGCCATTAAAAAAATTCAAGGAGAGCTAAAAGAACGCCTCATAGATTTCGAACAACAAGGAAAGCTTCTTGAAGCACAAAGAATAAGAGAAAGAACATCTTTCGATCTTGAAATGCTTGAAACAACAGGTTTTTGTTCAGGAATTGAGAATTATTCTCGTTATCTCACAGGTCGCCAACCTGGCGAACCCCCTCCAACTCTTTTTGAATATTTGCCCTCTGATGCTCTCTTAATTGTTGATGAAAGCCACGTGGCTGTTCCGCAACTGAAAGGAATGTATCGAGGAGATTCCGTTCGAAAAGGGACTTTAGCTGAATATGGCTTTCGTCTTCCATCTTGTCGCGACAATCGCCCTTTAAAATTTGAAGAATGGGAAAAGATGCGTCCCCAGACCATCTTTGTTTCTGCAACTCCAGGCCCTTGGGAACTTGAACAAACACAAGGCACCTTCATCGAGCAAATTATTCGTCCAACAGGTCTCATTGATCCTATTTGTATTATTAGGCCAACAACTCATCAAGTGGATGATTTGATTGCAGAATGCGTCGAAGTTGCTAAAAAAGGTTATCGTGCTCTTGTGACTACGTTAACAAAAAAAATGGCAGAAGCTTTAGCTGAATACCTTAACGAAGCCGGCGTGAAAGCACGTTATTTGCATTCTGATATCGATACTCTTGAACGCATTGAAATTATCCGTGATTTACGTTTAGGCATCTTTGATGTTTTGATTGGAATCAACCTTCTCCGTGAAGGTTTAGACATCCCTGAATGTGCGCTAGTAGCCATTTTAGATGCTGATAAAGAGGGATACCTCAGGTCAAGAACTTCTCTAATTCAGACTATCGGCCGTGCAGCCCGCAATGTAGAAGGGCGCGCAATTTTGTACGCTGATAAGATGACTAACTCTTTAAAGGCAGCCCTTGAAGAAAGCTCCAGACGCCGCGAAAAACAACAAGCTTATAATGCCAAATACGGAATCACACCTGAAAGTGTTAAAAAAACAATTGGAGACGTTCTCTCCAGTGTTTATGAACGTGATCATACGACAATTACCCTTCGAGAAGAAATCCAAGATCTTGTCGGGAAAGATTTAGAGAAATATAAAAAAGATCTTGAAAAACGAATGCTTCTTAATGCCGCTAATCTTGAATTTGAAGAAGCCGCACGACTAAGAGACGAATTGCGCGCTTTAGAATCTCGTCAATTGGAGTTTTTACATCGTTAATTTTCGGCTTTTCTCACAAGAAAATTTCATTGCGAAACAAAGCTATCATCCATTTTTTTTGTTTTTTATATGTTTTGTTAGCAAAAAGGTCTGTTAATTCAAAAACAGATAGAAAAAACGATCCGAATGAATACTGATTAAATAATACTATTAAAAATAGAAATTTATAAGTATACTTATAAATACTTAAATATTTTACTTTCCACAAATACTGATACTTATTACATAAATACTGCCTCGTTAATGCTTTGATTTTTAAAGAGATATAAAAGTATTGACACAACTATTTTTATCCATAAAATGAGCCTCATAAAAAAGTTTGATTGAAAGGAGATCGCGTGTTTATTCAAACAGAAGAAACACCTAATCCAGCAACCCTTAAGTTCCTTCCTGGACGAGCAGTCCTTGCAAAGGGAACTATGGACTTTCCCACCAGAGAAAGCGCTGAATCATGTCTTTTTGCAAAGACTCTTTTCACCATTAATGGCATTACAGGTGTCTTTTTCGGCTCTGACTTTATTACCTTAACCAAGCATGATCAATACGATTGGCTCGTCCTAAAACCTAAAGTCCTCGGATTTATCATGGATTATTTTATGCACCATGAAATCGTCGAAATAATCCAAGAAAAGCCCCAAGCCTCTGCAGAAAATGATTCAGAGATCGTGAAAGAGATTAAAGAAATCCTTGACGGCCGCATTCGACCTGCTGTCGCTATGGATGGCGGCGATATTGTTTTTAATCGCTTTGAGGATGGGATTGTTTATCTTGAATTGCAAGGCTCATGCTCAGGCTGCCCAAGCTCTACCGCAACTCTTAAGACAGGAATTGAGAATATGCTGAAACACTATATTCCAGAAGTCCAAGAAGTTCGAGCTGTTAACTAATAGTCTGCTTTAATTATTCAACCAATTATTGAGAAGAAAAATGATAAGAACCCCACAAAAAGCGTTCAAACATTTCTTTGATCGTAGTTTCATCGGCCTCATGAGTGTTATGGTCGTTGTTCTTTATAGTCTTGCCGTGACGTGGACACCTGAAACATTCTTTTTATCCAGCATAACGACAGAACCTCATAAAAATGCAACGTTTTCCATGGCTTCAAAAAATACGACCTTTAAGCTTGCAAAGAAAATAAATCATACAGATAATCATATTGTTGAAGAAATTTCTGATAAGAATCTTCCAAGCACTCACGAAGAACTAATTTCCACTGGAATCCCTCGAGTTTTTGCCACTCATCTTCCTGCAGAACTTGGCATGGTGATCAACATAAAAAACAAACAAGACATGTTTGTTGAAACTTTGCTCCCTCATATTTTGAAATATAATGAAGATATCCTTGCAGATCGTACCTATCTCTTGCGCTTAAAGCGTATTGTTGACAGCGGTAATTCTTTAAGTTTGGAACAACGTTTATGGCTACAAGATCTTACCAAACGTTATCATCTTAAACGCCTCTCGTTTGATGAACTTCTAAAACGTGTTGATATCATCCCAGCCTCTCTCGCTTTAGGACAAGCTGTGATTGAAAGCGGTTGGGGTGGCTGTAAATATGCCCGCAAACAAAATTCCCCTTTTGGATTTATGCAAGATAAAACACAACTTATAACATTCGATTCTTTATATAATGCTGTTAAAGCTTATATGGATACCCTTAATAAACATCCTGCTTACGATTCATTACGTCGTATCCGAGCACAACAGCGTCAAGATGGGCTTCATCCCTGCAGCTTAAAGCTTGCTGATGGCTTGTTATATTATTCAATAAGACGACAAGCTTATACACGTCAACTAAAAGAGCTTATTGATATCCATTCGCTTAAGCAATATGATTATGCTCGCTTTAAATCTGATTTGAGATCTTGACAAATCAGCCTAGTCTCTCGTCTATAAAGAAAAGTTAAAAAGAAGGTTCTATTGGCATGAAGCCGTTTTCCTCAGAATTTTTAAAAGAATCTCATGCTCGAGGTTTTATTCATCAAGGTACTGATTTAGAAGGATTAGATCAACTTTTGAGCAGTCAAACTGTCATTGCGTATCTTGGGTTTGATGCCACTGCGAAAAGTTTACATGTCGGTAACCTTGTTCAAATTATGCGACTCCGGCTTCTGCAACGTTCAGGCCATAAGCCAATTGTACTCATGGGGGGTGGCACAACCCGTATTGGCGACCCTTCTGGAAAAGATGAGATGCGTCAAGTTCTTGATGAGACTAAGATTGCAGAAAATCTTGAAAGCATAAAAAAAATCTTCGCGAAATATCTCACCTTTGGCGATGGCCCAACAGATGCTGTGATGGTTAACAATGCAGATTGGCTTAATAGCTTAAATTATCTCGATTTTTTAAGAGATTATGGACGTCATTTCTCAATCAACCGAATGTTGACATTTGATAGTGTGCGTCAACGCCTAGAGAGAGAGCAATCTTTAAGTTTCCTTGAATTCAATTATATGATCCTGCAAGCATTTGATTTTCTTGAACTCCATCGTCGTTATGGCATTAAGCTACAAATGGGGGGAGCCGATCAATGGGGCAATATTATAAGTGGTGTAGACTTGATCCGTCGCCTTACTCAGCAAGAAGCTTTTGGCTTAACATCACCTTTAATTACAACAGCTTCAGGCGCCAAGATGGGAAAAACAGCGCAAGGCGCTATTTGGCTTGAGGCGAATTTGTTGTCTCCTTACAATTTTTGGCAATACTGGCGCAACACAGCCGACGGTGATGTCGGCCGTTTCTTACGACTTTTCACAGATCTACCGCTGACAGAAATTGAGCGCCTTGAAAAACTTAAAGATGCAGAAATAAACGAAGCTAAAAAAATTCTTGCAGATGAAACGACCAAACTCTGTCATGGCGAAAATGCCGTTCTCGAAGCCCGAAAAATAGCTGCAAATCTTTTTGAGAATCCTGAAGGAAATCTTTCAGCTTCCGCTATTCCAACTATTCTTATTGACGAAAACTTATTTTCTCAAGGGTTGCCTATTTACGAAGCTCTCCGGTTAGGTGGCCTTGCAGAAAGTAATGGAGAAGCTCGTCGTCTTATCCGAGGAGGAGGCGCTCGCATCGATGATCAACCCATCGAAAATGAATCTCTCTCATTGAATTTAGGGGACCTTAAAGACAAAGATTATTTTAAGCTTTCTGCTGGCAAGAAACGACACGTGCTATTGAAACTTCAAAAGGCTTAAACTAAACAGATTTCAGCGATATCACCTTGACATCAATAAAAATCCAACGTTTAATTTAAAATAGTTATAATAAAACCATTTAATATAAAAATAATGAAAATTCTTGTCGCTGTTAAACGGGTGGTCGATTACAATGTTAAGATTCGTGTAAAATCTGATCAAACAGGTGTAGAACTCAACAATATAAAAATGAGCATGAACCCTTTCGATGAAATTGCCGTCGAAGAAGGCGTAAGGCTTCGTGAATCTGGAGTTGCCTCAGAGCTTGTTGCAATTTCCATAGGCGCTTCTATTTGTCAGGATGTTTTACGCTCAGCGATGGCCTTAGGAGCTGATCGCAGCATCCTCGTTGAAACAGAGCACACTCTTGAGCCTTTAGCTGTTGCCAAAGTTTTAAAATCTCTTGCTGATCGTGAAAAACCTGACCTTATTATCTTAGGTAAGCAATCAATTGATGATGATTGTAACCAAACAGGACAAATGCTTGCGGGTCTTTTAGGATGGCCGCAAGGAACCTTTATTTCGGACCTACAGATTGAAGATGGGCATGCTCTTGTGACCCGAGAAGTTGATGGAGGATTAGAAAAACTTCAACTTACACTCCCTGCCGTGATAACGACTGATCTTCGCTTGAATACGCCTCGTTATCCTAAACTTCCTAATATTATGAAGGCAAAACAAAAACCTTTAGAGACAATTAAAATCACTGATTTAGGAATTGATTCAACACCGCGTCATCTAATCCTTAAAGTGACTGAACCATCAAAACGTAAAGCCGGGATTAAAGTTAAAGATGTTCAAGACTTAGTTGAACGCCTTATAAAAGAAGCAAAGGTGATTTAAATGAGTGTTCTCGTTATTGCTGAGCATGATACTCGGGTTTTAAAATCTTCCACCCTGAACACGATTACAGCAGCTCAAAAAATTTCACCAACTATTGACCTTCTCGTGGCAGGTTCTAAGATTGACTCAATTGTAAAAGAAACCTCTTCTATTGAAGGGCTCGAACGTATTCTCTATGCAGATCATCCGCTGCTTAACCAAAACCTTGCAGAACCTCTTGCTGACCTTATTGCAATGCTTGGAAAAAATTATACGCACATTCTTGCCCCAGCTTCAGTCTTTGGAAAAAATTGCCTACCTCGCGCCGCAGCTCTCTTAGATGTCGCTCAACTTTCTGATATTATTGCGATCGAAAATTCAGATACTTTTATTCGCCCTATTTACGCGGGTAATGCGTTAGCAACGGTAAAATCAAATGATCCCATCAAGGCGATAACTATCAGGACAACAGCTTTTCCTCCTGCTCAAAAAGGAACAAAAATAGCCAAGATCGAGAATATTTCTCCGTCATTTACAACGACTACACTTTCTTGTTTTATTGAACGTCTTGAAGTGCCTTCAGAGCGTCCAGAATTAACAGCTGCAAGAGTTGTTGTATCAGGAGGTAGAGCTTTAGGAAGTAAAGAGAATTTTGCGCTTGTAGAGCAACTCGCTGACAAATTGAACGCCGCTATCGGCGCCTCTCGAGCTGCTGTAGATGCGGGTTTCGCCCCCAATGATTATCAAGTGGGTCAAACAGGTAAAATTGTTGCCCCAGATCTCTATATCGCTCTCGGAATCTCTGGGGCCATCCAACATTTAGCTGGCATGAAAGATAGTAAAATCATTGTGGCAATCAACAAAGATGAAGAAGCCCCCATTTTTCAAATCGCCGATTATGGCCTTGTAGGTGATATCTTTGAACTTGTTCCTCAATTAATTAAAATATTAGAAACAGAACAATCCTCTCAATAATTTTTTGATTAATTGTTATCAATGTGCCTTTAGATTTCTCCAAAAGAATCTAATTAAGGCAGGTTCCTCAAAAGCTCAATTATGATAGAAATTTTATATTCTCTTAAAACACTAGATGACTGTTCTCAGTTTTTAAGTTAAGATTTAGTAAATTATTTTAGGTTTTAAGCATGACAATTGAACTTTCTAATCTTCCTTTTGAGGAAGCCATGCGTGAGCTTGAGGCGATCGTCCGAAAGCTTGAAGAAGGACGTCTTCCTCTTGATGAAGCAATCAAAAATTATGAAAGGGGTGCGATTTTGCGCACACATTGTGAGAATCTTTTGAAAGACGCTAAATTAAAAGTTGATCAAATTGTTGTCTCTCCTGAAGGGACCCTTTCTTTGGAACGCTCCCCCCTGGAGGATGAAATATAAGTGAGGTTTTAAGTGGAAGAATTAACCTTTCTGCTTCAAGAAATACGCTTTAAAATAGATGACCACCTAAAAAAAACTATTGCTATCTTTTGCAAAAATACCCCTCATCGCCTTTATGAGGCGATGGAATATAGCGCCCTCTCTCCTGGAAAACGCTTTCGAAGCTTTTTATTGCTCGAATTTGGCCAAGCTTTTGAAGTTCCTGAGACTCAACTTCTTCAAGTTGCGACAGCGATTGAATTTGTGAATGCCTACTCTCTTGTTCATGACGATCTTCCTTGTATGGATGATGCAGCTTTAAGACGCGGACAACCAACCACTCATCTTAAGTTTGATGAAGCCACGGCCCTTCTTGCTGGAAATTCTCTTCTTACAGCAGCGTTTCAACTTTTAAGCATGGAAGACACCCATTCAGACCCAACCATACGTCTCCACCTAATTATGGCGCTTGCAAAAGCGTGTGGCTCTCAAGGAATGATGGGAGGGCAAATGTTGGATCTCTTAGGAGAAACGAGACTATTTAGTTTAGATGAAATTCAACAAATGCAAACCTTAAAAACAGGTGCTCTTCTCATTTTTTCTTGTGAAGCAGCAGCAATCTTAGGTAATAAAGACGCTCATCTCATAAATGAAGTTCGTCGCTTTAGTACTCACTTAGGTCTTGCTTTTCAGATTACAGATGATCTGCTTGATTATGAAAGTTCACCAGAAAAAACTGGAAAAACAGTTGGTCTTGATAAGCAAGCGAACAAAGCAACCTTTGTAAAACTTCTCGGAATTGAAGAGGCACGTATTCGCGCAAAAGAAGAAGTTGAAAAGGCTTTACTGGCTCTTCAAGAAATCGGCCTTTCTTCTTCTAAACTCGAAAAAGCTGCTTTGTCTCTTTTAACCCGTAGTCTCTAAGCTCCCTTTATCCCTTGTTGCTCAGCAAGCATACCTTCCAACCAGTGAATATCATAATTACCTGCAATGACATCTGGATGATTCACTAATTTTTGGTGCAAAGCTAAATTAGTTTGAATCCCCCCAATAACATACTCTTGAAGCGCACGTCTTAAGCGCATTAAACAAGCTTGACGATTCTCACCATACACAATGAGTTTTGAGACTAAGCTATCATAATGAGGAGGAACCGTATATCCATTATAAAGATGGCTATCAACGCGCACATGCAACCCACCAGGAGCATGATAGTTTGTAATTTTTCCTGGACTTGGAATAAACGTTTCTGGATCTTCCGCATTGATCCGACATTCAATCGCATGCCCTTTGAAGCGGATATCTTCTTGAGTTAAGGTGAGCTTTTCGCCTGCCGCAACTTTAATTTGTTCACAGACTAAATCAACACCTGTAATCATTTCGGTGATAGGATGCTCAACTTGAAGACGCGTATTCGTTTCAATGAAATAAAATTGTCCGTTTTCATATAGAAATTCAAATGTTCCAACACCTCGATATCCCATAGCACTCACTGCTTTAGCAACAAGAGTCCCAAGTTCATGGCGTTGTTGTGGGCTAATTGCAGGAGAATTAGCTTCTTCCCATACTTTTTGATGTCGTCTTTGGATAGAACAGTCTCGTTCTCCCAAGTGGACCGCATTGCCATAATTATCAGCTAGGACTTGAATTTCAATATGGCGTGGCGTCTCAAGATACTTTTCCATGAAAACTTGTTCGTTGCCAAAATTGGCTTTGGCTTCACTGCGAGCAATCGAAAGAGCTTCTGAAATATCCTCGAAGCGACGGACAACTTGCATCCCTTTACCACCCCCGCCACCTGCTGCTTTGATAAGCACAGGAAGTCCAATTTTTTGTGCAAAAGCGAGCCCTTCTTCATCTGACGAAATCGGCCCATCTGAACCTGGCACAACAGGAATTCCTAAAGCTTTCACCGCGTTTTTTGCCGTGATCTTGTCTCCCATGATACGTGTATGCTCTGCACTGGGACCAATGAAAGTGAATCCATGTTCTTCAACCATTTGAGCAAATTCATAATTTTCAGACAGAAAACCAACACCTGGATGAATCGCATCAGCCCCAGAAATTGTGGCCGCTGAAATAATGGCTGGCATATTGAGGTAGCTTCCTTTAGCCGGAGCTGGGCCAACACAAAGGCTTTCATCTGCTAGACGGACATGCATTGAATTTGCATCCGCCGTTGAGTGAATAGCAACCGTGCCAATGCCCATCTCGCGACAAGCTCTTAGCACGCGAAGAGCAATTTCACCGCGGTTTGCAATTAGAATTTTCTTAAACATTTTTTTACTCAATGATTAATAATGGTTGATCAAATTCAATAGGATCGCCATCGCCAAACAAAATTTGACTTACTGTTCCTTCTTTAGGAGCACGAATCTGATTCATAACCTTCATGGCTTCAATAATAAGAAGTGTCTGGCCTTGAGTGACTTTTGTTCCTACTTTGATAAAAGGCTCTGCCCCTGGCGTGGAAGCCGCATAAGCTGTTCCTACCATCGGCGCTTTTACAGCACCAGGATGACGACTTATATCAACTGGAGCAGCTTCTTGGGGCGCGAGAGCAGGCGCAGCCCTAGATAGAGTAGGAATGATTGTAGGAGTTTCAACTGTCGCAACTGCCGTTAAATTGCGCGCAATCCTTAAACGGCTATTTTCTTGCTCTATTTCAATTTCTGATAGGCCTGTTTCATTAAGGATTTCTGCAAGTTTACGAACAATTTTTTCATCAAAAGATAAAGGGTTTGCCATGCGGTTCTCTCGTATACAAAGTTATTAACTTGATGGGGTTATACCATGGACAAAAGTAAAAAGCCAAATAGTATCAACAGGACAACTTAATTATAAATTTAACTTATTGTAAAATAATAATTTTAATTTCTAAATTCAATTTCCTTTAACTGGCATGTCTCAGTCCATAAAAGGTAAGATTTGATCTCTTTATTCGGATAAATATTCTGAATAACTTCTTTATAAATCTCTATTTTTTCTCTCTCTTCAAGCGAAATTTCCGTTAAAAATTCAGTAGGATCCGTTTTATAAGTCACTATATAAACAACTTGATCCCGAACAACGACGAGATCGATTTGTCCGGTGACTTGTCTCCCCTTATAATGCCCTGCAAAAGGAACTTCTGGATATATCGCCTCCGCAAATAAAAAACTTAAATTCGGATGATTTAAAATATTGATCACAATATGATAGCATTTTTCACATAATTCCCTAGAAATTGAAGAAAAATATAACCTAAAAATCTTTTCTGCTTCTTTTTCATAAGATTCTGGCGAACAGAGAAGTAAATTTTTAAACAATTTACGAAGAATTTGTTCCTGAAAATATTGACCTCCTTCACCTTGGTTAAGAACACTTTCTTCAATCATAGAAGAAATCAATCCTTCCGTTTTCTCTTCTTGGGGAAAAGGATTCTGTAAATATTTCGGCAAAGAAAAGGACGACTTGTTAGATGAAGCTTTCATTAGATCGGAGATATGCTTTACTTGAGATTCTTTATAAATCCGTAATCCTGTCCCTTTGACAGACCCATCATCAAATTCTATTTTTTGAGAAATCGGCTCTAAAGCTTGCGAAAGAACTTCATACCAAGACTCTGCGGCTGTTGTTCTAGACTTAACACCAATAATATAGAGATGTTCCTCAGCTCGAGTCATAGCCACATAAAGAAGACGCCAATATTCAGCTTGCTGTTCTGCTTGCAATGATTCTTTGATTTTTTTCAGGGGATTTGGCAGCTCATCATGAGAAGATGCCCACAACAAAAGTGGATTTGGTTTCTCTTGCCATAAAAATTTATCGCGCCAAACAGGCTTTGTCGTGGTGTCAGCTAGAATCACAACGGGGGCTTGTAATCCTTTTGCCCCATGAACCGTCATTATTCGAACTCCACCATTTGCTTTTGAAAAATCTCTTTTCACTTCAATGTCAGTTGATTTTACCCATATGAGAAAGTCTTGTAGAGAAGAACAGTGTTTTCTTTCATAATCTAGACAAAGAGTTAGGAATTCTTCGATCGCATCTAAACACTCTTCTCCTAAGCGAGCATGAAAATTTTTACGTCCTTCCAAACGGTTTAAAAGGTCAGAATACAAGGCAAAAGGCCCCACATAATCAACCTTATTTCGAAGCTCTGAAAGAAAAATATAATGTTTTTGATAAGCTACGTCTTTTTGAAGTCGTCTCCACAAGGATTCTCCTTGTCGATTATATGCAAGCCGAAAAAGATCTTCATCATTAAGCCCTACAAGCGGGCTCTTAAGAACACAGGCAAGAGTTAAATCATCGGAGGGTAACAATAAAAATTCCCCTAAGGCGATTAAATCTTGAATGGAAATCTCATTTAAAAGAGAGAGCCGATCTGGTCCTGTCACCGGGATTCCCTGTGCTTTTAAGGCAGAAATTAAAGAAGACATCAAAGAGCTTCTCTCTCGAAGCAAAATCAAAATATCCGAAGGTTCTATAAAACGCCCTTGAACTTCTAAGTAAATTTTTTGATCCAGCCATTTTTTAATTTTTTGAGCAAGACATTCACTCAGATGGTCTCGATTCGTTGTTTCTTTATCTTCTGATTCAAGTAAGGGCCATAGTTCAACAACCCCACCCTTGTGCTCATGATGACTAATATGCCTTACTTCTTCGCCCCCTGTTGTGATAGCAGATTTAACTTCTTTATGAGAACAAAGGGCATTCACAGCTTCTAAAATAACTGAGGTTGATCGATAGGATTTTTCCAATGAAAGTGCATGAAAATTCTTCTGAGCGGCTTTAATTGTGCGCTGATATAGAGTGCTCTTTTTCTCAAAAATTGCAGGAGACGTTCCTTGAAAACTATAGATTGACTGTTTTGGATCACCCACGGCAAATAGGGTGCGACTTGTTGACCGTGCACTCATACCCGCATAAAACTCTTCAATTAATGCTTGGATAATAGCCCACTGCGCTTCATTGGTATCTTGAGCTTCATCAATTAAGAGATGATCAATCCCTCCATCAAGCTTATATAAAACCCAAGCGGAGAGATCCACATCGGTTAAAAGTAACTTAGCCTTTTGAATAAGATCGTTGTAATCGAGAGAGTGTTTTATATTTTTTAGGCGCTCATAATTTTCTAAGATAACGGCGCCCAAAACATATAAAGCTTCTGTCATTTTCATACTAAAGAGGCTTTTTTGTTTTTGAAAAACATCCTGAAGCGCCTGAGCTTCTTTAATCAACACATCTAAAACATAAGGAAAATCCTGACAAATCGCCGTCGAAGCTAATTTTTTACGAATTTCTCCTTCTACTGTTAGAAAATGACTCGCATAAGAATCAAAATCTTTCTGCGTAAAAGAATCTTGTAAAGCAAGGAAAGCTTGAATAGCTTCACCGCGCGCGACATCTGTTTTCCCGCCTTTTATTAAGCAAGAACTCACATTTTTAAGCTCATCTAAATGCTCTTTGTGAGCCTCTTGAAACTGAAGAAGATAGTCTTCAGCCGTATCTGTCTCACAGCATCCAAAAAGCTCCTCCAGATTATGACGGGCTATTTCAAGACCTTTACCTAAGACTCTTTGAAGACGTTCAGGTCTTTCAATAAGGTTCTCTATAATTTCTTGAAAAGTTGATACATGTAAACGTTCTGTTAAGAGTGTTATTGACTGCTTCAGTATTGAAGAAGTGGTAGAAAATGTCAAAATCTCTTCAACAGCCTGGGTTAAAAGTGCTTGGCTTTCATGCTCCGCTAGAATTTTAAAATTCGGCACAATTCCCGCTTCCACAGGAAACTGCACAAGTAAAGACTGACAAAAACTATGAATTGTCGTAATTCGTATGCTAGGGACCACATGTATAAGATCTATAAAAAGAGAACGTGCTTTGGCTTGTTCTTCTTGAGAAGGAAGTCTTTCTAAAAATTGCTCTAGACTCTCTTTTAATTTTCCATCTGAACACGTTGCCCACTCTAAGGTATGATTGAGGAGCCTCTCTTTCATTTCTGCGGCAGCTGCTTTTGTGAAAGTAAGGCACAGAATTTTTTGAGGTTCAGCGCCTGTCAATAACAACATAAGAAGTCTATCTGTAAGGATTTTAGTTTTCCCTGTTCCTGCTGAAGCAGACACCCATACATTAAAGTCTGGATTAAGAGCTAAATGCCTTGAATTAGAAAGCTGCATTACAAACCCTGCCATTCTTGAATTCTCGATAAATGATGATAAGGTGAAAAAGACGGCGCAATCTCAAGAATCGGACAGGAAGCATAAGGTTTTTTGGGATCATCATATTCATTAATCATCTCTTGAAGAGATTTTAACGCTTTTTCAACAAGATCACCTTCGGCCATATCCAAAAGCATGCCTGCTGGTTGCCCTCCTGATAAATGCATATACCGCATTACAATTGAACGATGAGAATCTATTCCTTGAAATCCTCCTCTTTGTAAAATAGCCGCCTCAAGAGGAAGCTGTGGTTTTATTCCCTGGTCGATTTCTTTTCGGGTTGGAAGCCTTCCCGTTTTATAATCAATAAGGCAAGCTGTTCCATCTTCATTAAGGTCAATTCTATCCGCTGTTGCTTTAAGTTTGAAAAGCCCAAAAGGACCTTCAAGGAAGATTTCACCTCGGGCTTCGACAAATCTTGTGGTTGGGATTAATGTTCTTTCAACCCCTAAAAACCAGGTGATAAGTCGATTAAATCGCGTCCACCAAAATGACGCAACAACAGGATGACTTAAAGCGTCATTAAAAGTATTCTTTCCTAAATTAGAAAGAATTTCATGAGCTTGTTCATCTTGTACTGCATTTCCTTGTTTAAAAAATGTTTCGAGAATTTGATGAATCATCACCCCAAACAAGGCTGGACTGAGCCCTGGCTCCAAAGGGTCCAGAGGTTTCAACTTTAAGATTTCTCGCGCATAAATAGAATAAGGATCCCGAATCCATGTCTCAATTTGAGTCACACTCAACGTACGAGGCCGCGCCTCAAGAGGAGGACAAGGCGCAGGACGAAAAAGGATTTTTTGCTCTAAAGGATGATCTAAAATTTTTGCCCATTGCTGATAAACAGAACTTAAGTAGTGAGTTTCGTATTGCCCTTTGGCTTTAAGTTTTGCCAACAATTCTAACCACCATCTCGATGCAGGCTCAATCTGCCCTTCTTCACGCAAAGCCCGCGTCAAAATAACTTCAGGCGCTCTTAAAAGATTAACCCATAAATTCTTTTTAAGCTCATACCACTTAGCTCTCGTTGGGAGCCCTAGAATAGTTCGCATACCTTCATTCAACCAAGGACTTTGTTGAGAGTTCCCTGGCCAATTTTTCTCGTTCATCCCGCCAATAATTAGATAATCAACTGTTTGTAATTGAGCCTCTAGAGGCCCCCAGATATGGAGTCTTGGATGAACACCATAAGAGGGCCGAAGCGTTACTTGATTTAGAAGTTTTTCCAAAACAAGCGGATAATCTGTTCCCTTTATTTTAAGATGGCTTAAAGCTCGATCCAGTCCTTTTAATTGTGACGTAAATTCCTTGTAGCCTCTATAATCTTCAACCGTATCTGATGATAAAAATTTAATAAATTGCACATGTGCCTCTACTAAATCCTTTAACCGAATTGTTTGCTGTGAAAGCAAATATTTTAAAGAAGAAGCTCCTTCTTGAAGAGAAAGTAAAAAATTATAGAGCTCTGTTCCTTTCGGAATTTCTTTTAGAAGAGAAAATATATTGCCGGAAAATAACCGACCCCGCAAATGCTGGATTTCAAGTTTCTCTATGTGAGTTTTATGGATTTGAGCCATATAAGGGTGCTTAAGTAAGCTCAAAAAGGAAATACTTTCGAAATCTTTCAAAACACAATTAAGGGAATGCCTAAAAAAAAGACCTAAAGGAATCTCTGATAAATTCTTCCCATAAGAATCATCAATATTTAAATTCCACCGCGCAAGTTCCGATATAACGCGTTCTGCCAAAGCACGCAAAGGCGTAATTAAGGCTATTGTTTTATCCGATTCCTCAAGTTGCTCTCTCATTAAGAGAGCAATAACTCTGGCTTCTTCTTCAAGAGATGAAAATTCTCTTAAATGGAATTTTTGAGTCAGTGTCTCTGTGCGCGTCGCTGCTCCTTGTTTTTCATCTTGAGAAAAGGATGTTTCAGCAGAAAATAAATTTATGAGTGTCTTTTCTTCCAAACTATTCCAGCAATTTTCTCGATATACTTTTCCTTTGGGAAGTTGCTCTATCGCCGCTATAAATCTTTGCACAACCGGAATATCTTCCTCAAAACCCGCTGCAATGACCGGAATCTGCAGAGGATTTTGCTTCCATGCCTCAATCTGTAAATTAAGAAATTGCACAAAATGTATACACGGATCGCTGCGTTTTATTTGCCTTAAAAAACGAGGCCATCTCTCTTGAATGATTTCCAAATATTTTAAGTTCTCTTGCCAATGAGCCGCAAAAGCTTCAGGCGTTAATTTTCGGGCTCTCTCGAAAGGTATTTCAGCAAAAATAAATTCATCATGGAGGGATGACAGAGATTCTGCAAATTGGTTCGCTTGTGATTCTTCACGTACATATGGCTTTAAAAAATTAATAAAATGCAATTCACGTTCAAAAAAAGAGACTGGTGGAAGCAATTTACCTAAAAAATTATCGGCCTGAGTCGCCCAATCTCTCAAAGTAGTTACCTGCGGCAAAATAAATGTGTTGCCGGGAAAAAGGTTTTGCAATTCTTCAATAAACTGTCGTTTTGCACGTCGGGAAGGCAGAAAAACGAGGGCTTTAGATACCTCCAAAGGCTCCTCTTGACACGAATGATAGAGCTGCCATGCAAGTTGCTTTAAAGGATTAGCAGAGGACTTAGATAACGTCTGAAACGAAAGCATCTAAGTGAATTTTCTCTAAACGACTGACCCAATTCCCATGGGGTATAAGGCCTATTTCACGCGTTTGATTATCACCTTGCAGCTTCAATGAAACTTCAAGATAATTCTTAAAAATAAACTCTTTTCCTAATCTCTCTGGCCATTCCAAAAGGATAATTCCGCGCGCAAACGCTTCCTCTATCCCCAAATCCCAAATTTCTGTAGATGATTTAAGCCGATAAAGATCAAAGTGCCAAATATCTCCAGGAGTCCTCTCATAAATTTCTACCAACGTAAAAGTAGGGCTTGGTACTGTCATCTCAGGGTGGGTCAATTCTCGAATGAACGCTCGAGCAAATTCTGTTTTCCCTGCCCCTAAATCTCCTTGCAACATAATCACATCTTTTGGCGCTGAACATTGAGCAAGTTGTTGAGCTATTTGTTGCGTTTCCTGAAGCGTGGATAAAAAGAAAGTTTTCATGACTACTTTACTGCCCTTCAATCACAACAAATGCTAAAGCTTGAGTTTGAGTATCAGATAAACTCAGATGTAAAATTTCTTTTTGATACCCTTCTAAGCGTTGCTGTAAAATTCGTTGTGCCATACCATAAACACGAAGCTGGGGCTGCCCTGTTGCTTCGTTGTAAACTTCTACTTCAGTTAACAAAATCCCTTGAGAAAAACCTGTTCCTAGCGCTTTTACAAATGCCTCTTTCGCCGCAAAACGTTTTGCAAATGAGGCAGCAGGACGAGATAAAGCCAAAGCAGTTGTGATTTCAATAGGCGTAAAGACACGTTTCATAAACCGATCCTTATGACGATTCAATAAGTCCTCTATACGCTTGATTTCTACAAGATCAGTCCCAATACCAATAATCAATTTAAGCCTTACAATTCCAAAATAATTTCTCTATAGCTATCATAGAATGACTCTATGGTCACTATCAACACTCGAAATCGCTCGACAAATATTTAGGGTAAAAAACCGATAAGACGATGAACCTCTTTAAGAGTTGCACGCGCTTTGGTGGTTGCTTTCTCTTGTCCCACTTTGAGGATGGCTTCTAACTCACTCTTATCTTGTAACCATTTATTTGTCTCTTGACGAATGGGCCCTAAGGTAGATATCGCAAGTGCTGCAAGTTTAGGTTTAAAGATAGAAAATAAAGAACCTTTAAATTCTTGTAAAATCTTCTCAACAGAACATCCGGCCAGAGCTGCATAAATTGTCACTAAATTTTGGGCTTCCGGACGCCCGGACAATTCTTCTAAACTCTCAGGTAACGGTTCTGGATCTGTTTTAGCTTTACGGATCTTTTGATTTATCTCATCATCGCTATCCATCATATTAATCCGAGAAAGATCTGAAGGATCAGACTTACTCATCTTCTTAGTTCCATCGCGCAAGCTCATGACGCGAGGCGCAACACCTAAAATTTGAGGCTCTGGTAAAATGAAAAAATCACAATTATAAGCTCGATTAAAAGCGCCAGCGATATCTCTTGCAAGCTCAAGATGCTGTTTTTGATCTTCGCCAACCGGGACATGAGTTGTTTGATAGACGAGAATATCTGCCGCTTGTAAAACGGGATAAGAATAAAGCCCCAAGGCTGCTTGCTCACGCTGTTTGCCAGCCTTATCTTTAAATTGAGTCATACGATTGAGCCACCCAAGAGGCGTCAAACAACTTAAAATCCATGCAAGTTCAGCATGCTGGGAAACATGACTTTGCACAAAGACAAGAGATTTGCGAGGATCAATTCCTGAGGCAAGATAAGTCGCGGCTACCTCAAGTGTGCGTGATTTCAACATAAGAGGATCTTGGGGAACTGTAATTGCGTGAAGATCAACAATACAAAAAAGAGCCTCTCCTTCTGATTGAAGAGGTATCCAATTTTTAATGGCACCCAAATAATTCCCTAAGGTTAAATTTCCTGAGGGTTGAATGCCTGAAAAAATGCGCCTCATGACTCTTCTCCAAATTTAATCTTCTTAAATTTTTTCTTTGCCTCAATAAAATTTAAGGCCCCAGCTAATTGAGCAATACTCATAAAACTAATGATTCCACCGCCAACCAAATAAACCAAAGCAAGTATTTTGTCAGAATACGACCCTTCCAAGAGGGGCCCAACAAGTGACTTCAATATAAGGATAGCGAGGCTTGTGAAAAAACCCGCAACAAGCATCCTCGGAATAAAGTGTTTAATTCGGTCGTTCAAATGAAACTGCTTATGTTGCCAAAGTTTATATACCAGAATTCCGACATTAACCCATGAAGATATAGCTGTAGCAATCCCAATCCCCACATGACCATAAGAACGCACCAAACAAAGAGCGAGAACAAGATTTGTAACAATTCCTATAGCTGCCGCAATGAATGGAATTAATGTATTCTCACGCGCAAAAAAGGTGGAAGAAAAAACCTTAATGAGAATATAAGCAGGAAGACCCATTGCTAAAGCGATAAGTACATAAGAAGTTTGTTCTGTTGCATAAGCAGAAAAATGTCCATGCTCAAACAACACATGAACCAATGGTTTTGCTAACAAAATTAATCCTATCATGGCCGGAAAAGTGAGCAGTAAAGCATATTCTAACGCTAAATTCTGGCTTTGTTCTGCTTTTTGATACTCCTCGGCCCGAATTTGTTTAGAAAGAAGAGGAAGTAGAGCTGTTCCTACAGCTGTCCCTAACACGCTAATCGGAAGCTGCACAAGTCGATCCGCATAATGAATAAAAGAGACGCCCCCAGCAGGTAAAAAAGTTGCAATCAACAGATCTAAAAGTAAGCTAATTTGAACGACGCCAGAACCGGCCAAAGCTGGCCCCAAAAGTTTAAAGAATTTCTTAACCCGTGGCGTAAATTGAGGACGAGATAAATGCAAAACAATATGATTTTTAAAGGTGGGAACTAAGACCCATACAAACTGAACGATCCCACAGACAAGGACCCCCACTGAGAACGCATAACCATCTGTCGCTAAACCGAACCCCATCAATAAGTAGACAATCGCTATTATTATAATATTCCCAACCATTGGGGAAGAAGCAACAGCCGCAAATTTATCAAGAGAATTTAAAATACCACTATAGAGCGCGGTTAAAGACATAAAAAATATAAAAGGAAATGTAATACGGGTAAATTGAACGGCGAGCTGAAATCTCTCCGGTGTCTTTGAAAATCCATGAGCCACGACGGAAAGGATCTCAGGCATAAAGATTTCAACAACAGCCACAAGAATAAATAAAACAACTAATAAAACCATTAGGATTTCTTCAGCAAAACGACGCGCTTCGTCTTTCCCTTTGGTGGCTAAAATGCCTGAAATCATGGGCACAAAAGCAGCATTAAAAGCTCCTTCTGCAAGTATTTTACGAAACATTGAAGGAAATTTCAGCGCAAGGACAAATGCATCTGCAACAATACTTGCCCCCAAGAATCGAGCCATGAGAATTTCGCGCACAAAGCCAAAAACACGACTTCCCATTGTATACCCACCAATTGTTGCAATGGAACGTACAAGAGTCATTCTATTAACCTCTATTTATTTTTATTGTTGTCATATCACAATTTTTAAAAACCGTGCCAACGATTTATCAGAAGGAAATATCCTCTTTTAAAAACAAGGCATGAAGCGACTTAAGGTACAAGTTTTTAAAATTGTAATTTCTTTCTGGTTAAGTATTTACCGATATCTTGCCAATAGAATGCTTTTGAAGCGATGGCCGAAATACCATATCCCATCCCTCCTAATAAAATAGTGATAAGTAAATGCCAGAGTTTATAGGAAGAACAAAAATGAGATTTCAACCCCCAATCAAGCCCTTTAATAAAAACACCCATCAAACATGTTGCAAGAATAATCCGTGGAAAGCGTACCTTGAAACGTTCATCGAATTTGATGAGGCGCTCCTTTGTTAATATCCGCAAAAGATATCCAGCATTGATCCAGGCTGCTAAGGCCGTCGATAAAGCAATGCCCACATGCTTTAAGGGTACTATCAAGATAAGATTACAAACAATATTGGTTCCTAAAGAGAAAAGAGCTGCCCTTAACGGCGTTTTAGTATCAAGCTTGGCGAAAAAAATAGTCGATAATATTTTAATCAGAATGTAAGCGGGTAACCCTAAGGCAAAAGCCGCTAAAACCTTTGAGGTTTCGAGAGATTCATAGGCTCCAAAATGGTTTCGCTCAAAAAGCACCGAGATAATCGGATGCGCTAATAAAATTAAAGCGGTTGCCGCAGGCAAGGTGAGAATCAGCGAATACTCTAAAGCTCTATTTTGCATATAAACGGCGGCGTCTATTTCACCTCTCTGAAGATGCTTGGCCGTCAGAGGTAACAAGGCGGTGCTCATCGCAATCCCAATCAAACTTAACGGTAATTGATTGAGACGATCCGCAAAAAATAAGAAGGAAACGGCCCCTGTCGGAAGAAAAGAAGCAATCATAACGTCAACAAACAAATTGACTTGAACAACTCCGGCACTTATAGCCCCAGGAACCATCGTCTTTAAAAGGTTTTGAACATCAGATGTAAGCTTGGGCCAAACCCATTTAAAACGCACTCCATGAGAATACGCTGAGTAATGAAGCCAAGCATACTGACCTATTCCGGCAACCATCACACCCCAGACCAAAGCATGCCCTATTGTTGGGAAAGATTTATTGAAAGCCAGCATGGCTGTAATCATGCTGATATTGAGGAGAATTGGGGCAGCAGCTGCCGAAGAGAAACGACCCAATGAATTTAAGATCCCTCCCAAGCAAGCACTTAAGGAGATAAAAAGAATATAAGGGAACGTAATTCTTGTAAAATCAATCGCATATTGCAAGCGCTCTGGTGTTTCCTCAAATCCAGGCGCCAAGATATAGATTAACCAAGGAATCGTCACTTCTACAAAAGCAACCAGAAGCACAAGCACCAAAAAAAGAACAGATATAATTTGTTCTGCATATCGTGTTGCTTTTTCTAAGCCTTCACTCGTATAGAGTCGTGCAAAAAGAGGAACGAAAGCGGCATTAAAAGCCCCTTCTGCAAAAAGACGCCGAAAAAAATTAGGGAATTTAAAGGCAACAAAAAAGGCATCGGCAATCGGACCAGCCCCTAAAAATGAGGCAATAAGGATATCCCGAGCAAATCCAAGAATTCGACTGATGGCCGTGAAACCAGCGATCGTTGTAACTGACCGTAGTAAATGCATTTATGCCCTAACGTTTCTTTGTAAATTCACTATAGACCTTTCTGTTATATAAAGTCTTGCTTTCTTGTGGAAATAAAAAATTTTTCATATTGCTTTAAACTTGAAAGACAGCCTTGACTATAGATGTCTTTTAACAAATTTTTTCTGAATCATCTTGATTTTCCACCTGCAAAAAGCTTTGAACACTCTAAGGTTCGAGTCTTTAATTATCAAGAATATGGCTCCCTCAGCTCAAACCCCCACTCCCCTTTAGAGGAGGGGCTGCTAGATCAATCTGTTGTGGAGCAGACCACGCCATCGGAATCTTTACTTCAATCTCATGTTCTATCATTCCAAGCCCTTGAAGATCGCTATGCGCTATCCAATACCCAGAACGCCCGATTTTATCCCCACGACGCCACCACTTCTTTTCAAGGCTCGATCCAGTTAAGGTATTGATGAGGCCTTCAGGAAACTTATCCTGCAGGAGGCGACTAATATCCGTACGACCTTCATACCGTTGATACCACTCTGCCGTCACTGTGACATCAATCGCAGCCAAGGGAGTGGCAGTCCGGGAAATTTTCAAACTATCTCGAAAAAAATTTCCTTTTATTTTGAGGGATTCTTGGCCCCAGAAATAATCGGATAAGGTTACCTTTGGAGTCGTTCGCGACCAACAATAAAGGGCAGATCTTGCTTCAAGATTTTCAACAGGATCCTCTACATGATCTTCTTGGATAAAAAGGGGATCCCAAAAAGGCGCTTCTTTCAATGTCTCAGTAAGATCTTGCAAGATTTCTTTCGCATGACTGGGCTCGGCAATCAAAAGGATTTTTAATGTCTCTCCCTCAATTTGTTCAGGAATCGACAAAATTCTTCCTCGAAATAGGAGCTCAACCCCGTACCCTCGATCGCCTGAAATAAAAGCCCATTGGTGCCGATCTGGACTTAAAAGGCCACATTTAGGATTAATAATTTGCACACATGCCGTGGGATACTTGGCCTCTTGTCCGACAATCTCAAAACTAAACAGAGCCTCATCCTGACGCGCATGAATAACAGGGTCAAATTGGTCATTCTCATGACACCATACAAAATAAAATTTCATTCTTACCTCTTTCTGTTTAACAAACCTATCGACAACCTTTCTTCTTTCAGGATATAAAAACTAAAATATTTTTTAACTAATGAAGTCCCTCTCATGAACCCAACTGATAAAATGTTTCCTTCCTCCCATTCTTCACTGAACTGGCTTACACGTAAAGGATACCTCCAAGGTGTTTTCTGGATTGTGCTGGTCTGCCTCATTAGTAACCTTAATGATATCCTCATGCGCCTAGCGGGAACACGACTTCCTAGTATGCAAATCTCTTTCTTCCGTTTCTTTTTTGCCTTTCTCACTCTCATTCCTTTCATTATTACGCGCGGGAAAAACGCTTTTAGAACGGCTCAACCTGGCTTTCATTTTTTACGCGCCATTCTGGGATTTGGTGCTGTTGCTTTTTGGTGTACAGGCGTCAGTAAAGCCCCTCTTACCGTGGTCAGCACCATCGCTTTGACGGTTCCCATTTTTGTTCTTCCTATGGCATTTCTTCTTCTCAAAGAAAATGTCGGCTGGCAAAGAACAACTGCAACTCTTACAGGCTTTGCGGGAATTCTTGTCATCATCAAAGGAACAGCCGGCGAAGAGAGTTTTTTAAATTCTCTTTATCACCTCGATAACGGCTCTGTTTTTCTGATCGTTGCCGCTATCTTGTTCGCTCTAAGTGACATCCTAAATAAAAAAATGGTTCATCAAGAATCTCCCCTAACCATGTTGTTCTATTTTGCAGCAGGAACATCTTTATTTGGAATCATCCCCGCTGTCATGGTCTGGGAAACACCCACGACCACCGAACTTTTTTATCTCTTTTTCTTGGGCGCCGGAGGCAATTTAATCCTTTATTTCCTTCTTAAAGCTTTCGCCGCAACCGATGTTTCTGCTCTTGCCCCTTATCGCTACGTAGAGCTCATTTTTGCAACCTTTTTTGGGTATGTCTTATTCCAAGAAATCCCAACAGAAATGACCCTATTAGGTGCCTTCATCATTGTACCTAGTACATTTGCCATTGCTTATTACGAGACACGACAACAAGCAAAAAAGGCTTAAATCAGAATACACATCTATCCTCGGTAAAGCGGGAACAGAAAACTTCTTCTTCGGGAATTTCTCTCTTATTGGAGTCCTGCCTTCACGCCATTGCCCCGAAAAAAGGCCTCTTACACTTCTTCAAGTTCAATTCCCCATCCGACTTGATGCCCCCATTCATCTGTTTCAATCCTATGATGCGTCATCATCATATCAAGTAACGGCCGATAGCTGATAAAGAGCCTCTTGCCTTCAAGAGGAGCTTCCTCTAGAAGAACTTCTGCCTCATCAACTTTGAGGATTTTTACCGTTTCCCTCGTGTCATCAAAAACAATGACAGAGCCTTGAATCGGGACACGAGAAAGTTCTATCTTTTTCTGCTTCCCATCTCCGACAAACTCTTGACATAGCCTCTGGATACAGCCAACACGCACGAGCCCCCCTCGCCACCATTTTTCAATTGCAGGCGTTGTTTTATCGTTGCCTCGAATCTTGGTACGATACTTACAGTGAGTCTCATTCCCAATAAAGATGAGCTTACCTTCAATCGTACGCCGATATTCTCCATTTCGAATGGGCATCAAGAGTTGATGACATCCCCGGGCCGAGAAAGGTGGAAATCCACCCCCTTCGATTGTTAAATCTGTTTCCATGATAACCTCCTTACCATCTTACCCATCGAGGCAAGGGATGAGCTTGGGCCAGAGATGTCCGGCGTAAATATCCCTCAAGTGCATCAATAATGGCCTGCTCGTCTTCATAAGAAGGTTCTTGTGTTAAACCAGCCTCTAGTCCTAATTGATGAATATTCTTTGTCTCTAGTGTCATGTGATACCTCCTTTTTTAATTTATGATTTGTTTTTTCTAGTTTCAGACATCTGGGAGGCTCTTATTCCGGTCCCGTGCATCATGTTTCTCTTTCTTAAAGACCACTCAATCAGCATTTCTTGATCTTTATCTTTGAACGTTTTTATCTGTTTAAAAGTCATTTTTATTCTCCCTGTTTTGTTTATTTAGTTTTCTAATCTTTGTGTGCCTTTCGGCACGTTTTTTCTTTGTTGTAGGGTCTCATCAAAACCTCTTATTTCTTGGTTTTGATGTTCTGAGGTCATCGATAAAGTTTCCCTCGGGTTTTATTTGTGAGGTTAACCGTGACGTTTTTCCTCAGCTTACGTTCTGCTTTACCTATGTCATGTCTTTCTCCTTTCTTTGTTTATCTTCACCCTGATAAAACCCAAGAATCCTTCTTCTTCTTTTCCAGACTTCAGATTTCATCATGTTTATTCCTATTCAGTCCTGGCGGATGACGAGCGAAAGGTTGCTATCTCTTTCGCTCTCTTTCAAAGAGTGCTTTCACCACTCAATGTACCCTTCTCTTTGCAACCTATGGTTCTTCTCCAACAAGCTCTCCCGTTTCTTAACCTACGTCATTCTCGGGCGTGTCCCGAGAATCTCAAGCGACTGATAGATCTCGCCTGTCACCATTCGATCTATCCCAAACCTTTCCATCACGAATCGATTCATCCCGATTCTTTTTGTCACCACTCCTCTCTTCACCGTGCCTTTCACGCACGCTGAGGGGTTCCTCCCCCTTTCATTAGGCAAAGAGAGAGCATTCGCTCAAAAAAGAGCGTTAAAAAGAACACTTAAGAGTTTGCTAGACTCTATTGTTTTAAAAGGACGGAAGGAGAGGAATTATTGAAGAAGATTGAAGGCTTTTTAAAGGCCTTCAAGGAAGGAAAATATCATCTCTGACCATCTATTATTAGACTATCACACCTTGATACAAATTTCAAGAAAATTCAGTGCGATTATCAAATAATGGGAAGAACTCTTTCCCCTTTAAGCCCTTGTCTTTAAAGAAATTTTCCCTTGAAACTCAATAAGAATCTTCTTTAGAAAGATGCCGTATTCTTGAGTTCTTTACTTACCTGAAGGTGCCTTAGTCACTATTAATTCAAGCTCAGGCCTTTTTATTTCTAAAAGTCTTTTCAATTTATTTTCGTGAGATTTATGATCTATACCTGTTTCTATTAAAATAAATGTCCTCAAAACCTTATTCAATTTTAGACTTTCTTCTAACTCAGAAAAAGCACTTTTCTCTTCAGGTTTACCGGACATAAATATTTTATTCCCTGAAAGATCAAGACTCGTAAGCGAGTTGTTTTCTAACAAAGCTTCAGAGAAAGCCCTAAATACTTCTAGATAAGCCCAATTATAACTTCCATTAAATACTTGAATATCTTGGTGGTTGGCTAATTCTAAACTAATATATAATAAACCTTCATGTCCGATCTCATTGCGACTTAAGTCAAGAGATTTCAGTTTTGTATTACGAAGAAATTTCCCCCACAGCATAGGCCTTTTTCTTACAGCATCATCAAATACCATGCCACTTAATGTAAAATCAGTTATCATCCCTTTTTGTAATGCTTGGATGAGCGATAAGATTGCTTCTACTTCTATGTTGAAATTAGAATAATTTTTGATGCTTATTTTCGTCAGATGAGTAAACGCGCAAAGCATTTCCCCTAAGTATTCAAGATCATAAGAAAAAATTCTCTGCCTGCCGTTGTTAGGAAATAATTCTATACTTTCTTTTTCTGAACAAAGGTTTGTGACGATTGTGGGTGAAATTAATTCAGGGCCAAATCCTCTATCAGGTCGCCAATAAACTTGATAAATTGGAAATCTATAAAGGCTATCAAGCTCGTCTTGGAGTTTTCTCTCAATCATTAAAGAAAATGGTTCAGATAGTTTTTCAAAAACGGCTTCGACATCTGTCTTAGATTGGAATTTTAGAGTTGGGATTTTGGTAGTTCCATATTTATCAGGTAAATATTTTTTATACGAAGGAACTCGAGCAGAAATTGGGGTATAAACATATTGTGGCGGGATCCATCCCAAAAAAGAGACTTCATATTCAGCAAGAATATTGTTTGTTGGGTTAGCTGAAATATTTAAATCTCTAAATTGTTGAGCTTCCAAAAGCGACGTTGGATTAAGATTAAAGAGATTGTGGGGGTCTATGTGGATAGGATACACGACGCCAAGATAAGGATGACGGGGACGCTTATCTTCATCATAATTAGCTCGTAGTGGTGTACCATCAAAGCTTTTAAGTCCTAACGCATATTGTAAAGCATGCCTTTCTGTCATAGAGCATGAAACAAAAGGGTTTCGTTGAAATGCTTTTTTTTGGAGATCAGTTTCAAGACCAATAATTTCCGTAAATAACCTACTATAAACGTTAAACTCATCTGGTGTGTCAGGGGTTCTTTCAAGAGCACACCTCAGGTATCGGTGAAACTTTACATGATCATTGCTATAAATTTCATGAAATTTATAGTATTTTTCTGTGTGTTCTTTTTTAAATTTATTGAGCACCTTAGCTATAAGCTGCGCATTGCGTGCTAAGAGTTCTTGATCAATATTTTGATCTAAAAAACTTCCCCCGACCAACGCATAAACCGCCGAACAAAAAAGTGGAGCACCTGCTTTTGCATTTTCACGAAAACTTTTTCGGCTTTCTGCCGTCGGAAAAAGTTCTTTAAGAAAATGAACACCTCTATAAAAAGTCACGACAAAAGGAGGATATTCAGAATAACTCGTTGATTCATAAATATGTTTCAAATCCTCACAAAATGTTTTGGGAAGCTCTCTCTTTTTGGTAGCTTCTGGCGCCTTATATTCATAATTTTCTTCATCCTCAGAATCTTCATCCCTCTCAACAGATTGAGGGGCTTTGTAGGGGCTTGAGGAACTGCTCGCTTCTTGGGATTTATCTTTTATAGAGCCTGTGGAGGCTGGAGCTTTTGGCGCGAGATTAGAGGGCTTAGGTTTTACATCTGTTTGAGGTCGTGACGGCAGTATAATGTTATGGGGTTGAGAAGAAGTTGTCGCAATCGTTCTTGAGGAATTACTCGCCTTTTGAGAGTTATCCTTTACCGAACCTGTTGAAGCTGGAGCCCTACTCATCTTAACAACAAATTCATGGATGCTAGCCTTCACTTCTGCTTGAGAACGCCCTGGTGCTTTAGCTCGTGGTGGAGTAACTGCAGAAGAACTTGAGGCAATTGTTGCAGCACTCAGCGTTGTCTTGATTTCATCAATATCTTTTTCAATACCCTGACTAGAAAATCCATTAAAAGAAATAAAACTTGTACAAAAACAGAACGCTAAACATTTGATGTAATTCATAGAATCCCCCCTCTAGAATATTTGAATGCTAGCATTCTATGCTGTCTTCTAAAAGTGAATTATAGTTAAAAAAACACCCTCTCATTTGTAATTTTAGCTTATATAATTTAGCATTTGCCGTTGAAGGCTTCGCCTCAAGCAACTTGACTATCTTTTATTAAGGCCTTTAATTCATAGAGCAATTCCAATCCTTGGCGAGGCGTCATCTCATCCAACGATAAAGACTTCAACCTATTTTCAAGGGGTGATTGAGGCGGAAGAGGCACAATCGACGGAACCGTAAACAAAGGAAGTTCAGAAATCTTCGCCTTTCCTTGTTTGATCTTTTTATCTTCAAGATCTTGTAAAAGGATTTCTGCACGCTTCAAAACAGAAGAAGGCATTCCCGCCAGCTTCGCCACATGAAGACCGTAAGAACGATCTGCGGCACCTTCAATAATCTCATGCAAGAAAATAACATCTCCCTGCCATTCTTTGACCCGCATCGTGTAGCATTTTAAATTTTTGAGCTTTTCTTCAAGTTCCGTGAGTTCATGGTAATGGGTTGCAAAAAGAGCCCGACTTTGATTCACCTCATGAAGATGCTCTAAAGTTGACCACGCAATTGAAAGCCCATCATAGGTGGACGTTCCTCGCCCTACTTCATCGAGAATAACCAATGAATGCTTTGTCGCTTGATTCAAAATGGCCGCGGTCTCGACCATCTCCACCATGAACGTTGAATGTCCCCGCGCCAAATCATCAGAGGCCCCAACGCGCGAAAAAAGGCGATCCACAATCCCAATATGAGCCTTCGTCGCAGGCACAAAAGATCCTATTTGAGCCAGCAGCACAATCAGGGCATTTTGCCTCAAAAATGTACTTTTTCCGGCCATATTGGGCCCAGTCATCAACCATATGTTCGAGGATTCAGTCATGACACAATTATTGGTGACAAACTTACTGGCATTCGCTTGTTTAAGAGACGCTTCCACCACCGGATGGCGCCCCTCTATGATTTCAAACGCCATTGACGCATCGATCTCAGGGCAACAATAATTTTCAGCCACCGCAAGGTGAGCTAAGGATGTTGAGACATCTAAATTCGCAATTGCTTGGGCTGCTTCTTGAATTTCAGAGGCTCTCCCAAGAACTTCCGCCACAAGGTCCTCAAATAATTTTAGCTCAAGAGCTAGCGTATGTTCAGATGCCGACGTGAGTTTTTGTTCAAATTCCGTCAATTCAACCGTTGTAAAACGCATGGCATTTACCATGGTTTGACGATGAATAAAGGTGGGACTCATTTTTGTGGCTTGGGCCGCTGTCACCTCAACATGATAACCAATAATATTGTTATGTTTGATTTTTAAAGACGGAATGCCGAGCTCTTGCGCATACTTTGCTTGTAAATTAACGATTAACTTTCTACCTTCTTCTTTTAGAAGACGCGCCTCATCAAGCGCTTCATGATAGCCTTTTTGGATAAAGCCACCATCTCTGGCAAAGTAAGGAAGATCTTCGGCTAAAGCCCTCGTCAATCGATCGATAAGAAGAGAGTGTTCCCCTAAGGTGCGCTGAATTTTGATAAATCCCTGCGGGGCATCCTGAAAAGTTTTTAGATGCGATTGAAGAGTAGATGCAATTTTTACCCCTTCCCGCAATGCTGCTAAATCCCTGGGGCCGCCGCGCCCTAAACTAAGCCGGGATAAAGAACGCTCAAAATCAGGCGTGGTTTTTAAAATCTCTCTAAGACCTGTTCTGACAGGCGCATTTTCCTTAAAAAAATTAACCATTTCAAGACGCGTTGTAAGACGTGCTATATTTGTTAAAGGATGGGACAGATGAAGCGCTAAAAGTCTACCTCCTTGCGCTGTCAATGTTTTATCAATCACACTCAGAAGGCTTCCTTTATAGTCCCCTTGTTGTGTCATGGTCAGCTCAAGGTTACGCCGCGTGGCCGAATCAATTTCCATAAATTCAGTGGCTTTAAGGCGCCGTAAAGGCCATAATTTTGGCATTCCTCCCTTTTGGGTTAAGGAAACATACTCCAACAAAGCTCCTGCCGCTGTGATCTCATGCGACAGAAATGCCCCAAATCCCTCCAACGTTTTAACACCAAAGGTTTCGTGAAGTCGTTTTTGCGCGTTCTGAGGATCAAAACGGCTATGCACTTGAGGATACAAAATATCTTTCCAGATTGAAAAAGTTTCATAAAGCTCTTTCTGATGGCAGAGCTTTTCCGAAACAATTAACTCTGAAGGTGAAATTCTTGAAAGAACTTCAAGTAATTTTTCACCCGAACAACTCTCAACGAAAAAAGCCCCTGTTGAAATATCCATAAAGCTCAACGCAAATTTATGGCTTTTTTGAGTTTGATCTTCAATCAACACACACAGAAAATTATGACGACGAGCTTCCAATAAATTATCTTCTGTCAGGGTCCCAGGCGTCACAAGACGAATAACATCCCGTGCCACAACGGCTTTAGGACCTCTCTTTTTAGCCTCTTCAGGGCTTTCGACTTGATCACAAATAGCCACTCGAAACCCTTGCCTGACTAATCGTGCAAGATAGGCCTCAACAGCATGAGCCGGCACACCACACATGGGAATATCTTCGCCTTCATTCTTCCCTCGTTTTGTCAAAGCAATATCTAAAGCCTGTGCAGCTTTAATCGCATCTTCAAAAAAAAGCTCATAAAAATCGCCCATCCGATAGAATAATAAATCATTCGGATGATCGGCTTTAATTCGATGGTATTGCGCCATCATGGGCGTCATTGATTTATCCTCTCCTTAGTCACTAGATACATCTAACGTATTAAATATATCTTTGCAAACTTGCGTCCATTTCATAAAAGAAATAATAGTATTTTAATTTTTTTAAATCGTCTATTCTTTCAAGATGATGAAGAAATTTTTAGAGATCAATCCTCTTATTATTGGCGCCGGCCCCGTGGGCGCAACGCTCGCTCTCGCGCTTGCGCAAGCGGGTGTTAAAAGCACGATTATTGATACCTGCGATCCCGATCAAGTTCTCAAAAAAGATTTTGATGGGCGCACTTTTGCCATTTCTCATGGCTCTCATCTCATTTTCAAAGCCCTAGGGTTATGGGAAGAACTTTCAGCGTTTGTGGAACCCATTAAAAAAATTCATATCTCTCAAGCAAATCACCTTGGATATGTCCATTATGATGAAAAAGATTCAGGTGGATTGGCCATGGGATATCTTATTGAAAATCGTCATCTCCGCCGGATTCTCTTTAGGGCCATTTTTAATCATCCTCTTATAAAATGTTGTATTCCTCATGAACTTAAAGAGTTAAATCGACACCCTTTTTTCCTGGAAGCCACTCTTGCGCCAGAAGAAAAATTAAAAACGCCTCTAGTTGTTGCGGCTGATGGGCGAAATTCTCTCACCCGTCAACAAGCTGGTCTTAAATCGCACAGCTGGTCTTATCATCAACTTGCTCTTGTCGGCATGCTGAAGACTGAATTTCCCCATGAAAATATTGCTTTTGAACATTTTCTTCCCTCAGGTCCCTTAGCCTTACTTCCTATGCAAGACAATCTTTGCTCATTTGTATGGAGTGTTGATAAACAATATGGAGAACGCCTCCTCACCCTTTCAGAACAAGAATTTTCTACTCAATTACAAGCCTCTTTTGGAGATTACCTTGGGAATTTTGAATTAGTAAGCCAACGATGGACTTATCCTTTAGGAGCTACTGTCGTTCCTCAATTGGTTGCCGAAAGACTTGCCCTCATAGGCGATGCCGCTCATGTTATTCATCCCGTGGCTGGGCAAGGGTTAAATCTTGGCTTTCGCGATGCCGTGACATTGGCAGAAGTCATTGTTGATGCAGCGCGTCTCGGAATAGATATCGGAAGTGCTCAAATCTTAGAAAGATATCAAAGATGGCGCCGTTTCGATATTCTCACCTTAACCGGTGTTACTGATCTTTTAATCCGATCTTTCTCGAACGAATCGAAACTGCTGGGGAATTTGAGAATGGCAGGATTACGTCTTACAAATCGCATTCCCCTCTTAAAACGAGTGATGACCCACCATGCAATGGGCCTTTTAGGCGAAAAACCACGCCTCTTACAAGGCTTACCTCTCTAATTTTGAGGATTGATTTCTTGAGACATCATAATTTGAAGAATAGCATTCCGGGCTAAAACATCCGCCCGTTCATTTTCAGGATGTCCCGCATGCCCTTTCACCCAATGCCATTCAATTTCATAGTCAGCGGCTAAGACATCAAGCTTTTGCCAAAGATCGATATTTTTAACGTCCTCTTTTCCAGCTGTTTTCCAACCATTGCTTTTCCATTTAGAAAGCCAAAGCTTCATTCCATTCTGAAGATATTGACTATCTGTATAAAGTTTAACAAAAACTGGCTTTTCTAGAGCTTCAAGGCCTTTAATGGCCGCAATCAATTCCATCCGATTATTGGTTGTATTGATCTCACCTCCGGCGAATTCTTTCTCTTCTCCACTTTCTGCACGCAAAATGACTCCCCATCCTCCAGGGCCGGGATTCCCACTGCAAGCACCATCTGTAAAAATTTCAACAATGCTCTTTTGAACGGATGTTTGTTCCATATTTACCATCTTGTGTTAAAAGTTATGCTTCAGTAAGCTATGATCATTCCTAAAGTGGCGTAAAATGATGAGAATTTCCCCTATGATACAAACAAACCTCCCTAAAATAGAGGTCGAAAGAAGAAAATCCTCCTCTCGGTGTACTTGGGGTTCAACTTCAAATCAACCCCTTTATGATAATATAAACAACTAAATTTGAGTATAGACGATCATGCAATATTTTTGGCCAATTTTATTAATTCTTCTCTTTCCATTAGGCGGCTGCCAGAATTCTCAACCGTTAGAGAATCATTCTTGTTTTGCGCCCACCACCAATATCATCCATCAACTTTCACGTCAGAGTTTTTTCGATCCGACGTCAGCTCATGAAGTAGCCCGCCTCGAGATTGAATCTCTTAAAGAAGTTGCTGAGAAAGATAAAGAAGAAGCACTTCTAAGTTTTCAAATCGTTTTTGGGGCCTTAAGAAATACAACGATCTCAAAACTTAATGGAAATTATTTCATTGCCATCACGGACCAAGAAGGCATCCCTCTTTTTAAGAAAATCTTTCCTCTTGAAATCCTCTTCGAAGGCAAGAAGAAATATCAGCGAAAAGTAAAAGAAGTCACAATCCCTGTTTCCCTCAACATCATTGATCACTGTGAAAAATATCAAATCTTTATTGGATTTGACTTAAAAACTGATGACCTTGAGCACAGCTTGCGACGTTTAGAACAGAAAACTTCTTAAGCCGCCGCTGTTTCTTTATGGGGGATACCCTGCGTCGTTGAATGCTCAAAATGCCATACTTCTCCAGGATGAACTAAAGTTCTTGCCGTATGCGCAGCTTGAGCAGCCTCGGAAAATCCCGTTAAAATGAGCTTGAGTTTATGAGGATACGTTGCAATATCACCAATGGCGAGAATCCCAGGACGATTCGTTAAACAGGTCCCTGGCTCAACCTGAATGTGATGCTTTTCAAGATTTAGCCCCCAATCATTGATCGGACCTAGATTCATTGAAAGACCAAAAAATGGTAGCAAATAGTCTGTTTCAAGACGCCGCGTTTCACCTTCAAGTGTTTTTACAAGCACCGCATCAAGTTGACCATTATGCCCTTGCAATCCATCAAGCTGGTAAGGAACAACAAGTTCTATCTTTCCTTGCGCCACAAGTTGATGCAATTGTACTTCAGATTCAGGGGCAGCGCGGAATTTTGGACGCCTGTGAACAACCATGACTTTTTTTGCAATTTCTGAAAGGGATAAAGCCCAATCCACAGCAGAATCTCCCCCGCCGGCGATCACAACGCGCTGATCTGCAAATTGTTCACGTTTTTGAATATAATAGAGAACACTTTTTCCTTCATAGGCTTCAATACCTTCCAAAGGAGGGCGATTAGGACCAAAAGCACCAACACCTGCAGCAATAATAACGACCTTTGTATTAATTTGAGTTCCCGTGGAAGTTTGCACAAACCACCGATTATCCTCAAGCGGCTGGAGAATTTCCACCTGCTGATTCACATGGTAAACAGGATTAAAAGGCTGGGCTTGCGTCTCTAAATTCTTAATAAGCTCACTTGCTTCAATCCGTGGAAATCCTGGGATATCATAAATTGGCTTCTCAGGATAAAGAGCCGCACATTGCCCTCCGACCATTTCAAGGGCATCGACCACATGGCATTTAAGACGCATCATTCCACATTCAAAAATGGCAAATAAACCAACGGGTCCGGCCCCAATAATAACAACATCTGTTTTTATCGCTGTATTCATGAAATTAAGCTCTTTATTTAACGTTTTGCTTTTTGAGAAGATTCAATAAAGGGGAGAAGAATTAAAGCAATCCCAGCAGCACCTGCACTTAACCAAAAGGCAAGAGAAGGACTTTTATGCGTGAAAACCCATCCTGTAATCGTATTTGAAAGAAAAATGGTGAGTCCCACAATCAAATAATAAATTCCAAATCCTGTTCCCCGAATTTCCGTAAAAGTTGTATCCGCAACTTTTGTCAAAAGTAAACTCTGGGTCATTCCCATCTGTAATCCCCATAAGCTGGCGCCAATCAAAACAAAAGTTGGTCCGTCAGCCAAGGCAAAGAAAGCATTAGAAATAATTGTAATGAAAAAGCCAATTCCAATTAAGATGCGCCGATCAAAACGATCTGAAAGTCGCCCCATAGGATAGGCTGACGCAAATGCAAAAAGATTTTGCAAAACCATAAGAGCCGGCACTTGACTTGGCGAAAGTCCTTGGTTTGTCCCTTGTAAAATCATATAGGCACCACTGTAGTTTGAGAGCATAAAAATACCCGCAACAAAGACAACACGCCAATATTGCTTATTGAGGTGACGTGTATGTTTAAGATGAGCCCAAAAAGAAATTTTTGCATGATGACGGTCCGCGATAGGAGAATCTTGCACAAATAATATAAGGGCTAAGACTGCAAGAACAGGAGGAATAGCCGCAGCCCAAAAGATGATCTCATAATTCTCATTCGTATGATGCATCAAAAACATGACCACACCCGCCCCCGCAAAAGAACCAATCATGGATAATGTCTGACGCAACCCAAAACAAGTACCTTTCAAACTTTTAGGCGCCAAGTCTCCTACTAAAGCCTCTCGCGGCGTTGCTTGCAATCCATTGCTAATACGATCAATTAAGCGGGCTCCTGCAATCCATCCAAGGGAAGGAGCAAGTGCAAAAATAGGACGAGATAATGCCGAGAGAGCATACGCAAAAACGAGAATTGGCTTACGTCGATAAAGAAAATCGCTCAGTACCCCTGCGAAAATTCTTGTAAACCAAGAAGTTGCTTCCACAAACCCTTCTAAAATCCCCAGATCAAAAGTGGATACCCCCAAAACTGTCGTAAGATAAATGGGAGAGAGACTAAAGATAATCACAGAAGATAAATTAACCAATAAAGTGACGATTCCTATTCCCCAAATACTTTTAGGAAGAGAAAAAACTGAATATTTTTCAATAGATTGTTCCATGAAACCCACGTATTAAATAAGATAATTAAGAATTGTTGATGATCATTTAAATTTAAGAAACCAAGCTTACATTTGTTGAGGATACTACCAAAGCCCTTGCGACTCGGCTAGGAAAAAATATACTCGAAAGAAGGTTTTTTCTAAGCTACGCTGCATCTAATTGAAATTTAACAAAAGGAAATACTCTATGTCTCTCCCAAACCTTGATAAAATTGACCTCAAAAACAAAAAAGTTATTCTACGAGCAGATCTTAACGTTCCGACTAAAGAGGGAGAGATTCTTGATAATTCTAGAATCTTAAGTCTTTTGCCAACCATTGACTATCTTATTCAAAAGGGAGCAAGCATTGTTCTTATCTCACATTTTGGTCGCCCCAAAGGAAAAGTGGCCGCTGAGTTGTCACTTAAACAGATTTTACCTACCTTAGAAAAATGTTGGAAGAAATCTATTTTTTTTGCTGAAGACTGTATTGGTCCTCACGCACAACAAGCGACTCAAAATCTCAAGAGTGGCGAGATTGTTTTGTTAGAAAATCTCCGTTTCCACCCTGAGGAAGAAGAAAATGATCTTCATTTCGCTCAAGAACTTGCGAAATTAGGAGATCTTTATGTCAATGATGGCTTTGCCGTATCGCACAGAGCTCATGCCTCAGTGCATGCTATTACGCAGTATTTGCCTTCTTTCCCAGGACTTCTTATGACAAAAGAAATTAACGCTCTGTCTCAAGCTTTACAAGCGCCACAAAGACCTCTCGCCGCCATTGTTGCTGGCTCTAAGGTATCAACAAAATTAGACCTTCTAAAAAATCTTTTAAGCAAAGTTGATATACTGATGCTCAGTGGAGGAATTGCAAACACATTTTTAAAAGCACGCCATATTGAAATTGGAACCTCTCTTTATGAACCTTCCATGCTTGAAACAACGCGAGAGATTGAAAAATTAGCCCACGAAAAACAAGTTGAAATCGTCCTCCCTGTCGATGCAACAGGCACTTTCGAAACCGACAAAATTATGACTCTTAATCTTTCTCACATTCCTCAAGAATTTAAAATTTTAGATATTGGCCCAGAAACCATTTCTCTTTTTAAGTCTAAGCTCAATCAAGTTCGTACTTTAGTCTGGAACGGCCCTCTTGGGGTGTTTGAAATACCCCCCTTTGACCAAGGAACCACTGCACTTGCTCAAGCCGTGGCAGAATTAAGTCGCCATCAAAAGCTCTTCAGTATTGCAGGGGGGGGCGAAACTTTAGCAGCTCTCGCTCAGGCCAAATCCACGCATGATTTTAGCTATTTATCAACAGCAGGAGGTGCTTTTCTTGAATGGCTTGAAGGAAAAGACCTGCCTGGAATCAAAGCGTTGATAGAAAGCAATCCAAAGGCTTGTTAATAAAACAATGGCGATGGCTTGATGTGACGCAGCTAAGAAAAGAGGAACGTGCAATAAAAGTGTGGAAATTCCCAAAATTGCCTGCAGGGTTGCAATTGCAAAGACAACACTATAAAAGCCTCGCCTTTGTAGGGCAAGATAACCTAAAAATATGAAAGTTATCATCGCTAAAAGACGATGAATAAATTGGATACTGACAGGGTTATGAATAAGATCTTTCCACCAAGGCGTTTCAAAAAATAACTCCTCAGGAATCCACGTCTCACCCATCAAAGGGAATGTGTTATAAATAAGCCCTGCCTTATGGCCAGCGACAAGCCCCCCAAATAGAATCGTTAACAAAACAAAACTTACCGCTGTGATTTCTCTATAATTCCAGGTTCCTTTTCGCGCGTACCATAGCTTCAATCCTAAATTCAAAGCCCAGCCATACGTCAGAATAGCTAACATCAAATGCATAGAAAGACGATAAGGACTTACATAAGGATCTTCAACGAGTCCACTCTTAACCATATACCATCCAACCACACCTTGAATGCCCCCCAGCACCCATAAAGCCAAAAGAGACGCCACATAAGATCTTAAACTTTTTTTCCTTAGGGCATAAAAAATCAAGAAAAGAAAATAAAGACCTATTAAGCGTCCCCACAATCTATGGATATATTCAAGCCAGAAAATCTGCTTAAATTCTATTAATCCCATTCCGAAATTAATTTTTTGATACTCAGGTGAAGCTTGGTATTGAGAGAACAGCGCCATCCAATCATGCTGCGTTAACGGAGGGAATATTCCTTGAAAGAGTTGCCATTCAACGATTGAAAGGCCCGAGCCTGACAAACGTGTCACCCCTCCCAAGAGAACCATCACAAAAATAAGAGCACTTCCAATAAATAATAAAAGTGCAAAAAGACGATTATTTTCAAGCAGTTTCATGAAATTAAGAGACCATGGAGAAAAATTCTTTCTCCTTTAAATTAACCCCTGATACCAGAGAATCAGAAACTAAGCAGCCTGCAAGATCTCTTCAACCCGTGCAATCGCTTGATTTTCATCAATGGCTTCAATAGCGGCGATTTCAGAAGCCAAACGTTGGAGAGCTGATTGATAAATTTGACGTTCACTATAAGATTGGTCTGGCTGATCTACACTTCGATAAAGTTCACGAATAACTTCTGCAATCGAAGTTAATTCTCCTGAAGAAATTTTCATTTCATATTCCTGGGCGCGACGCGACCAAATGGCCTTCTTAGATTTTATTTTCTTTTTTAATGTTCCAAGGGCTTTTTCGACTTCATTTTCTGTACTTAAGGCACGTAATCCGGCATCGTGTGCTTTCTTCATTGGCAACCGCAGAGTCATCCGGTTTTTTGAAAAAGAGATTACAAAAACTTGAAGTTCATGACCTGCAACTTCCTGTGTTTCAATTGACATTACTTTTCCAACACCATGTGCTGGATATACGACAAGATCACCACTCGAAAAAGCACGGTTTTGAATCATTTTAAATCCCCAAGATTGATTAGGTAATGCGCCCACAATATATCCAAAACCACCCTCTTTGTCAAACAAAGAATCAGAAAGACGATTTATACAATAAAAACTACAATATTTTGTTAAATATGGCTATTTAAAAATATAATATTTGTTTGAAAATAGATTTTTGATAAAAAATACTATACTTTAAGTAGAGGTAATTTTATTTATTTATTATTTAACATCCCTAATTTTAAGAGATGTATATTTACCTTCATCATATCGATATAAGTAGAAGCAGGTTGCTTTTTCTCAGAAAGGGCATCTGAATACAACATTCCACCAATAGAGGCCCCTGTTTCTTCTGCAATATGTCGGATTAAACGCTCATTCGTAATATTTTCAATAAAAACCACCTTAATTCCGTGTTTTTTTATTTCTTTAATAAGATTAACAACTTCTTGAGCAGAAGGCTCACTTTCCGTACTGAGCCCTTGGGGCGCTAAAAATTTTATGTGATAGGCTTCACTGAAATAACCAAAAGCATCATGAGCCGTAATCACAATTCTTTGCTGAAGAGGTATACTTTCAAGCTCTTTATAAATCCATGCTTCCAAATCTGTGAGCTGTTGACGGTAATGAGCCGCATTTCTTCGAATAAGGTCTGCGGATTGCGGGATTAACTCTAAAAGAGCCTTCTCAATATTATCGATATAAATCATCACATTTTGAACATCATTCCAGGCATGTGGATCTGGAGAAGATTCAACTCCCTGCATAAAAGCACGAGGTTTAATATTTTGAGATACCATAACAATTTTGGCTTTTGTCTTTGTTGACTCCACAAGGCGAGGCATCCATCCTTCAAATCCTAGGCCATTCATCAGGATTAAGTCAGCTTCTGAAATCAGTTGAGCGCTTTCAGGGGTGGGCTCAAAAACATGCGCATCACTATTAGGACCAACCAGAGAGGTAACTGTGACGGCTTCTCCTCCGACATTTTCAACAAGATCCTTGAGAATACTAAAGCTTACGACAATCTTTGGGATTGAGTGAGCCCACCCCAAAGAACTTTGAACTAACAAGATGAGAAATACAAAACTCCATTTCTTCATGTGCGTCGACACCTTAAGCTACCATAAGGACCAAAAACAACGGTCACGAGATATAAAACCCCTGACGTTAAAATAATTGCTGGTCCAGAAGGCCATCCATAATGATAAGAAAACACCAGCCCCAAAAAACCAGATACAATGGCTACAAGAATCGCAACAAGATAAAGAGACCATATTTCTCTTGCCCAAAAGCGCGCTGTAATAGCTGGAAGCATCATCATCCCCAAGGCCATTAAAGTTCCTAAGGCCTGAAAAGCTGAAACCATATTTAAAACCACAAGCCCCATAAAAATAAGATGATATAAGCTTCCACGCCCCCCTATTGATCTCATAAAAATAGGATCAAAACACTCAAGTACCAAAGGTCGAAAAATTAATGCCATCACAAATAAACTGATCGTTGTAATCCCCGCAATCAAAAGAAGAGAGGCCTTATCAACAGCTAAAATAGATCCAAAAAGGATATGCATGAGGTCAATATTTTTTCCCTTAGTTGAGACGAGAATAGCACCTAGCGCTAAAGCAATTAAATAAAACCCCACAAAACTAGCATCTTCTTTCAGAACAGTTTTCCGAGAAATAAAACTTGCGAGAAGAGCAACTATAAGCCCAGAAAACATCCCTCCAATTCCCATGGCTGGGAGAGAAAGCCCCATAAATAAATAGCCTAGAGCAACTCCGGGTAAAACAGAATGAGAAAGGGCATCTCCCATCAAGCTCATTCGCCTTAAAACGAGAAGAACGCCTACAGGGGCGCACCCCATTGAAAGGGCAATACACGCAATCAATGCACGCCTTAAAAAGGGATATGTTCCAAAAGGTTCTATAAAAAACTCATACATCGTCTTTAAAAAACTGCATTGTTTTATCATTTTCTAAATTTGAAACTTCCCACTCGCCCGAACTTCTCTTCGCTTGACGCAAGTTCTCAAGAGTAAGAACCTGTTTTGTAGCACCATAAGCAATAACACTCCGCGCCAATAAAAGCGATTGGGGAAAATAACTTTGCACAATCTCTAAATCATGAGAGACAATAATGACAGTCCGCCCCTCTGTTGTCCAACCTTGAACAATCTTAATAAGGTCTTCCATTGTGTATCTATCCACAGCTGCAAATGGCTCATCAAGAAGAATAATCTTTGCATCCTGTAGCATAGTCCGAGCAAAAAGGATGCGCTGGAACTGCCCTCCCGAAAGCATGTGTAAAGATCGATGAGCAATGTCTTTTAGACCGACTTTTTCTAGCGCTTTTTGAATGGTTGCATCTGTTTTTTGATCTATTTCTTGGAAAAAACCTTTGGCTTGAGATAAACCAAGTGCAACAACATCATACACCGTTAGAGGAAATGTGCGATCGACCTCAGTTTGTTGCGCAAGGTAAGCGATATCAGTAAGTTTTGGATAAAAACGCTGAATTTCACCCTTTTGCAAGGGAACGAGGCCCAAAATAGCCTTCAAGAGAGTACTTTTTCCCCCTCCATTAGGTCCCAATACTGCCGTTAAAGATCCCTCAAAAAAGTCGATCGAAATATTATCCAGGGCAAGATGATTTTTATAAGAAACAGAAACATTTTTAAAACTTAGAACAGACTTTAGATCTTTCGTCATAAAGCCCACCATACGCCTATCCACAGAAGAATCACAGCAAAGAAAACTATTTTTATTCTTTTCTGGGCACTCCAAAGGAGAGGAGAGAACATAAGCCACCTTTTTTCATATTAATTTCTATTTTTCTACTATGTGAATTCGAAATCATATTGTCAATGTTAGTTCTCTTACTTTTTCGAACTTTCTCCTTGAGATTTAAACAACTTTCATCAAGTATAAGAAGATTAATGAGGGGAAAAAAGGTGCATAGCATTGTTCAATTTGAGAGAGTAAGCTTAAAATATGATCAAGGCCCCTCTGTTCTTGAAGATGTTTCTTTCAAACTTTCTCCGGGAACTTTTCATTACCTAACAGGCGCAAGCGGTGCCGGAAAATCCTCACTTCTGAAACTTATTTATAAGGGATTCAAGGAGTATCGCGGAACTATTCAAGTTTTCGGAAATGACTTAAGGTACATGAAAAATCAAGCCGTCTCCCTTTACAGACAGAAAATTGGCATTATTTTCCAAGATTTTCTCCTGCTTGAACACTTAACCACTCTAGATAATATTGCTCTTCCGTTGAGACTCCGAGGAGACGGATGGCTTCATAGTCAGAAGAAAGCACGCCAAATGATGGAATGGATTGGGTTGGGTGGCTTTGAAGAAGCAATGCCTTCAACCCTCTCTGGAGGACAAAAACAACGTGCGGTTATCGCCCGTTCCGTTATGAATAAACCTAAGCTCCTGCTGGCGGATGAGCCTACAGGTAATCTTGATGATGAAAATGCGGCCAAGCTTCTTTATTTGTTTGAAGAGCTTAATCGCGGAGGTATTACAATTATTATGGCCACTCATAATAAAGACCTCACAACAGAATTTCCGCATCCAATTATTCGGTTAGCTGAAGGCCAGATTTCAATTCATCCCTCTTTCAGATGTGAAAGCAGTGTTAATAATGTTTAAGAGAACCCGCCCTACTATTCATTCCGAAATTCCTTTCGACCGCCTCAAAGGATCCAAAATGGTTTTTGGCACTTTGGGGTTGATGGTCTTTTTAATTACTCTTTGCTTAAGTGGCACTATTCTTCTTGAACGCTTCCTCAAAACCTGGCGCCATGAAACAATACAGGGTTTTACAGCAACCCTTCCTTCAACTTCAGATCCTCAAGAGCAATTTCTTCAACAAATGGAATTTATGAAATTTCTTAAAAAAATTCCGGGCGTGCTTCATATAGAAATTATTACTCGAGAGAAGCGCACCTCTATTTTTGACCAATGGACATATTCCACCTCAAAACCTCCTTCTTCTCAAGCTATTGAAGCCACATTCTGTAACCGTGTAAAAATTAGTTTTTCCCAAATTTTTTCGACACTTGAAACTAATTTCCCAACTATTCATCTTGAAGTAGGTCGAAAATCTAAAGAAACCTTTTTAAAGATCGCTCAAGCGGCTCAATTTTCCATCATGATTCTTGCTGGCCTTATTGGAATTGCAGCAATATTCACAATTGCTTTTACAACTCATGCGGGACTTATTATTCATGATCAAGTTATTGAAATTTTACGCTTAATTGGCGCTGAAGACCGCTTTATTGCAAAGCAATTTCAACGATATGCTTTAAATCTCGCTGTTAAAGGAGGCCTTTTAGGCTGCAGCCTGTCAGCTCTCCTCTATTTCTTACTACTCTCAACGTTTGACTTCTCTCTCCTCTCGCTATCCTCCAGAACTTTTCCTTATGTTGAAATTTGGGGAATTATTGCTTTTTCACCCATTCTCGTGGCTATTATTATTATGATTTCCACACGCATCACCGTGATGCTTTCACTTTCTCAGGAGACTTAAATGTTGGATCTAGTCATGCTTGACCGAGATGGTGTGATCAATATAGATCGCCCTACATCTGTAAGATCCTGGGAAGAATTTACCTTTCTTCCCTCCGTAGAAAATGCTATCTATAGCTTAAATCAAGCTCATATCCCTGTTGCTATCATCACTAATCAGGCCGTCGTGGGACGACATGAGTTAAGCCTTGAAGACCTTCATCACATTCACCTTCAAATGCAAAAAAAACTTAGAGAAAAAGGGGCTCATATTGATCATATCTTCTTTTGCACCGATACAACAATTGAACCTCATTATCGTCGCAAACCAGCTCCAGGCATGCTCTTAGAAGCCTTAGAACACTTTAATGCACGCCCTGCTTACTCTTATATGATTGGAGATGCTCTTCGGGATCTTGAGGCCGCCTATCATGCAGGCTGTCAACGCATTCTCGTCCGAACAGGTAAAGGCGCTAAAACCGAGGAAGAAGGAATTCCAAATTTCTTAGACCCCGTATCAATTTATGATAATTTAGCGATTGCCGTAAAAACACTCTTAGAAAAGCTAGACGCGCCCTCTACGAGAGCTTATATTACCGAGCATCAATAAAGGATATTATGTTTCATGAAACGTTGGTTTCTTATCCCGATGCTTGTAAGCTTTCTCACCTGGGGCTTAGGGTTGATGTGGTTTGCAAATAGCATCCAAGAGAACATCCCCCCTTCTGAACAGTCAACTGATGCTATTATCGTGCTGACAGGTGGCGCAGAACGAGTCTCAACAGGATTAACTCTTTTATCTCGTGGATTAGCTCAACGGCTTTTTATTTCTGGTGTTCATGCTCATGTAAAAATAAAAGAGTTGCTATCGCAAGTTCCTTTAAATGAACAAAAAAAAATTAATCCTTCCACCATTGATTTAGGGTTCGCGGCCGCGAATACCACTCAAAATGCTCAAGAAACCGCCGAGTGGGTTCACAAAAACCATATTCAAACACTTCGCTTAGTAACTGCGAATTATCATATGCGTCGAAGCCTCTTAGAATTCTCCCAATATTTACCCGCCGTTCAAATTATCCCCCACCCCATCTCACCCAGAAATTTTCATGAGAAAATGTGGTGGCAATGGCCAGGAACGTTTGATTTAATAATTCGAGAATATCATAAATTTTTAGGTGCTTTAGCCCAATATTGTTTAAGGAAACTATCTTTTAAAGGGACTGAAATATTCAGATGATAATTTTTATCCGCTCAATCATTTTTAATATCTTATTTTATGTATGGACTTTTATCGTTGTCGTAAGCGCTTTACCAGCGCTCGTCATAGGACGTCAATGGACGCATCGTATCTCTCGATATTGGGGAAATGGTGTCACCGTGTTACTTCATCTCGTTGGGATTCAAGTTGAAATCAGAGGGCGTCATTATCTTCCTTCAGAACCCGCAATTATTGCTTCGAAACATCAATCTGCCTGGGAAACAACAATGATTGAAATTTTTGTTCCCGAAGCCGTCATTATTTTAAAAAAAGAACTGATTAAGATTCCCCTGTTTGGTCGCCTTCTTTTGAACACAGGCGTCATCAGCATCGATCGCTCTAAAGGACGTAGTGTCATTCCACAAATGGTTGAAGGCGCAAAACATGCAAAAGAACAAGGTCGTTCTCTTTTTATTTTTCCCGAAGGAACACGCACAACCGCAGGCGAGCGCGGAACTTATCGGTATGGAACCTATGCCTTATACCATCAGACAGGAATGAAAGTAGTACCAGCCGCGCATAATGCAGGTTTCTTTTGGCCTCGTCGAAAATTCTTAAAAAACCCGGGCAAAATTATTTTTGAATTCCTTCCTCCTATTGAACCTGGACTTTCTGAAAAAGATTTTATGAAAAAACTCGAAGAATCTATTGAAAGCGCCTGTGAAATACTTCATCCTTTTAAAAAAGGTCCTCAGTCTTCATGAAACTCTCTCAATTTTCAAAACGACGCCCCTTGTTAGCTCCAATAAGTATTATTATCCTCTTATTACTTTTTGGAGGGTATATTTATGTCTGGTTTAAACAAGCTCGTTTTCTTGAAGAAAGAGTTCATCACGAGATTAATCTTCTCAAAACAAACCAAGAGACAACCTTTGACCATGAAGGCGTAAAAGTTACAGGATTTCCGTGGAAATTAGAAATCAAAATCCACCAACCACGCCTTACCTCAACCCATCGAGGTTCGGGGATTCTTCAAATAGATGGCTTCCTTGAAGTCGAATCTGCCGTCTGGTCTCCAAGTACGATTACTGTTAATGCGCACGGAAAAACAAAATTTATTTATACGCCTAAACCTCAACAAGCTCCTCTCATGCTTGAATTCGAAGATTTTCAAGGAAGCTTTAAAATTCATCCTCAAGGTTACACTTTGAAAAATCTTCAGCTTTATGATTTGCACTTAAAAATGCTGGAAAATAGAGTCAATATTGAAGAATTTACTCTCACAGCTCTGCCACCAGAGAAAACCATCCTTCCAACTCTTAGCAAAACCATATTAACAGCTTCTCATGAACAAACCTTACCAAAAATTAATCGTTCAAGCTCTTTTGCCCTAAAAATTTATCGAATGAGGATAAATGACCATACAACGACCAAACTTCCTTCTCTGGTGAAATCACTTGACGCAATTGTTCATCTTGAAGAAACTTTTAACCTTCTCGCCGCTAATCCTTTTAAAGAATGGACAGATAGCGGAGGCGCCTTTGAAATTGAAAAATTTTCTTTTGACTGTGGCTCTCTCAAAGGCGAAGGAAATGGAACACTTGCTTTTGATCATGATTCACAACCTCTTGCCGCGTTTTCAGCAACATTTTCTGGATTAGAAACACTTCTTGATCAACTGACTCAAGCAAAAATGATTCGCAAAAATGTATCTTTGATTGCCAGGCTTTCCTTAGGATTATTACAGGATAAATCTACCTCTCGGGATGAAGCACCTCGCCACACGATTGCATTAAGTCTTCAAAAAGGTGATCTCTCTATGGGCCCCCTAACGCTCGCGAAACTTCCAAAATTAAAATGGCCTTCCCAATAAAATTAAAAAATAACTTTACTGATTAGATCTATCTTAAAAAAGACATAAGTACATCCATTACTTATAAAAAATTTTGTTCCTTTTCAATAAGCTATTTTAACTTACTTTTTCAGCACATAAAATATAGTTGACGCTTAAGTTTTTCGATAATTCCCATGTTTTATAGAGAGGCTTAAAACGCATTCCTTGAAGAACTTGGATAACAAACCCAACCTTGCGTAAGTAGGCATCAACTTCAGAAGGTTTTAGGAATTTATCCCACTGATGTGTTCCGCGCGGAAGAAGTTTGAGAATATATTCCGCCCCCAAAATGGCCGTTAAATAAGAAGGGGCCGTTCTGTTTAAGGTGCTTAAAAATAGAAGCCCTCCTGGCTGTAAAAGAGAGGCGCATGCCTCTATAAAACTCGGGATATCAGCCACATGCTCTATGATTTCAAGGGCCATGACCGCGTGATATTTTTGGTTTTTTTGGGCAAATTCTTCAACAGAACTATTAACATAGGTGATATCAAGACCTTGCTCATCAGCACGACGACGCGCAATGGAAAGACTGGGTTCTGCCAAATCTAACCCTGTCACAGAGGCCCCCAACCTGGCCAAAGGTTCAGTTAATAAACCAGCTCCACATCCTACGTCTAATAAAGATAAAGGCTTCAAAGGCATAAGATCTGACTTATTATCCTGAGGAAAATACGTCAGCAGATGATCGCAAATAAACTTTATACGAAGAGGATTCATTTGATGTAACGGTTTCATAGGCCCCTCAGGGTTCCACCATTGATCGGCAAGTCGTGCGAAGTTCTTTATTTCTTCATGATCAACAGAAGCTGAATGTGTCATTTCTTAAGGCCTTTCAGTTTACCCTTTATTAATGCTTATTATATCTTTTTGTGGTATAGGTAGAAAATCGTATAGTAAAGAATTCTTAGAATCAATTGCATATGGCGCTTATTGTTCAAAAATTTGGGGGAACTTCAGTTGCAGGGATTCCGCAGATTCAAAATGCCGCCCGTCGTATTGCTTATGAATGTAAGCGAGGGCACAAAGTTGTCGCTGTTGTCTCTGCAATGGCTGGCATGACGGACCAACTGCTTAGCTATATTCAAGCAACAACACCTCATCCAAATCCGCAAGAAATCGATGTTGTTCTCACGTCAGGCGAGCAAATAACCTGTGGGTTATTGGCTTTAGCCTTGCAAAATTTTAACATTTCAGCACGTTCTTTTTTAGCCTGGCAACTCCCGCTAGAAACAGATGCTACCCATACAAAGGCGCGCATTAGAGAAATTTCAACTCAAGTTCTTGAAAAAACACTAGATGCCAATGTCGTCCCGATTATCGCAGGATTTCAAGGCATTAGCCCTGAAGGGCGATTAACGACTTTTGGGCGGGGCGGGTCGGATGTAACAGCCGTTGCCTTAGCCGCTGTTCTAAAAGCAGATCGCTGTGATCTTTATAAGGATGTTTCAGGGATTTATACAGCAGATCCTAAGATCGTTGCGCAAGCACGAAAACTTGATCAAATTGGTTACAAATCGATGCTCGAATTGGCTTCTCTTGGCTCAAAAGTAATTCAACATCGAGCTGTCGAACTTGCAATGACTTACAAAATTCCTCTGCGCATCTTCTCTAGCTTTGAAGAAAGTATAGGAACCCAAATTATCGACGAGGAACAAATGATTGAACGTCCTTTAATAAGTGGAATAGTCGCCAACACCCAAGAGGTGAAGGTTAGTTTAGAAATAACGCATGAACCTGCCAAAACAATGGCACGTCTTTTTGAGTGTCTTGCTCAAGCGCACATTAGCGTAGATATGATTCAGCATGCCCAACTCTCAAAAGCACACCCTTTTTCTCTTTCCTTTACGATCCATCAAACAGATTTGCAAACATGTTTACACATTTTTGAGAAAGAAGGCATTTCAGCTTACACAATCGATGAAAAAATGACGAAAGTTTCAGTTGTGGGTGTTGGTTTACGCAGTCATGGCCATTTAACAAGCCTGTTATTTCAAACACTTTCTGCAAAAAATATTGATCTTTTTGGGATCTCAACGTCAGAGATTCGAACCAGTGTTCTCATCAACCAAGATTTTACAGAACTTGCGGTTAGAACGCTTCATCACGCTTATGATTTGGAACATTCACCTCACACCCCTCATTTATACGTCATTGCATAACAGTTGGCCTCTTCAACACATATAACCGTATCATTTAAAAGGGCTTTTGTTTATTTTAATATTTTGGTTATGTGTTTTATGGTAGCCTATAAATAAAGAAAAGCTTCATCCAGGAGAAATTCAGTGCAAAAATTACCCGTTCTTCAAATTACAAAAGCTGCTTACAGTTTCATTTGGATTGAGGCAAAAAAAATCTTCCCTCTAGTTGCTCAATGTAGCATAATTATAATCTTACTTCATGCCTTTCCGTCTTTAATAAATAAAACAATATTCAATACAAACTCTCTTTTTTATTTATCGATCTCTCAATTCTTATTTTTTCTTCTTACACTCCCCTTGAACATTAAGGTAACCCGAGCCATAGTAAAACAAGAAGAAATCGGAAAAGAATTTTTTAAGACCCTCTTTAGTCTCCGCACCCTTAAAATACTCCTAACTATACTTACGCTTACAACAGGAGTTTTCTTAGCATTAGCCGCACTAGTATCACTTTTCTTTATTATTCCTTCTAAAATTTTCCCGTTTATTTCTTCTCAAGATACGACGCGTTACTTTTTAAATCCCACTATGATTTTTATTTTATTTTTTACAGTACCTTATATTTGTATTCGTACTTCCCTAGTTATTGCTAATGCTGCTTTAGATTATAAAAAACCTATCCGACATACATGGCGTTTATCGAAAGGACACGTCCTAAGAATCGCAGGGATTTTTCTACTTACATCTCTTCCTGGAACAATATGTATCTTTCTTGTTGGATTTTTATTGGGTGTTTTATTACAAAACATCCCCCTTGTTTATGGCCTGCTGACGTTGCCACACCTCTATTTAAGATTAATCTCTGATGCGGCTGATGGATTCATTTGTAAGCACCTTAATAAATAAAAAGAATTTCTAAGTTACATTCAGCCTTAAAGCTAAATATCTTCTTACATCTAATTTTTTTGAGTTGTATGTAAAAATTGCAACATTCCTGTGCAGTTTAAGCTCTTGTTATTGTCAAAATGTCACCTATATTAAGAAGAAAGAAGCTTATTTATCAAGGAACCATAATGTCTTTAAGGTTTTTAACACAACTCATTGTCGCACTCACCTTTTCATACCTTAATACAACGTATGCAAGCCCTCCGCGTGATCTTAAAGATATCCATGAAATGGGAGGTTTAACTTTTCTTAAAGTTAGAGGCTATGCACCAGATACTCTCCCGCTCTCTTTCTTTGAGGAACTCGCGGAACACGGAAAAACTGTACGTGATAATATTACCTATTCAACTACAGATCGATTTGCTATCAAAAATACTCTTCCAAAAAATCTTCTCATAAGTGACGGTATCTTTGGGGAAAGAGCAAAACTTGAAATTAAATGTTCAACAACAATACCTCGCATAGATTCAACAGATCCAAGCAAATTAATCTTAAAATATACTTATAAAGGAAGATGGGGCTCCGGAGAGCAACCCTTCTCTTTCCACGCTCATTTGAAAGATTCAGATGATGAAATATTTGTCCAACAATGGGCTAAGACTTTACAAGGTCTTGAGATCTATTATCAAGAAGATGAGACTCTGATTGCCACCTTCTCCATTGAAGAAGAGAATGGTGAAGAAGTTGATTCTCCTTCTTTCCTAGAAAAAGTTACAAAAGCCGTTAAGTTTGTTGCACCTTATGTCATTAATGATGTTACTCAAAGCCTAGCCCCATGCATTTTACCACCTGAAGTTCTTGTCGGTGTCAACACACTTTCTGCTAAATCGGGCTTTGATACGCCTCTCCATGCTTTACTCCCTCAAGATTCCTCTCAAGAAGCTGAAGTTGATCCTCTTGATCAAAAGCGAAAAGAACTCACAAAAACGTCTGAAGCAATTGGCGCAGCCCTTGCTCTTGTCCCCGGTGCCACAAAAATCAGAACAGCTGTTAATCTTGTCTATCAGTACCTAGGGTATGATAGTGCAACACATTGGTGGCATGGTGTTCCTTCCAAAATGGAAGAAGATACCCCTGAAAAAACCTCTTACCAACAAAAGATAAATCTTGCAAAAGGTGCTGCACGCCTTGCTATTGTCATCTTTGTCCCAGGGGGGAAATTTGTCGTCATCGGCAGCAAAATCTATGAGTTCATTGCTGGAAAATCTCTCACTCAAACAATTGTCGACAAAGTTACAAATGCCTCGCCACAAGAAGAGAAAAATTAAGCTTGTAAGACTTGTTTATCTGTATGCCTAAGTGTTCCTTGCTGAGCTCGATAAGAACGAGGGAAATAAGAACTTGATTGAGACGATGTCGCCGCTTGTATATCGTGACTTTGTTGAGATTCAAATAAATAGCGCTCAGCTCTTGCCATGATCTTTGCGGGTGTAAAACCTTCTCGCGGAAAGACAACCCCTCCCATCGAAACAAGAATTTCAATGCGCTGATCTTGCACAGAAATTTCTAAGTCTTGAATGGCGTAAGCGATGCGCTGATACGCCCGAATAAGGCCCCAATGATCGCAATCTTTTAAAATAATCCCAAAGCCACATCCATTCGATCTTCCAATAAAATCATCGAAACGGATGGTTCCCCGTAAGGCTTCTCCAACTTTTTGAATAACGTTTTTTGTTGCCTGCACTCCAAAATGACATGTGATATATTCTAAATGATCAATAGTAAGAGCAATATAGGCTCCCCCTTGATGATTAATAATTGCCTGATCAATAAAACAAGAGAGGGTCTCTAACATGAGTTCTTTTTCAGGTAAGCCTGTTAAAGCATCATATCCGGAATGATTTTGATCAATGTTCCCGAGAAGATTATCTTCTAAAAAGGTAAGCGTCCCTTGTAATTTGTAAGGTTGTCCATTCCTATCAAAAAATACCTCACCTTCGTCTAGAACCGGACACAATTTATAGTCAGGTAACGTCAGCATATAGGCACATTGATATTCATTCGTAATAGGCTTTAAAGTTGTGAGAGCTTGTTCACGCTTATAAAAATTATGAGGAGATAAAGAATTATGATAACTACTTCCAGATTTAAAAGGAGCTTCAGGACTTAAAAGAAGGTTTAAAGGACCTCGCCAATCTATGAAATCACGCTCTAGATCCCATGTATAGCCAATCGTTCCAGTTGCCTTAATGATATCCAGAATTTCAAGTGTTTCTAAGCGAAACCCATCCATTTTTTGCCCCCTTTTATTATTTTTCTTATCTTTATCTTACCGCTATAAGCTTACTGACTTATTAATAGAAAAATAATTTTTTTAAGAAGAGGACAAACACCACTCATTAATAAGGAAGCTTTCACTTGGAAAACTTCCTTATAATTTATTCTTTTAAACGAGTTAAATTAACCCAAGAGCTTTACGTTGCAACACAACAAGCTTATCAACGCCAGAACGTGCTAACTCCATCAAAGCTTCAAAATCATGCTGGTCAAAAGGTGTTTTCTCAGCCGTGGCTTGGACTTCAATGATCTGTCCTTTTCCCGTGAGCACAAAATTAGCATCAGCTTCTGCTTGTGAGTCTTCATCATAATCTAAATCAAGTACGGGGTGACCTTGATAAATTCCACAAGAGATTGCTGCAACTTGATCGACTAAAGGGTTTTGTTTCAGAGTTCCCCCCTTTAATAGTTTATCAATGGCTTGATGAAGAGCCACATAAGCTCCTGTAATTGAGGCAGTGCGCGTGCCACCATCAGCTTGAATGACATCACAATCTATCTTTATTTGTCTTTCACCAAGGGCCGTCAAATTAAGAACAGAGCGAAGAGAGCGCCCTATTAAACGTTGAATTTCTTGCGTGCGACCTGTTTGCTTTCCTCGAGCGGCTTCTCGATCTGTGCGAACTTGAGTTGCCCGAGGCAACATCCCATATTCAGCTGTAATCCATCCACTTCCCGTTCCTTTTACAAAAGGAGGGACTTTGTCTTCAATCGTCGCTGTACAAAGGACGTGTGTATTGCCGAATCGGACCAGACAGGACCCTTCCGCATATTTCGCATAATTCGGCTCTAACCTTATATCTCTTAATTGTGATGTTGATCTACCAGAAGGACGCATTTTTTCTCCCCACGTAAATATTGACTCTATGCTTCTGGGTTACTACATTTCTAGGTGAAATGGAAAGTATTATTCGTCATGCTTGAGAGATTGAACTTACGTTCACGAGAAATTTTTCGCCTCCTAGTTGAGTCTTATTGTCAAACAGGCGAAGCTATTGGCTCACGTACGCTTTCTGAACGCCTTTCTTCTTCTCTGTCCCCAGCTACAATTCGAAATGTCCTTGCGCAACTCGAATCTTTAGGGCTTCTCTATTCGCCCCACCATTCAGCAGGCCGCCTCCCCACAACGGAAGGATTAAAGCTTTTTGTTGAAGGCCTCCTCGAAGTTGGAAGCTTAAATGAAACAGAAAGAGCAAGCCTTGAAAGTCAATGCCAAACAAAAGGGTTAAATCTAGCACAACTACTTGAAAAAGTTAGTTCTTCCCTGTCAGGTCTTGCCCGATGCGCAAGTTTAGTGATTGCCCCTAAGCAAGATTCGAAATTAAAGCACATTGAATTTATACCTTTAAATCCGGGAAGAGCTCTTGTTGTCCTTGTCACAGAAGATGGCGACGTTGAAAATCGTCTGATTCAAGTTCCCTTGGGTCTCCCAAATTCTGTTTTCATGGAAGCCACCAATTACCTCAATGCAAGACTTTGTGATACAGGTCTTTCAGATGTCAAAATAAGTATTCTTTCAGAAATTGAAGCTCATGAAGCTGAACTTAATAGCCTTGCTAAACAAGTTGTCGAAGCTGGCTTAGGCGTCTGGAGTGGCCCACCCATTCTCGGAACGCTTATCGTCCGAGGCCAAGCTCATCTTTTAGAAGATGTTGAAGGTTTAGATGATTTGGAACGATTACGTCATCTCTTTTATGAGCTTGAAACACGAGAAAACTTTATTAATCTTCTGGATGCCGCTATAAACGCAGAAGGTATCCAAATTTTTATTGGCTCTAACAATAGTCTTTTTAAAATGGCAGGTTGCTCGATGATTGTTGCTCCTTACCACAATCGCCATCAACAAATTGTTGGAGCTATTGGCGTCATAGGCCCTACTCGTTTGAACTATGGCCGGATTATACCAATGGTTGATTATACGGCTCAATTAATTAGCCGTTCATTAAGTTAAAGAGGATAAAATGAACCAAGAAGATAAGAAAATTAACTCTATAGACCTTCCACAAGATGAAGCTTCTCCCTCTCTAGAAGAAGCTCTCTCTTCACAAGATGAAGAACTTGTGACTGAAAACATACCCGAAACGTCTGCCCAAGCTTCTTTAGAAGAAGAGAGAAATCTGCTTAAAGATCAGCTTTTGAGAACTTTGGCTGAAAGCGAAAATATTCGAAAGAGAGCGCAACGTGAAAAAGAAGATGCTTCTCGTTTCGCGATTACTAATTTTGCCCGAGATCTGCTAAGCGTCGCCGACAACTTAAGCCGCGCCCTTGAGAATATTCCTGCAGAAAAATTAGAAGGTGATGAAACTCTTAGATCTCTCCTTGAAGGAATTCAAATTACCGAGCGTGAACTTACGAATGCTCTTGAACGTAATGGCATAAAAAAACTTTCTCCTTTAGGTGAGATTTTTGATCATAATTATCATCAAGCCATGCTTGAAGAAGAAGATACTGATTATCAACCTGGACATGTCACGCGCGTTTTACAAACAGGCTATGTTCTGAATGAAAGACTCTTACGTCCCGCTCTTGTGGGTGTTGCTAAGGCAAAATCATCTACGTAAGTTTGATAGTGTTTTAGGGTTCTCGTTATAGGCTCATAACTGGGGGTTACTCAAAAGTAATGCAGAGCCTCTCAAGCCTATAACGGGAAGCCGATCCCTTTACCTGCCTCGTGAATTTAATGATTTTAAATATGAATGGCGTGCCCCTGAACATTCAAGGCAGCTTCTTTGATGGCTTCGCTGGTCGTTGGATGGGCGTGACAAATCCGCGCAATATCTTCTGCAGATGCTTTATACTCTAAAGCAACAACGGCTTCTGCAATCATGGTCCCTGCTTCACTATGAACGATATGGACACCTAAAATTTCATCTGTTTTTTCATGGGCAAGAATTTTTACGAAACCTTCTGTATCATTATTTGCACGAGCACGACTGTTCGCTTGAAAAGGAAACTTCCCTGCCTTAAAAGGAATCTTTGCTTCTTTAAGTTCTTGCTCCGTTTTACCTACACTAGCAACTTCAGGAGTGGTATAAATAACTGCGGGAACTGCATTGTAATTGAGTTGTGGCTTTTGTCCTACCATAAATTCGACGGCAGAAATGCCCTCTTCTTCTGCTTTATGAGCAAGCATAGGGCCACCAATAACATCTCCAATAGCATAAACTCCTGGGATATTTGTCTCAAAACGATTATTCACAGAAACGAAACCTCGTTCTGTTGTTCTGATACCTAAACGCTCAAGTCCCAACCCTTGAACAAAAGGTTTCCTACCTACTGAAACTAAGACTCTCTCACTTTCTAAAATTTCTTCTTTAGACTCACTAACAGATCTTATAAGTGTCCGAACATTTGTTGTATTAGAGTCCACAGATTTAACTTGCGTTGCGAGCTTGAAGTGCATTCCTTGCTTTTCAAGGGTCTTTTTTAAAGCGCTTCCGGCTTCTTGATCCATAGTGGGGACAATACGATCTAAAGACTCAACAACCGTAATTTCACACCCTAAACGTCGCCATATTGATCCTATTTCGAGCCCGATATATCCCCCTCCAATGATAACCATAGAATGAGGAATAGAGGTAAGAGATAAAGCACCTGTCGAACTCAAAATCCTCTGTTCATCAATGAGGATCCCGGGGAGAGGCGTTGGTATAGAACCTGTCGCAATCAGGATTTTACTCGCTTCTAAAAGTATGAGCTCCCCTGTTTCTAAAGTGAGCTGAACCTGGTGAGACGAGTGTAAAGAAGCTTCACCTTTAAAAAATTCAATTTTATTCTTTTTAAAGAGATAAGAAACCCCCTGAACAAGCCCTTGGACTATTTTTTCTTTTTGTTGCATCATCACGGAGAGATCAGCTCGTAAGTAATCAAATAAAATTCCCTGTTGATGGAAATTATCTCGTGCTTCTGCAAACTTGTGAGTCAATTGTAATAAAGCCTTAGAAGGAATACAGCCTATATTTAAACAAGTTCCTCCCGGCATTTCACGTTTATCAATGCAAGCAACTTTCATCCCCAATTGAGCAGCTCTAATAGCCGCGACATAGCCTCCAGGGCCTGTCCCAATCACAATAAGATCAAAGGAAGTGTTGCTCACGGTTAAATCCCAATTAAAAGTCGTTGTAAATCTTCAATATATTCTTTGACTCGTACTAAGAAAGTGACGGCTTCACGCCCATCAATAATCCGATGATCATATGTCAAGGCAATATACATCATGGGTCGAATGACAATTTGATCATTGATAACAACAGGCCTTTTCTCAATCTTATGCATTCCTAAAATGCCTGTTTGAGGAGGATTGATAATAGGTGTTGACATAAGAGAGCCAAAAACACCCCCATTTGTAATGGTAAAAGTTCCCCCTGTAAGCTCATCCAGAGTCAGCTTACCTATTTGAGCACGTTGCCCCATGTCTGCGATCATGAGCTCAATTTCAGAAAAATTAAGAAGATCTGCATTTCGTACCACGGGCACAACTAAACCATTTGGTGTTGAAACAGCCACCCCTATGTCATAATGATTTTTGTAAACAATCTCATCTCTTTGGATTTCTGCATTTAAGGCCGGAATTTCTTGAAGAGCGGCAATAGTTGCTTTTGCAAAAAAAGACATCATTCCCAACCGGATACCATATCTCTTCTCGAATTTGTCTCGATATAAGTCCCGCGCCATCATGACTTGAGTCATATCAACTTCGTTAAAAGTTGTAAGCATCGCTGCTGTATTTTGGGCTTCTTTAAGTCTCTCCGCAATTCTCAGACGAAGACGACTCATCTTAACGCGTTTTTCTGGCTCTACATGACTCAATTCACGACGGTATACAGTTTGAGAGATTGATGTAGATGCTTGAGTTTCTGGTGTTGGTATCGAGTGAGAAGATGTCCTTGCTTCATGATCGTCAAGATGATGTTGAATATCTTCTTTTATAAGGCGCCCTGCTTTACCAGTTCCCTGAATATCCAAAGGATTTATATTATTTTCTGCAACCATCTTTCTGACTGCAGGAGAAAACTGATTTGGTTGAGAAACGCTCTGATCACTGGAAGAAGATTGCGGTGATTCTTGTATATCTTCTTTAATCTGTGTTTCTTTTTGGGACTTTTCAGGAATTTCAGAATCGACGAAACCAATAACAGATCCTACTTTAACTTGTTGCCCTTGTAAAAATCGAGTTTCACTTAAGACACCTGTTTGAGGTGAATTGATTTCGATTGTAACTTTATCAGTCTCAAGTTCAACAAGAGGCTCGTCTAATTTAATGCTATCCCCTACATGCTTGAGCCAACGACTAATTGTGGCTTCAGTTACTGATTCCCCTAAAGGCGGAACGATTATCTCTTTAATCATAAGACTTTCCCACTAGTTATTAATTGTTAAAGCTTGCTCAATAAATAAAGTTTGTTCATATTCATGTCGTTCATAAAAACCTGTTGCTGGCGAAGCACTTTCTGGACGACCAACATAATGAGGACGTAAATATGCTCCTTTTATTTCCCTTAATACTTTTTCGATACGCCGATCAATAAAGGTCCAAGCTCCCATATTTTCTGGCTCTTCTTGACACCAAATAATTTCAGCTTGAGAATATCTCTTCAGTTCTTGAACCAATTTTTCATGCGGGAACGGATATAACTGCTCAATCCGAATTAAAGCAATATCTTGTATATTTTTGGCCTGACGAGCCTGGTACAAATCATAGTAAATCTTTCCTGTGCATAGGATAACGCGCTTAATATTGAGATCATCAACAAGATCATCCGTTTCTGAATAAATCACATTAAAATAGGATTCTTGAGTGAATTCTTCTTGGGCAGAAATTGTTAACGAGTGCCTCAAGAGAGATTTAGGCGTCATGATAATAAGTGGTTTTCGAGTCTTCCACTTTAATTGGCGCCTTAAAATATGAAAATAATTAGCCGGTGTCGTACAATTCGCAACAATCATATTATCTTCAGCACATAATTGTAGGTAACGCTCAAGACGCGCTGACGAATGCTCAGGTCCTTGCCCTTCAAAACCATGAGGCAATAGCATCACAAGCCCCGAAAGTCGAAGCCATTTGGCCTCTCCTGATGAAATGAACTGATCGATGATCACTTGGGCTCCGTTTGCAAAATCTCCAAACTGGGCTTCCCACAAAACCAGCGTATAAGGATCTGCTAAACTATATCCGAGCTCAAACCCAAGAACTGAAGCTTCAGCTAAGGGGCTATCAACAATTTCTATTTCTTCTTGAACGACTCGAACATTATTTAAAGGGATATAAGGAACTCCGTTCTCTTGATCATAAAGGACTGCATGGCGTTGGGAAAATGTCCCTCGTCCACTGTCTTGACCACTTAAACGGACGGGCGTCCCTTCGCATAACAAGGAACCTAAAGCGAGCGCTTCAGCTGTTGCCCAGTCAAATCCTTGCCCTGTCTCAAACATCGCGCGTCTTGCTGAAAAGAAACGCTGTAAACGTGGATGGAGGGAGAAATTTTCTGGCATCCTCAATAGAGCCTTACCTATTTCCTCGATCACTTCTTGTGAAATTCCTGTTTTAGCAACTGCAAGATTATCTTGGGCATTGAAGCCGCTCCAAATCCCTTCTAACCACTCACCTTTCTCACCTTCAAAAGTTTGTGCTGCCAAAAACTCTTGCTGCCACTGAGCCTCAAGCTCTTGTAAAATAAGGCTCTTATAGTTTTCTTCTATAATTCCTTCAGTGATGAGTTTATCAGCATAAGACAGATGAACTGAAGGACGTTTAGCGATCGCTTTATACATAAGAGGTTGCGTAAAACTAGGTTCATCAATCTCATTATGCCCGTGACGACGATAGCAAAACATATCGATGACAACATCACGTTTAAATTTTTCGCGGTATTGAGCGGCAAGCGTGGCCACAAACATCACAGCATCAGGATCATCCCCATTGACGTGGAAAATAGGCGCTTGGATCATCTTTGCGACGTCTGAACAATAAGGAGAAGAACGTGAAAAAGCAGGTGAAGTTGTAAATCCTATTTGGTTGTTAATAATAACATGGATTGTTCCCCCCGTTCGATACCCTCTGAGATCTGATAGCATCAATGTTTCAGCAACCAGACCTTGTCCTGCAAAAGCAGCATCTCCATGGATAAGAACTCCTATAACGGCCGATTTTGCTGCATCTCCACGACGCTTTTGTTTAGCTCGCACCTTTCCGACAACAATTGGATTCACGGCCTCAAGGTGAGAAGGGTTTGCAGCAAGAGAAAGATGAAATATTTTTTCTTCAAAGGCTCGATCAGCTGAAGCTCCTAAGTGATATTTAACATCTCCTGAACCATGAGCGAGCTCTTGGGTTTTTCCTTGAAATTTACTAAAAATAGAGCGAGCAGCTTTTCCTAAAATATTAACTAAAATATTTAAACGCCCCCGATGAGCCACTCCTAAAACAACTTCGCGGCTTCCCAAATGGCCAGATTCTCCTAAAATGACTTCTAGCAATGGGATAAGACTCTCACTTCCCTCTAAACCAAATCGTTTCGCCCCTGGGTGCTTTGTTTGTAAAAATTTTTCAAAGGTTGCAGCAGCTGTCAAGGCGTGCAAACAACGCTTTCTGCGTTCTGTCGAAATGGCCCCTCTAAATTTTTCTATTTGTTCTTGAATCCACGCTTTTTCATCAGGAGCTTGAATATGCATAAATTCCACCCCGATAGGTCCACAATAAGTCCGGTGTAAAATTTTTATGATTTCTCGTAAGGTTGCTTTTTCTCGCCCTAAAACGCCATCTATAAAAATTTCTCGATCAAAATCACTTGAACTAAAACCGTAAGTTGATGGATCAAGCTCAGGATGAGTCTTAGGGCTCTCAAGTTCTAAAGGATCAAGTTTTGCAAATAAATGCCCACGCACCCTATAGGCTCTAATAAGCATCAAAACTCTAATTGAATCGATCGTCGTTTGAGGAATAACTCCGGAAGCTGAAGGAACTACCTGTTCTTGTTCCTCTTCAGACACCTTGAAAGAGCTATCTTCTTGAATATTTAGAGGTTTTTGAGACTCCGCTTTTGCCGCAGAAAAAGAGGAAGGATTGCGAGCAAATTCAGCAAAAACAGATTGCCAACTAACGTCAACAGAAGCAGGATCTTTAAGATAACGCTCAAAAAGCTCTTCGATAAAAATGGCGTTTGAGCCTGTTAGAAAAGTGGCTAGAGTTTGTGAAGGCTCCATTTGTATCTCTTTATCTTATTTCTTACTTTGTACCAATTAGATTTCCAATCATACAGTGAATGTATTGATGATCCGTAAAATTTTAAATAGTTTTGAGTCTAGCGCGTTTTTTTAATTTTACAATTCTTTTAAAGGATAAATAGCCAAGATGGCTCTTCAAAGATTTCATTCCAAAAAACTAGCTTTGCCTTAAAAGAAATTCTTAAAAAATGAAACAAGATTAGAAGATAAATTTAATCTTAATTTTGTACAAAACTTATATGAAAAGATTATAAAGATACTATCGATGAAAAATTAACGGGGGTTGATCCTTAGATCTTTAGCGCACCTTGTTCAATTAAAAGCTCTCCCCAAAACTTGACATGGAACTTTCGTGGCGATTTGGTAACCCCCGGTTACCGTTTCTGATTTTAGATTAACAAACCAAAAATAAATTTCAAGCAAAAAGTTATTGATTTTTAAATATTTTTTAAAATTATTGCGACAAAAAATTAATATCTCATTTTTTGATACTCTTAATATTTCTTTAATCAAATGTTAATGTTTTGTTAATATTATCGTAATTTTTTATTAACTTTTGTGTTTTGCCCTATGCCTTAATCACAAAAAAACCTCCTCTTCGCAAGTCCAATATTTCATAATTTTTCCCTTAAAATCTAAACCATAAAATTAAAGATAAATTTCCCATTTGTACATAAAATATATGCAAAAAAGATAAAATGATAAAAAAATTATTTAAAATTAAAACAAACAATTAACATCACTTCAAAAACATAAAAAGCGCCCATAAAAATAAAATATTTGACTAAAAGCTAAGATTAATTATAACTTTATGACAGTTGGGGGAAATTGATATAATAAGTGAAAGGCCCTCAATGAAAAAAAGTATCCTCCCCGCTCTCCTTTTAACATTCATGACAACTATTTATGGTGCTTATGGTTCATCAGTAAGTGAAAGTGAAGAGTTTCAAAATGAAAACTTTCCTTCGAAATTAAAGAGCAACTTTTTAGCTTCAATGAAATCAGATAGTGAAAATGCACAAGAATACCTTCAAGAAGGTAGACTTTTCTTGTCTTCAGGAAATATATCCTCTGCATACCAAAGCTTTTTAAATGCCATAGAATATGGGGCTGGCTCTCCGCTTGGCTATCTATACGCAGGTGCCTTAACTGGTCATGTTCCTACTTCTGAGAGATACCTTCGTATTGCTCAGTTAGCAGTACAACAGGGAGCTTTATCTGAGGAAACTTTTGATGAACATGTAAACTATCTTACACAAACAGGCTTCTTAATGGCATCTTAAAGAAAATTACCAAGGGTTATTAAATAACTAATAACTCTTGGTTTTTTGCCTAATGAAGTTACCCCTTTTGTGCCTAGCTACGTGTTTTATTAGGAAACATAAATAACCAGACTTTATACTGTATTACTTCAAAATTTTAAGAAGCATCTTCCCATCTCCGCAGGCGAATCTACGACCATCACGCCTGCTTGCCGTAGACGAGATTTTTTGCTTTCAGCTGTTTCATCTCCCCCTGATACAATAGCCCCAGCATGCCCCATCCGCTTACCTTCTGGGGCTGTTGCACCTGCGATGAAACCTATGATTGGCTTTTTGATCAAGGAGTTCTGGATATAACGCGCAGCTTCATCTTCAGCTGTGCCACCAATTTCACCAATCATAATGATACTCTCAGTTTGAGGATCTTGAAAAAACATCTCAAGACAATCCACAAATGAAAGACCATGAATAGGATCTCCGCCAATTCCCACACACGTTGATTGCCCGAGCCCAGCTTGAGTCACTTGCCAAACAGCTTCATAAGTTAATGTGCCTGAACGGGACACAATCCCAACTTTACCGGGTCGATGAATATGCCCAGGCATAATCCCAATTTTACAAGCTCCCGGGGTGATAATTCCAGGACAATTCGGGCCAATCAGACGTGTTTTAGATCCCACAAGCGCTCTCTTGACCTTCAGCATATCTAAGACGGGAATTCCTTCAGTAATACAAACAACAAGAGGCACTTGAGCCTCGATGGATTCAAAAATAGCATCAGCTGCATACGCGGGTGGCACATAAATCACACTTGCAGTCGCTCCTGTCTCTTTAACAGCTCTTTCAACCGTATTAAAGACAGGCAGATTAAGGTGCGTTGTATTCCCTTTTCCAGGGGTTACGCCGCCCACCATTTTTGTGCCATACGCTAACGCTTGTTCCGAGTGAAAAGTTCCCTGAGCCCCTGTAAATCCTTGACAGATAACACGCGTATTTGAATCAACGAGAATTGCCATCTTAAACAACTCCTCTAACCGCCGCGACGCTCTTCTGAGCCGCATCTGCTAAATCTTCTGCTGCAATGATAGAAAGACCCGACTGCGCTAAAATCACTTTACCTTTATCAACATTTGTTCCTTCCAAACGCACAACTAAGGGCACATGAATTTGCACATCTCGAGCTGCCGCCACAATTCCTTCTGCAATGATGTCACAGCGCATAATACCACCAAAAATATTGACTAAAATGGCCTTAACATTGGGATCCGACAGAATAAGTTTGAACGCTGTAATAACGCGTTCACGAGGCGCTCCGCCCCCCACATCTAAGAAATTAGCTGGCTCTCCGCCGTAAAGTTTAATCACATCCATCGTGGCCATGGCAAGCCCGGCCCCATTGACCATACACCCTATATTTCCTTCAAGTTTTATATAACTCAATCCATTTTTAGCAGCTTCCGTTTCAGTCGGTTCTTCTTCTGCAAGGTCTCTCAATTGCTCTATCTCTGGATGTCGGAACAAGCTATTATCGTCAAACATCATTTTGGCATCTAATGCTAAAGGTTCTCCATCAGTCGTAATAATGAGAGGATTAATTTCAATAAGCGTCGCATCCAAGGCAACGAATGCCTTGTAACAAGCTTCCATCATAGAAATGATCTTCGGAACTATTTTCCCTTCTATTCCTGCGGCAAACGCCAATTTTCTTCCATTAAACGCTTGGAAACCAACTAAAGGATCAATAATTTCAGTAAAAATTTTTGTAGGATCGTGAGCAGCGGCTTCTTCAATCGAAGTGCCTCCCGCTTCGGAAAATACCAACATAATCTTTGAAGATGCTCTGTCTAACAAGATGCTAAAATAAAATTCTTTCGCGATAGGCGTGCCCTGCTCAACATAGATACGTCTTATCAGTTGCCCCGCGGGGCCCGTCTGAGGCGTTACCAAACAGGAACCTAAAAGAGTTTGAGCATACTCTTTTACTTGGTCCTTTGTCTTGGCAAGCTTAACGCCACCCGCCTTTCCTCGCCCGCCTGCATGAATTTGCGCTTTAACTGCCCATAGTTGACCACCTAATTGATCAGCCGCTATTTCTGCTTCTTCAGCTGTACAAGCCACTCGCCCTTGCGGGATTAATACGCCGAAACGACTCAATAATTCTTTTGCCTGATATTCATGAATTTTCATCTACAAACTCAATTGCTTAATAAGAGCTTGAACTGATTCAATAGAATGATCAAACATTCCTCTTTCTTCAGAAGACAACTCAAGCTCAATAATCCGTTCAACTCCACCAGCCCCAATAATTGCTGGCACACCAACATATAATCCCTTTACGCCATATTGACCTTCAAGCCAAGCTGCACAAGGGACAATTCGTTTCTGATCTTTTAAATAAGCCTCCGCCATGAGAATTGCAGAAGCAGCAGGCGCATAAAAAGCAGAGCCAGCCTTTAACAAATTAACTATTTCTGCCCCCCCATTTCTTGTTCGATCAACGATTTTGTCAATATCTGACTGGGTTGCCCATCCCATTTTGATAAGTTCTGGCAAAGGGATACCTGCCACCGATGAAAAACGCACTAAAGGAACCATCGTGTCACCATGGCCGCCCATGACTAATGCTGAAATATCTTTTACGGAAACACCAAATTGTTGACTTAGAAAATAACGAAAACGAGCTGCATCCAATTCCCCGGCCATTCCTACAATTTTATGCGGAGGAAGTTGGCTTTCATGCTGCATGACCCAAACCATTGCATCAAGAGGATTTGTAATAACAATGACAAAGGCTTCTGGGCAATAGAGTCGAATATTACGCGCCACCTCACGAATAACACCCGCATTTATCTCAAGTAAATCATCTCGACTCATGCCAGGCTTACGAGGAACACCCGCCGTTACGATCACAACATCAGAATCTTTAAGCTCAGAGTAATCGTTTCCCCCTTTAATGGTCGCATCGAATCCCATAATTGGTGACATTTCTGCAAGGTCCAAAGCTTTTCCTTCAGGAATACCTTCAACAACATCAAATAAGAAGATATCTCCTAGCTCTTTTAACCCGCTTAAAAGCGCTAAAGTTCCACCTATATTACCTGAACCAACTAAGGATATTTTTTTACGTGCCATTGTCTTTACTATATGCCTCTCTTAAAATTTATCTTCTTGTTTTAAAGACGCTCTTTTAAAAAGAGCCCTCCCACTTCAATACCTTTTTGACTGATGCCGTGCCCAAAAGCAGGGCATGTATAAGTTCGCACAGGAACTTTCATCGAAGTTAAACGTTCTTGAGCTTCCTTCATGGCTTCATAGGGAACAACTTCATCAGCCTCACCATGAACCAAAAAGACAGAAGGTTGTCTTTCTTGTCCTGTAGGTTCTCCATACACTAAAGCCCCTGAATACCCTATAACACCAGCACATGTTGAAGGACGCGTCAGAGCTGTATAAAGTGCCATCATGGCTCCTTGAGAAAAACCAACGATCATTAAATCTTCATCTGTAAGGCCGCGCTTTTCAAGGTTTTCATCGATAAACTTATTCAACCTAGGAACAGCTATCTGTATTTGCTCTAAAAGAAATTGAGGGTGCCAATTTTCAAGACTAAACCATTGATATCCGAATGCAGTCATTTCACAAGAGAATGGCGCATGAGGCGCCAAAAATTCAGCATCAGGTAGAGATGAGGACCAACAATCACCCAACTCTATAAGGTCATCGCCATTAGCCCCATACCCATGCAACAGAATGATCAACTTTTTTGCCCGACCATTCTGGGGCGCCAAAGAAGGCCCACTCAACATCATCGTCCCACTTACCATTAAAGCTTCCTATAAAATTATTAAGAATGAGTTTAATCTAGAATCATTCTAACGTCCAGTAACCGCAATTGACCTCTTATCATTTTTCTTAAATTTAAGATTGAAGCATGAAATGGTTCGGTTATGGTAGGGAGAAGGAGTTCAAACATGTCAGAAAATTTACCTTCCCATCACAATCGCCAAGGTATCTTATATATGCTATCGGCTGTGTTCATTTTTTGCTTAGTGAATGCTATTGCAAAAGATACAATTGCCCAATATCCTCCTGTAGAAGTTTTATTTTTTCGCTTCCTTGGCGCTCTCCTTCCTTCTTGGTTTCTTTTATCTCGTGAAGGAGGCTTTCGTAATTTCACTCATCATCCCTACGGAACAAGTCTCATTGCCGCGATGATCTTAGTCCTAGACCTATTTTGTCTTTTTATGTCTTTCAAATTTTTACCTCTAGCTGATGCAACAACTCTCTCATTTTCTTCTATTTTTTTTGTAACCATCCTCGCTGCCATTTTTCTAAAAGAACACCTTTCTCTTACAAGAATAAGCGTAATTATATGTGGATTTATTGGCGTTATTATTATCGCAAAGCCGAGTGGAAACGTCTCTATTTTAGGCGCTATATTTTCTCTCATCTATGCTTTAACAGATGCTATTGTTTTACTTTTTATCCGCATTATGACACGCACACATAAAAGTAGCATTCTCGTTTTCTCCTTCACTTTCTTTGCAACTTTAATAACAGCCGTCTTCCTTCCTTTTGTATGGAAGACACCTACCATGATTGATTTAAGCAAATTTATGTTACTAGGAATTGGCGGAGGATTAGGACAATTTTTTATCACTCAGGCTTACCGATATGCCCCTGTAACAATTGTTGCCCCTATGGCTTATTCTGCGATTTTATGGAGCACATTCTTAGGGTTTCTCTTTTGGGCGGAGGTTCCCAATGTGCAATTTTGGATCGGAGGCACTCTTGTGATCCTATCTGGACTTTATATTATATGGCATGAACGTAGATAACCTTGTTTTTCAAGCTTTCTCCTAAAGTAAAAATATCGTACTATCTCTTTGCATTAGAAAATATAAGATCGTAGAATCGACTAAAATAAAGGGAGACCTAATGCCTAGCTTATTAAATAATTATCTACCCATTTTTGTTTTTATTGGGGTAGCTCTTGCGTTTTCGCTTGTTATTGTGGGGTTGACTTTCCTCAGAGCCCCTTATCAACCTACAGCAGCGAAACAATCTCCCTATGAGTGCGGCTTTGAACCTTTTTCTTCTTCTCGCATACGTTTTGATGTCCGTTTTTATCTTGTCGCCATCTTATTTATTATTTTTGACCTTGAAGTTGTTTTTCTTTTTCCTTGGGCGATTAGCCTCGGTGAAATTGGTTTATTGGGCTTTTGGTCAATGATGTTTTTCTTGAGTATCCTGACAATTGGTTTTATTTATGAGTGGAAAAAAGGAGCGTTAGAATGGGAGTAATCTCTCCTTCTGGAGAACAACATGCCAGCGAACTTCTGACCACGATTCATAATGAGGTTCAAGATCGAGGTTTTGTATTAACTTCTCTCGATGAATTGGTTGCATGGGCGCGATCAAGCTCACTCTGGCCTGTCACTTTTGGACTTGCTTGCTGTGCAGTTGAAATGATGCAAACGGCTTCAAGTCGTTACGATCTTGACCGCTTCGGGCTCTTTTTTCGACCCAGCCCCCGTCAATCCGATATCATGATTGTTGCCGGCACCCTTACAAATAAGATGGCTCCTGTCCTCCGTAAAGTCTATGATCAAATGCCAGATCCCAAATGGGTTATATCTATGGGTTCCTGTGCAAATGGGGGCGGGTATTATCATTATTCATATTCAGTTGTAAGAGGATGTGATCGCATTATCCCTGTGGATATTTATGTCCCAGGATGCCCCCCCACAGCTGAAGCCCTATTATATGGAATTCTACAACTTCGGAATAAAATCCGCGGTCATAAAACAATTATGAGAGCTTAGTATAGATGGATGATAAATTAGCTCATCTCAGCGAGAAAATAAAAAAGGCGTTAAAAGAAGACTTACTCTCTTTTACCATTAACAAAGGTGAACTCACACTCCAAGTTAAGCGCCACGCTATAGTGAAAATCCTCATCTATCTTCGTGATCATAAAGACTTCTTATTTAAACAATTAATTGATCTTTGTGGTGTTGATTACCCTGATCATCCAGAACGTTTTGAAGTCGTTTATCACTTGTTGAGCCTCAAACATAATTCTCGACTACGACTAAAACTTACAACAGATGAAACAACTGCTATTCCTTCTATCACAAGTGTTTATAGCGCTGCAAATTGGTTTGAACGTGAAGCTTGGGATATGTATGGAATTAAATTTGAAAATCATCCAGACTTAAGAAGACTTTTAACAGATTATAATTTCGAAGGTCATCCTCTTCGCAAAGACTTTCCTTTAACTGGATTCGTGGAAGTCAGATATGATGATGATCAAGAAAGAGTTGTGTATGAATCGCTTGATCTTCCTCAAGCCTATCGCCAATTTGATTTCTTAAGCCCTTGGGAAGGAAACCCTTCACTTCTTCCCGGAGATGAAAAAGCGCTGACAAAGAAAATATGACCATGACAAATCCTCATAATTCCCAAACTTATACCCTAAATTTCGGACCTCAGCATCCTGCAGCTCATGGTGTTTTACGTCTAATTCTTGAATTGGATGGCGAAATTGTTGAGCGCGCAGATCCACACATTGGTTTTCTGCATCGTGGAACTGAAAAACTTATTGAACATAAGACTTATCTTCAAGCCCTTCCCTATTTTGATCGTCTTGATTACGTAGCCCCTCTTAATCAGGAACATGCTTTTGCTCTTTCTATAGAAGCGCTTTTAGATATTGATGTTCCCTTACGTGGACAATACATCCGTGTCCTATTTTGTGAACTAGGACGTCTTTTGAACCATCTCCTTAACATTACAACTTTTGCGATGGATGTAGGAGCCGTAACTCCCTTCTTAATTGGTTTTGAGGAACGTGAAAAATTAATGGAATTTTATGAGCGCGCGAGTGGGGCTCGTTTACATGCGAATTATTTTCGTCCAGGCGGCGTTCATCAAGATCTTCCTGAGGGGCTTCTAGAAGATATCTTTCTCTTTATAGAAAATTTTCCAAAAGTTATGGATAATATGGAAGGCTTATTGACAGAGAATCGCATTTTTAAGCAACGAACTGTTGATATTGGCATCGTTTCAGCCGACCAAGCTCTTGATTGGGGATTTACAGGTCCAATGTTGCGCGCTTCAAATGTTGCTTGGGATCTGAGACGAGCACAGCCTTATGATGTTTATGATCGAATGGACTTTCATATTCCCGTCGGGAAACATGGTGATTGTTATGATCGCTATTTAGTCCGCATGTATGAAATGCGCGAAAGTTTAAAAATTATCGCCCAATGTTTGGAACAAATGCCGGAAGGCCCTGTCATGACAAGCGATCGGAAAGTTGCTCCTCCCTCACGTGCTGAGATGAAAACTTCTATGGAAGCAATGATTCATCATTTCAAATTGTATACTGAAGGATATCACGTTCCCAAAGGAGAAATTTATAAAGCGGTTGAAGCACCTAAAGGAGAATTCGGCGTCTATTTAGTCGCAGATGGAACCAATAAACCTTATCGTTGTAAAATTAGGCCCCCAAGTTATCTTTTCTTACAAGGCACTGATTTCATGACGCGTGGCCATATGATTGCCGATGTTGCCGCCATTGTGGGCTCTATGGATATTGTTTTTGGAGAAATCGACCGGTGAAACGTACTTTAACGCCTCAAGGTAAACCTTTTATTTTTTCCTCCAAAAATCAAAAGAAAGTTGTTGAAATTATTTCACAATATCCTGTGACACGACAAGCAAGTGCCATTCTTCCCCTTCTAGATTTAGCTCAGCGCCAAGCTGAAGGATGGCTTCCACAAGAAGCCATTGAACATGTGGCTGAGCTTTTAAAAATATCGTCTATTCGCGCTTATGAGATTGCAACTTTTTATACGATGTTTAATTTGTCTCCTCGAGGTAAATATCTTCTCCAAGTTTGTACAACCACACCTTGTCAGCTTGTTGGAAGCGATGAAATTTTGAAAGTGTGTAATAAGATCGCCGACGTTAAACAAGGGGAAATTTCCCAAGATAATCTGTTTACAGTTGTTGAAGTTGAGTGCTTAGGCGCTTGCGTGAATGCTCCTGTTGTGCAAATTAATGATGATTATTTTGAAGATCTAAATGCTGAACGCATGCTTAATATTTTAAATGAGTTAAAGCTTGGAAATAAAGTTGCATCAGGGTCCACAATAGGTCGCCACGGTTCGGCGCCTTATGAAGATTCTCCTCAAGAAAAAGAAGGCGCGTAATGCTATCGACGAAAGATCGTATTTTCCAAAATCTTTATGGCCAAAAAGAATGGCATCTTGAACCTGCGCGCGTGCGAGGAGACTGGCAACAAACCCGTGAATTTATAGAAAAAGGACCAGAATGGATTATTTCTGAAATAACTCTTTCAGGATTAAGAGGACGAGGAGGAGCAGGCTTCCCCACAGGCCAAAAATGGTCTTTTATGCCCAAAGTAGATAAACTTCCCCATTATCTCGTTATCAATGCCGATGAAAGTGAACCCGGAACCTGTAAAGATCGAGACATTATAAGAAATGAACCTCACAAACTTATTGAGGGGGCCTTACTCGCTGGTTTTGCCATCCAAGCTCACACCGCCTATATCTATATACGTGGTGAATTTTATCGCGAAGCGGAACGACTTCAAATAGCCATTGATGAGGCCTATAAAGCAGGCCTTTTAGGGAAAAATGCCGCTAATTCAGGATGGGATTTCGACCTCTATCTTCATCGCGGCGCGGGAGCTTACATTTGTGGCGAAGAAACAGCTCTGCTTGAAAGTTTAGAAGGCCGAAAAGGAATGCCGCGACTAAAGCCGCCCTTTCCCGCTTTAATGGGTCTTTATGGCTGTCCAACTATTATTAATAATGTTGAAACAATTGCTGTTGTTCCTGAGATTTTACGACGAGGTGGTCAATGGTTTGCCTCTCTTGGGAAACCAGGAAATACAGGCACAAAAATTTTCTGTATCTCAGGCCATGTTAATAAAGCTTGCAACGTTGAAGAAGCCTTAGGCATTCCTCTAAAAACCCTCATTGAAACGTATGCTGGAGGGGTACGAGGAGGATGGGACAATCTTCTTGCAATTATTCCTGGTGGCTCTTCTGTACCTTTACTCCCTAAACAAATCTGTGATGAAATAACCATGGATTATGATGCTTTGAAAGAAGTAAAAAGCGGCCTAGGGACAGCTGGAATTATTGTCATGGACAAATCAACTGACATTGTTGTTGCAATTGCAAGACTTGCAAAGTTTTATATGCATGAGAGCTGTGGACAATGTACCCCTTGCCGAGAAGGGACAGGATGGATGTGGCGTATTCTCACAAAATTAGCCCGTGGTGAAGGAACAATAAGAGATATTGATCTCTTAGAAGAAGTCACTTACCAAATTGAAGGAAAAACAATTTGTGCTCTTGGAGATGCTGCCGCTTGGCCAGTCCAAGGATTAATCCGCCATTTCCGCCCTGAATTAGAGCGTCGTGTAAATAAAATGATTTCTACAGACGTTTAGAATAAGAGATATATCGTTTTTGAGGGATAAACTAAGTCAATGCCAAAGTTAACAATTAACAATCAACCTATTGAAGTTCCTGAAGATACTACTGTTCTTCAAGCAGCTCAGCTCCTTGGGATTGAAATCCCTGTTTTTTGTTACCATTCTCGGCTTCCTATCGCGGGCAATTGTCGGATGTGTCTAGTACAAGTAGGAGACAGCACAAAACCGATCGCAAGCTGTGCCATGCCTGCAACTGAGGGCATGGTTATTCATACAAATACCCCTTTTATTCAAAAGACCCGTAAGTCAATTCTAGAATTTTTGCTTATCAATCATCCTCTTGATTGTCCCATCTGTGACCAAGGAGGGGAGTGTGATCTCCAAGACATCACTGTAGCGTATGGCCCGTCAACAACGCGCTTCGAAGAAAATAAACGGGCAATTCAAGATAAATACATGGGCCCCCTTATCCAAACGGCTATGACACGGTGCATTCATTGCACTCGCTGTGTTCGATTTGCGACAGAAATTGCTGGTGTTCCGCAATTAGGCGCAATTGGACGAGGTGAAAATATGGAAATCACAAGTTATCTTGATCAAGCAATCACCTCCGAGCTTTCTGGCAACATGATTGATCTATGTCCTGTTGGCGCTCTCACATCTAAGCCTTATGCTTTCAAAGGACGTCCTTGGGAACTTATGACGACTGAATCTATTGATGTTTTAGATGCTGTTGGTAGCAATATTCGGATTGATGTCTACAAAACTCGTGTTATGCGCATTCTTCCTCGATTGCATGAAGATATTAATGAAGAATGGATTTCTGACAAAACACGCTTTGCATGCGATGGTTTAAGTCGTCAACGTCTTGACCAACCGTACATTCGAAAAAATGGAAAACTTGTTCCTGCAAGCTGGGTTGAAGCTTTAAAGACGATAAAATTGCGCCTTCAAAATGTTCCAGGGCAAAAAATAGCTGCTCTTGCAGGAGACCTGATCGATTGTGAAGCCATGCTTGCCTTAAAAGATCTTTTCCATGCGCTCGGATCACCTCACCTTGATTGTCGTCAAGATGGCGCACAATTAGAAGGAAAAGTTAGAGCAGAATATTTATTTAATACAACAATTGCAGGGATTGAACAAAGTGACTTCTGCTTGATCATTCAGTCTCAATTACGTGCTGAAGCCCCTCTCATTCATGCCCGCCTAAGAAAACGCTATCTTCAAGGGAATTTTAAGATTGCTTACATTGGAGGAGCTTTATCCTCTCATTATAATTTTAGCTTTGACTATGATCATTACGGACAAGATCCGAATTTGCTTGAGGCGATTCTACAAGATCGTCATCCTCTCAGCCAAGCTCTCAAAAAAGCAAAATTTCCGATGATCATCGTGGGGCAAGATGCTTTGATACGCCAAGATGGGGCTCATCTTCTTGCCAGAGTGAGATCCCTCGCTGAGGAATTTAACATGGTTCGCCCAGATTGGAACGGATTTAATGTCTTACATAAGGCTGCAGCGCGTGTGGGCGGGTTAGATGTTGGATTCATACCTGGTGAACAGGGGCTTGATAAAAATAATATTTTAGTGGCAGCAGCTAAGGGAGACATCGAAGTTATTTATCTGCTAGGAGCCGACGAAATTGAGATGAATCATCTTGGTCAAGCTTTTGTTATTTACCAAGGTCATCATGGAGATGCTGGCGCTCATCGTGCGGATGTCATTCTTCCAGGAGCCGCTTATACAGAAAAACAAGCAACCTATGTGAATACTGAAGGTCGTGTTCAACAGACTTACCCTTCTCTTCTCCCACCTGGAGAAGCGAAAGAAGACTGGAAAATTATCCGAGCACTTTCTCAAGTTTTAGATAAAAATCTTCCCTATAATACTTTAGAAGAAATCAGAGATCGTCTTATCCAAATAAATCCGATTTTTAATTCCATGGATGAAATTCAACCTGCGATTTGGGGAAGTTTTGGCAAAGAAGGAAGCCTTTCCAAGTTTCATTTTGAACCTTTTAAAGGTGAGTTTTACATGACTGATGCTATCAGTCGTCACTCTCCTACTATGGCAACGTGCCTCGAAATGCTTGAAAAAGAAGTTACATAAAATGAGCGAATTTTGGTTTCAATATATTTTTCCCCTCTTAAAGATAGTCGGACAAATTATCTTAATTGTTTTGCCCCTAATTGTGTGTGTTGCCTATCTTACCTATGCTGAGCGCCGTGTTATGGCAGCAATGCAAATGCGAATCGGACCTAATACTGTTGGCCCTTTTGGGCTTCTCCAGCCCATTGCGGATGCGATAAAACTTCTGCATAAAGAACCAATTATTCCTGCAAAAGCCAATTCATTTCTTTTTCTTTTTGCACCTGTTCTGACGTTCAGCCTCTCTATGCTTGCCTGGGCTGTGATTCCTTTTAATGAACAGTGGGTATTAGCAGATATTAATGTCGGTGTTCTTTACTTATTCGCCATATCTTCTTTAGGCGTATACGGCATTATTATTGCTGGATGGGCGAGTAATTCACGGTATCCTTTTCTTGGTGCTCTGAGGTCGGCAGCTCAAATGATTTCCTATGAAGTTTCAATCGGGTTTGTGATTGTCACTGTCCTTCTTTGCGCTGGTTCCCTTAACCTGAGAGACATCGTAGAAGCTCAAAAACAACATTGGTTTTCCCTTACTTTATTCCCCATGTTTGTTATCTTTTTTATTTCATCCTTAGCAGAAACAAATCGGGCACCTTTTGATCTTCCGGAGGCGGAAGCTGAATTAGTTTCTGGTTTCAATGTTGAATATTCATCTATCTTTTTTGCTTTATTCTTTTTGGGAGAATATGCAAACATGATTTTAATGAGCGCTATGGCCTCCCTCTTATTTCTAGGTGGTTGGCTTCCCCCCTTCAATATTCCACCTTTCACATACATTCCTGGATTTATGTGGTTTGCGATTAAGATCTCTTTTATGCTATTTTTATTTTTGTGGATACGTGCAACACTTCCCCGGTATCGTTATGATCAACTCATGCGACTTGGCTGGAAGGTTTTCCTCCCCATTAGTCTAGGAATGGTGGTAGTTGTTTCTAGTGTTTTGGTTTATTTTGATAAACTCCCAAAAAGTGGAAGTTAAATGTTGGCTGGATTGATCAGATTTCTTAAAACTTTTGTTCTTTATGATATTCTATCAGGGCTTTTCATTACGCTTCGTTATTTTTTTAAACCCAAAGTTACCATTCATTATCCTCATGAAAAAAGTCTTGTGAGTCCCCGCATGCGGGGCGAACATGCCCTTCGCAGATATCCTCATGGTGAAGAACGATGCATTGCTTGTAAACTTTGTGAAGCTGTATGTCCTGCTCAAGCAATTACAATTGATGCAGAACCTCGGCAGGACGGGTCTCGTCGAACTTATCGTTATGATATTGATATGACAAAATGTATTTATTGTGGGCTTTGTCAAGAAGCCTGCCCTGTTGATGCTATCGTGGAAGGGCCGAATTTTGAGTTTGCAGCCTTCAATCGTGAAGAACTTTTCTATAATAAAGAGAAACTTCTAGAGAACGGTGATCAATGGGAAACTCTTCTTGCAGAAAATATCAAACTGGATTCTCCTTATCGGTAATTACGTTTGTTTCTGACACCTAAAAAACATAACTCTCAATTGACTCCTCTAAAAATTTTCGTCATTTTAAATGAAATCTTTATTCATCATGGAATTCTCAATGCGGTCTTTTAGCCTTTCCCCTAAAGAAAATATGTAGTGCATGCTTCTCACCATCGGGATGCTTGTTTTTCTATTAAACATCGATTATACCGCTGTTAATCTTGCACTCCTTCCCATTTCAACAGTAATCAATTGGGATCTTAATAGCTTGCAATGGCTTCTCAGTGGGTACGTCTTGACCTGGGGAGCCGTTGTTGTTCCTGCTGGCCGACTTGCAGATCTTTATGGAAGAAGAAATGTGCTCATAGCGGGACTAAGTATCTTTATGTTGGGATCTATTTTAACCGGTGCTTTTACTCACATCAATCTCTTAATTGGAGGACGTGTGTTGCAAGGTGTTGGGGCCGCTATCTTCACAGCTCCAGGAATGAGCCTTATTTTTACCTCTGCTCCTCCTTCTCAACAAGGTTTAGCAATGGGCATCATTAGTAGTTTAGCTGGCTTCGGTTTAGCAACGGGACCAACGTTTGCAGGATAGATTATCGAATCTTTCGGCTGGCGGTGGATTTTTTATATCAATATCCCGCTTAGCCTTCTTGTTATTGCCGTGATTTTTTACTTTGCCCCTAAAGATGAAATTCTTCCATCTTCTCCTAAAATTGATAAATATAGTACCTTACTCCTATCTTGCGGACTCGGAAGCTTCGTATTTGCTTTAAATCAGGTTGAAATGTGGGGCATACAAGATCTGTGGTTTTGGGGGATATTGTGGTTAGGATGTGTCCTTCTTCTCATTTTTGCACTAAGAGATAAAAATGCACCATTTCAGATTTTTCCCTCTACTCTTTTGAAAAATAAATCCTTTATGGGAATTGGAGGAGCCATTTTTGGAACCTCCTATTGTTTTTCTCTCATCCTCATTATGGTTTCTCTATATCTCCAAAACACTCTCAACTTGATAGCTCATCGTAACTAGCTTTCTCATCATTCAACTCTTCGTGGCGAGATTCTTGTAATCTCTTAACCATGAGGAAAGACGACATTTTTAAATAGCTAAATACGACGCTACTATTTAGCGCTAACATTCTGTGTGTGCATATATAAAGGTTATGGAAAGAGGGTTGCAGAAAAATGGAAATTAAATCAAATAATTAACACTATGTGAAATGGGCCTCAAAAGGACTACCAGGTTAGATGCTATAGCCCTTTGAAACCATGTGCAGCATGATAGGCTTAGGCTTTGATAAGAAGGTATAGGAAAGCGTGGTGCGGAAAATCTGCACGCTACGTTTGACGTAGCGGGTGATGAAAACGGAGCTAACAAGCTACTGCGCTCGACTCTACCTGTGAGCAGCTGCGGAGAAACGCTACCAGCCTACTCGCCCCGCTAGCTAGTCGTTTATTGCAGCTATATTACTAAATTGAAGAAACCGATAGTTGCTCATGATATATTGCAAATAGAATAAATATTCCTCCTGCGATAGTAGTCATACTGGGATGCTCTCCAAAAATAATGAAAGCAAAAAGTGATGCAAAAATCGGTTCAGCAAGTTCATAAATCTGTATTTTACTTACTTTAGTATAGGTTAGTGCCTTTGTAGTACAGTAAAATCCTAAGATAGTTGGAAAGACACTTAAAGGGGAAATGAATATAAGACTTCGTAATGAAGGTATAGAAGGGTTGTTGAGTAAAAAAGGAAAAGCTAAAAATAAAGTGCCAAAGCCAAGAAGCCACCATAAGTAAGCAAAAATTGAGCAAGATATTGCATATTTTTTAGTCAGGACTAAAAAAAGTCCATAGCCTATACCTGCAATAGTCGCCAGTATTCCTCCCATATTGGCCAGTGATATATTGGGATTATTAAAGAGTAGCCAAAGCCCTATTAGACAAAAAGCGCTACTGAAAACATTACACATTCCAATTTTTTCGGACAATAACGTACAGCTAAAAATAATTGTCGTAATAGTGCATGTACTTAAAAGTATAAAAGTTACTGTTGATATATATTCATATGCATATGCAAGTGTTTCAAAATTATAAAGTATAAATATTCCAAAAAAAGCACAAAGAGAAATGCGCATAGCATTTTTTGCCATGGATAATACATCATTTCTAAAGTTAGAGCTTAATAAGACAAAGATGGAGACAATGATAAATGCAAGAAGAGTCTTATAAAAGGCGACATGCATTGGTTCAAGCCCAGAATTAAAAGCTCCTTTGCTAAAAATACCTACAGAAGCACTACAAGCAGCTGCAATAAATGAGAAAATTTTTGCATTTCTCATCGATTGTAAATTTTGAGGCATATCATGCATGAGTCCATACCAATCTTGGGGGATGAGTGGTTTCTAGCCACCACATCCCGTCTTTATTATTTAAAAGAAGTTCTAATTTTTGATACTCCCTATGTTGGCGAGCTACTTTTGGTTGTAAATGGATAGGATAAGATTGAATTAATCCTAGCTCAGAAATCACAGATGCAATAGCGGTTGCTCCAGTACTGCAAGCTAGAGTTTCTTTATATAATCCACGTTCAAAAGAGTTGTATTGTACAGTATTTTCATTAACAATTTTTGCTAGATTTACATTGACACCTTGGAGAAACCATCTTTGTTTATTTAATTCGATCCCTATCTGATAAAGTAGAGAAGGATTCCCTATAAGGGCCTCATAAAAAGCATTATCACTAATTTTTTTATTAATTATATTCATCAACATAGACTCAAAAATTACTAGATGAGGTTCGCCAGCTAGTAAGTAGAAAGCAGGTACAGTAAAAGAATAAGCTGTAACACCTATATTAATGTTAATTGGTAACTCCTTAATAGCTCCATAGCATATCTTATTTTCAATCTTTATTTCATCTCTCATATAATTTAAGGAAGGTAAAAAAGTTCTTCCCATATTTATGTATATTTTGTGAGCCTTTTTAATTTCAAAAGAAAAGACTGACGATGAAGAAGTGATATAATTTGCTGCCCTAACTTTATACTTGGAAAACAAATAAGAGGAGGTACACAAGACCCCATTTCCACAAAAAAGGAACTCTATGCCATCAGATTCAAAAAAAAGAATTTGAGTGATAATGCTATGCCCATTTTCTACAACTTTAATATAGATTATATTTTCAACCTTATATCTATTTGCTAGGTTTGCAGAGTTATGCTTGAGTATCTTTTTCAGAGTATTAGACATGAAAATATCATCATATCCTTCTATGATTAAATACCTAATGCCGTGCACTTTATAAATGCATAAATTTTTAATTATTAACCCAATATTTTGATGGAAGTATGTTATCATTTGATACGGTATAATTTTTTATACGTTGATATCATGGTTTCTGCGCATTCAAACACTTCTTCTTCTGTTGTAGGCCTTCCGAGGCTTATGCGAAAGCTTGATTGAATTAGGTTAGGAGGCACTCCAATAGCTTCTAATACATAAGAAGGCTTTTGTGAGCCGCTATTACAAGCAGAGCCATTAGAAATAGCAAGACGATCGCTGATCATTTCCATAAACTTCTGCCCATCTATTCCTTTTAGAGAAACATTAATATTATTAGGTAGTCTGCATTGAAGAGAACCATTTAAAATACAATCAGTTTCAGCCATAATTTTTTCTAATAAAATATGACGTAAATTTAGGGTATTGATTCGATTGTCATCTCTATTATTTTTCACTAACTCAATAGCTTTACTAAAACCAACAATACTTGGAACATTATAAGTCCCACTTCGCATATTGCGCTGCTGGTTTCCTCCTTGAATTTCACTAGAAATGAATTTTTTATCTATAAGTTTATTGTTTATGAATATGATTCCGATCCCTTTAGGGCCATATATTTTATGAGAAGAAAAAGTTAAAATGTCTATTCCACAATCAGTTACATCAATTTTTTCATAGCCAATTCCTTGTGTGGCATCACAATGAAAGATGACATTATTTTCTCGAGCAATTTTTCCAATTTCTTTAATATCTTGTATGGTTCCAATTTCGTTATTTCCATACATTACTGAGATAATAATAGTATTTTTATTGATGGCTTTTCTCATATCTTCTAAGGCGATCAAACCTTGAGGATTTGGCTTTAAATACGTTACTGAGTGACCTTCAGTCTCAAGTTGCTTACAAACATCTAAAATACTCTTATGCTCTGTAGAAACAGTAATAATATGACTAGCTTCTTTCTTACGCACTACCCCCTTTAAAGCCAGATTATTTCCTTCTGTTGAACCACTCGTGAAAAAGATTTCATAAGGTTTTGCTTCTAGAAAATTTGCAACATAAGATTTCGCTTCTTCAACAACTTGCAGAGCCTCAATCCCATAAAAATGGCTACTTGAAGGGTTGCCATATGATTGAGAAAAATAGGGCAACATTGCATGTAAAACCTCTTGATCAACTGGTGTTGTTGCTTGATAATCTAAATAAGTAATTTTACTCATTTGAGCCTCTTAATTTTAGGATATTGTTAATGGAATCATATTGGTGCACTTTGTATCACAAAGAATAGGAATAATTATCTTTCGTACTTTTGGGGTTATATCTGCGTTAAGTAGATCAAGAGCGACTTCGGCTCCTTTCATAACTTTATCTTTGTCAGTAAACGAGCAAAAATCTATAATAACCATATTCTTAATATGTTCTTGATTTTCAAGATATCTCTGAGTAAACAAATCTGAGTAATAAGTGCCCATTATTAAGGGACATTTTGCAATATAATTATCATTAATTCTTGAAAAAAGGTGAATATCACTGCCATATTTTGAGCTTAAATACCATTTATCTAGCTGATTTTCTGTTGAAAAATATAAAGAACTATATAACTCCTCTTGCGCTTCCTTTTTTTTTATTATTTTGCGCATCTTACGAAGGCCACGATTTTTTAATGTTTTTTCTGTAAAAATAGAAATCTTATCTTTTTCTTGATTGAATCGATTGAATAGATTTTCAGTTGCTAACCACTTCACATCAACATTATCAGTTTTATCTATAGAACAACCTTGAGTAGAACATGTTTGACCCAAATCATTAATAAGTATGCTGTGAAAAATATTAGACTGGTCGAAAGTTTTTTCAATTAACTTTCCTAAGTTAATTGCAGTCTCAAATGTATAAGTTGAAAAATTATCAATTCCTGTATTGGACTCAAAATAGCCCCCTTGGATAATAAAAATGGTTGAAGATGGAAAAACTAATGTTTCAATTTTATTGTAGATATCTTGAACAGTATTCATCTAACACTCCGAGTATTAATTTGTTTTATGAGCATCTCTTTTCCAAGGCTGAATAAGTTTCTATTCTTATCAGTTATTTTTGAGATAAATGGTTCTTGATTATTCGAGGAGTAGAATATTCCCCCCATTTTTGAATTCAGGTTTTTATATTCCTTGTCTTTTAACAGTATTCTATGGGCATTTTTAAGGTTCCAAAAAGGGATTCCAGGACGCAAATGATGAACCAAATGCAAATTTTCACAATGTATACTAAAAATCATTGCTTCTAAAAATGAGCTGAATCTATTCCTTGTCATATAAAGATCCACATCATGTTCAGCTACCAAAGGATAATGCTCTGATAATTCAATGAACCATCCAATTATAGGAAAAATAGTAAACAAAGGTATAAGCCACAGGATTATAAGGTGTTTTATAAAACCTAGATATCCTGCAAGTAGTACAATTGAGAGAAGATAACTAAGCATTATAAATGCTTGCTTTTTATGTTTAAATACCTCTGACGCACGATTAATAAATATATATTTCAAATAACTAAAAACAGTGCCAAGAAGAAATGGTTTAATAATATATTTAGAGATAAAATCTTTTCTAGATTGAAAGTCATATAAACCTGTTTCTTGATGGTAAACATAGTCGGGGTCATTTAAGCGATCGCCTAAGTATAAATGATGATCCTTAACGTGAGATCTAGTAAAAGTATAATATTCCCAAAGAATTAAATATCCTGACAAGAATGTGCCAATGAAATAATTTAAGGTTTTACTTTTAGCTAGTCGTGAATGAGCTGCTTCGTGTAATAGCGTTGATAGCGCTCTCTGTCTAGAACCAATTATAATAATACTCAGAGGATAAAAATAAGGATCAAAAATATAGAATAAAATTCCTAGTCCTATGAAGCTATAATCATAGACTACAGCTATTAACGCATGCCAATTATCTAGTGACAAAAGTTGATTAAGCTCTAAGCTTATTTCTTTGCTAAATTTATATCGCTTTCTGAGTCTTATTTCTTTATCCATGTATTTTACTCAATATTGGTATTTAAAATAAGATGATTGTGAGTATTAAGCCTAACAATTATCTTAAATACATTATTTAACTATTAGATATTTTATAATTTTTGAAGGAGAATGAAACCCGTAGGAAATACAGTATTATAATCCTAAATTAATTTCCGTTTTTACGCCTTTTATTTTGCTGTAATTAAAACTTTCTAACCCTAAAGAGAGACGACATTTATTGCATATTAAAAATCTACTATAGGAAGGGAAAAAGCGAACCTTTTGGCATTCCTATCGCTAGTTAGATTTGGACTCTTCTTTTGCACATTGTCTGACTGACAGCATCTGGATACCTCTAAAAACTCCTTTACTTTAAGATGAACACTATAAGAGATTGATATAATTAATAAATGTCAGATAAAGTAGCCAGAATTTTTTGATATATCTGAAAGGTATGAGAGCTTATCGCAGTCTCAAGATCCGCTTGAGAAGTTAAGCTCTGTTATGGACTTTGAACTTTTTCGTTCTCAGCTAGCATCAGCTCTTTGTTATTCGGATAATCCCAAACAAATTATTTCGTGATCCACAGTTTTTTATAAAAATTAACTCTTAGTAGGTTTTAATTTTCTTTAAGAGAGAGTTTAGAAAACAGAAATTAATCTAAGTCATATCCCTGTAAGTTGCACATAACTTTCTTCGAATCTTTTCAATCTAAAATTGTCAACCCTTCACTCATCTCATTACTTTGGTGAGCAGAGAGATTTGTGGTGGAATAATGTTTTTTTAACGTTGATGTCTCAAAGGTGGAACTTAAAGAATGTAAGAAAAGTTCTTGATGTTGGCTGCGGCATTGGTCATTGGGGACATGCGATAGCACCGTTTTTAGGAAATAATTTTCCCTTATATGGATTAGATGCTGAAAAAGAATGGATAATGAAAGCTAATGAACGCGCAAAATCATTAACAAAATTGAGGGGTAGTTTTAATTACTTATTTGGCAAGGCCGAAAGCATACCCTTTGAAGATAACTTTTTTGATATGGTCACATGTCAAACACTTCCAATTCATGTTAGCAATCCCATGGATGTTATACATGAGATGACCAGAGTACTAAAACCCAAAGGTATTATTATTGCAGCGGAACCTAATAACGTAACTAATAGTTTAATTTTTAATAGCACCTATTATAAATTACCTGTCCATGATATTTTGGATCTAACTATAGGCGAGGGAAATAATTCATTAAGAGATCTCGTTCCGGGGTTATTTGCAAGTGCTAAGTTAAGCGACATTGAGGTTTATTTATCCGACAAAACTCTACCATTATTTCCTCCATATCAAGATTCTGAACAAAGAATAATGAAAAAACAATTGGAGGAGGAGGCTAAGAGTAATTTTTGGAATGGTAAGAAAGAAGAATTAAGACGTTATTTTATGGCCTTTGATCCTGATGCACATGAATTTGATCGCTTATGGACTAAAGTTGTTAAGTACCATCATTATATACTTCAAGATATTGAGCTTGCTGAATTTCACGCCGGGGGAAGTAGCATTATGTATCTAGTATCTGGGAGGAAACCAGCCAAAAATGACGAAGCCTAAGTTATTAAAAAGCTTAGGAATTAGAAACTGTCAATTCTTAGTCTATCAAAAGACTCAATCTGTATTAGTTCATTTAATATTACTTCTTCTTATCATGGCAATGTCGATAATGCATTTCTGAGTTTGACAAAACACCGTATCTGGCACGGTATTTTTATTAGAATAATTTCAGATATATTCTTTTTATAGAGTAAGACACGTTATCAGAACAATGATACAATTAATGGTAAATAAGATGTACATAAAAATATATTTATTCTTAATATTTATTTTAAATTCAATAAGTTGTTCATATCCTAGTGATATGTTTGAGCAGAGCTTAGAAGCTGAACCATTACCTTTACAGGTTGTAAACGAAGAAGTTCTTGAAAGAGGACCCGCAGCACAGAGACCAGTAATATCGATTGAATTTGATTCCGTTGACCTGATACTGCCTGTGAGGAGCATGGATAAAGAACATAGAAATACAACAATAGAAGGCCTTCAGAATAGTGAGTATGAAAAAGGATTGGGTCTAAGTTGTTGTCACCACCCTTTTTATTATTTAACTTCCTTATTAGGACTGTTTACTCAGGAAAAAGAGGAATATCCTCATGCAAGCCTTGAAGATTCTCTAAGAGTTTTACCTAATGAAATTATTGGTATAATCATTGCTTACTTAGATCCTTTATCTATGGTGAGATTTTCACATGTAAATAAAAAGGTTAGAGAATTTCTTAATAACGACTATTGGATACGATATAATTTAATTCATGGATATCAAGAAATTGAGGAAGAAAATCCCTGGCTTAATATATGGAGCATTCCTACAATCGTGTCTCCTATTAAAGTAATGCTCGCTAATTATTACTATGAAATAGGGATAAAGAAACGCGATAAAAATCTAATAAAAAAATCTTCTACTCTTGGCTTATTGAAAGCAAAAAAATATCTATCAGAAACACAAGCCTCTTCAACACAAGTTTACCCAGTTAATAGCTATCGTTATGGTATTTATACTAGTGGATTCTATCCTCGTTACAAAATAGAAAACTAACCTCAAAATGACTATAAATATATTTCAAGAAATAGATAAAACAAAGCAAGATATTAATAAAGAATTGCGATTGATAGTATCAGAAAATTATGCCTCTCCAGCAGTAATTAAGGCAATTAGTGCGGAAGCAACCAATATATTTGTATAGGCCGCACAAGATACCCAGAGTGTGATTGAAAATCTCCAACAAGGGGGATATCTTGTTAGTTTCCTAACAATTCCCATGATATTAATACTTTGGAATTTACCTTACCTTTTTTCCGCTTTGAATCAACCTTACAAGTTGGTGGAGTTAACTAGGCAATTCTTACATGGGATCGCTTGGGGTTCATTAGGTATGCTTGGGTTTACGATGTTACGGGAGGTTTCTGCTAATTTAGAAAAACCTATTATTTCTATGTATATTTGCATCATTGCATTACCATTAAACATATTTTTAAACCACATGTTTATTCACGGCTTATTTGGGTTTCCTTCATGGGGAGTATTTGGGATTGGCATTGCCAATTCTATTGTACAATTATTTATGTCTATTAGCATTTTTACATATTTTATTTTTAATAGAAACCTCCGCATCTATATTTTCCAACCGATTAAAAAAATTCATTGGCAAAAAATCCTCTATTTCCTTAAATTAGGAGTTCCAATGAGTTTGACTTATTTCTTTGAAGCTGGATTATTCAATGTGTCTGCCATTATCATGGGGTGGATTAGCATAGAGGCCCTAGCGGCGCATCAAATTTTACTACAGTGCACAGAAGTTGCTTTTATGTGTTTTTGCTGTTGCTCAAACAGCCTCCATCCGCATTGCTCATGCGATTGGAAAGAGAAATTACGTTGAAATAATACCGTATTTATAAATATTGGGATCGGTATAGTTCTAGCATGTATAGTTGGATTAATTTATTTTACTAACCATCAGAAACTAACGCACATTTTTATTAATGCAGAGAAAGATCAAGATCTGATTATATATAATTTAACGAAAGACTTCTTTCGTATTGCTATAATTTTTATATTTTTTGATGCCTTACAAATTATCGGCAATAATGTGTTACGGAGTATGAATGATGCTTATATTTCTATGATCTTAAGTTTGGGATCATATTGGATTATTGGGGTAGGTGCCGCTTACTTTTTTGGCTTTATTTTGCAGTGGAACGGTAATGGAATTTGGTTTGGCCTCACCTTGGGAATAGCTGTTTCAGCAGTAACTTTATGGGCATGCTTTTATTATTTGCTTTTTAAGTCAGGTACGCAACTCTCGTTGCTAAAGGTCACACCTAAAAATTAGAAAAATAAGCCTTACCATTCAAAAAAGTTAACAACTTAATAGAGTCGCGTGCGCACTTCTATTCTTTTTAAGGTTACTTTATTGTTGTAAGAAGATTAATATATTCAGTCAAATACCCTGATCATCAAATATATGAGTGTCGCTTTTAAGCACAAAATCAATTATTTCACGGCGATTTTGGCAATGAAATTTTTCTCTCAAAATATCGAAGTAATACTCAACAGTTCTATAAGATATGGATAAATCTTTTCCAATTTCTTTTGATGTTTTCCCGCGCATGAGCAGTTGTAAGCATTGAGTTTGTCTTTTAGATAAAGTGATCTTTTTATTATGAGAAACGTTAACTACAGCATTCTTGGTTTCTAAGACATCTGTGTATAATAACATTTTATCCCTCTTTATAGTTGAGAATAAGCTCTTTATTTTTCGAACTTATATTCATACCCTAGCGATAAGAGGTTTTTCCTGGTATCAAGCATATTTACTTAAAACTAGCTATTTAAGGGAAAATTACTTAGATTTTAATTTATGAAAAAATAGATATGCATTTCCAAGCTGCAGGAATAGAAACGGTAACTTGCTCATCCATGAAAGAATATGTTCCAGAAATTTTTAAAGATTTTGAACTAAATTACGTTGAGACGATAAAGGATATATATTTTACCCCTCGCGAAATAGATGTAATTTCATGTCTTATCCATGGTAGAGTAGTTAAAACCATAGCTTCTTATTTATCAATTTCAGCAAAGACAGTAGAGACCCATATATGGAATATTATGGGTAAATTAAAATGTAACTCTCAGGAATCAATAAGAGACTTCATTGAAAAAACTAATGAAATATCCTTTATAAGAAACCATTACGCTAGAATTCGACTGCAAACAGATTTTGAAAAATGCTTGGCTGAGATTAAAAATTATGATCCCAAAGTAGATAGAAAATGCATAATTTTCTTTGATGATAATTCAAAAAACATCACCTCTTTCATCCACAAGCTAAAAAAGCATTTAAGTATTTGTAGTCTAGATATTTCAGTTAAATACCGAAATCTAAATAAGGTTTTTAACAATACTAAAAGTACGTTACCTTTTAGTAACTATGATCATATTATTTATATAATAACTCATAAGGAGAAGTTACCTGAGATAACGCAATATCCTAGTAATCTTTTTTTTCTTATTAATGAAGGAAACGATAGCAATAATATCAGCTGGGAAAATCCTAGCTTTAATCACTTAAATATAGCCTCTTATAAAAGTTATTTTTTTCTACTATTCGACATTTTAAAACAGATATTTCCTACTGCTCATCTGGATTCAACGATACATCAGTTTCAACAACATTATGACAAGTTTTTAGGTGCACAATTGGTTATCTCTGAACCAATAACCTACACCAAAAATGAATTAAAAAATAAACAAGCTTATTGGAACAAAAATACTATTAAAGTAGCTAAATGGGTTAGACGACACATTTGGTTATCTCTAACTTTATTGGGTATCTTTGTGATCAGTGTTGTCTCATATATGCAAACAAATACACAAGAATATAAAAATATCACGACCCCCATTCATACTTGGAATTTACCTTTTCCAAATCTTTATTTTACGGGAAGAGAAAAAGAATTAAGAGAAATCGCAATAAAATTCGAAGAGGCAGACAAAAAAGATGAGTCTGTTTCAGTCGTTGTGTGCGCTGGGTTAGGAGGTATCGGAAAAACTGAGATTGCAAAATATTTCTGTCATAATTGGAAGAATTATTCCACTAGAAATTATTCCTTAAGGGTTTGGTTCCATGCAGAGAAGTTAGATCAGCTATTAGATAGTTACTCAGCTCTTGGTCAAAAACTTGGGATTACGACAGTTGATACCTCTTCAGAAATCATTATTGAAAAAGTAAAAGAATGGTTTGAAGCTCACCCAAACTGGCTAATTATATATGATAATGCTGAGAATTTTGATGCGCTGATTAACTTTTTCCCTCAAAAGGGGGGACATATTTTAATTACTTCACGGCATTTAAGCTGGCCGAATGTTTTGGAAGTTAATTCTTTGAAAGAAGAAGATGCCATTAATCTTGTTGGTAAAATCATAAATAGAAACGAGAATGCATCAGATATTCAAATTTTGGTTCAGACTCTTGAGAAAATGCCTTTGGCAATATCACAAGCAGCAGCTTATATCCGCGAAAATGGTAAGACAATTAAGGATTATTTGCAAGAATACTCCCAAGAGCGATATAAATTATTAGCAGATAGCACTAAGCTACCTGGATTACATCACTCTCCTATAGCCATAACTTGGAATATTAGCCTTAGTAGAATAAGAGAAGAGTCTATTATAGCCTATAAATTAATTAATGCATTTGTTTATTTATATTCTGATAATATCCCTAGAGATCATATAATTGATTTAGTGCCAGAAGTTAAAGAACATCCGACTCAGATAGACAAGGCTGTTCAGGCTCTAATAAGTCATTCCATGGTAAAATTTAACGCGATTAATAATAACTTATCCTTGCATAGGCTTGTCCAAGAAGTTATGTGGCATCAACAACTGAAAGATGGTTCACAAAAAGAGTGTTTAGGAAGAGTTCTAGACGTCCTTATTCAAGATCGCGATGATCATCTAATACTTGGTGGACTTGCTACGCGTAAAGAAACAATGGAAAGCATTATTCAACATTATGAAAGTTTGCCAGGTTCTAGAAAAACAGCCCTACTTTACCATAGTCTAGGTTGTTGTTATCTGGTAAAAGGTAATTTTACAAAAGCAGAAGCATGCTTTCAAAAGGGCATTAAGAAAGAAGAAAACTCTTCTATTTATTTGGAGTATGGGCAAGCGCTTTATCTAAGAAAACAATTTGATAAGGCTATTAAATACTTAAAGCTATCTATTGAAATGTCTCATGATAATTTTTATTCATACTTTAGTGAAATGGAAAAAAACTCCATTGTCCCTATCTTACAAAGCGAAATTGAGAGAATAGGTGTTGTTAGATCTAAATCATCCCATTTAGCTTATTATTTATTATTGAGAATTTTTATAGACTTAAAAAATAAAAAAGAATTTAATTTTTATTATAACAAATTCAAAGTTATCGCTAAAAGTTACAATAATGCGATTGTTACTAAATTATTTAATGATATATTATTAAGAAGTGATAGGCCCAAAAATTCTTAAAACTAAGATATTGGAAAAATTAAAAACAAAGTAGTAATATCCTCTTTATTAGTTTAACGTTCCTTATGTAGTGATCATTTTTAAAAACAATCACTATATTTTCAAACAGTGAATGAGCATCAAAAAGCATGATAACAAGATTAATTGGCATGATTTTTCTAGAGATCATCTTACAGACAAATGCTTATTCTGAGTCATCTAAGAATATTCCAAAAGAAATTGTGATCATTGGTGCTGGACTAGCAGGTTTAACAACAGCATATCGCCTTCATCAAAAAGGATATCACGTAAATGTATATGAAGCGCGCCCTCGTATAGGTGGGCGTGTGCATAGCGTGCTACTAAAAAATTATGATGGAACTTATTCCGTGGCGGAATTAGGTGGGCAAAACATTAGTGATGGGGGTGAGGCTCACCATTTTCTTGCTCTTTCAAGAGAATTTGGCCTAGAAATAATAGAAGACGAGCATGAATTTTCACGTCTTTTCTATGATGGAAGTCATTATCATGAACCTCGAATTTTGATGGAAGAGCAAAAGGGACGCTTTAAAGAAATTAAGCATAAGCTAGATTCTAATAAAATAAGTTCTAAATCCATTCAACATATTATAGATAACATTTTTCCTCGTTCTTCCATACTTAATAGGATCTTTACTTTCCAGATGACATCTTATGAGGGATCTCCTCCTTCAAAACTCTGTCTTTACCATAATTTAGAAACACTTACATCTATGATTCTTAGCGAATTGGCACCCATCCATAGAACGTCAGGCTATAAACCTACCATGCATCTGATTAGGCTAAAAGGAGGTAATGCTAATTTGCCTCTTAAAATTTCTGAGCAATTGCAAGGGAAAATTTATTTAAACCATACTCTTATAAAAGTCAGTTTAACAGACTCAAACAAGCTTATGCTTACATTTAAAAACGGTAAAACCGTTTTCTGTGATAAGCTAATACTCTCTATTCCTTGTCCAGTTTATGAGGATATCAAATTTGAAAATGATACAATACCTGAGAATCGGCTATTGAAAATTCGAGATGTCCAGTATGGAACCAACGGAAAAATATTAGTTCCACTAAAATATGATAAAATAACACACAACGTTATTTTCAATGATAAAATGGCTACTTTCTTTAATGATGATCGAAAATTATTGAATATATACTATACAGGAAAATATGCAGCTCATCTTCTTCTTAATCTTAAAGCTTTATATAATGAGGCCACCATTGTTATAAGGGGAGGTGTAGAAAATTCTAAACTTCCAACAGAGTTGCCGGTTCTTCCTAGAGAGGAACAGTTAACCCTATATTCAAAACCTATTGTAAAGTCCTGGTATGAAGATCCATTTTCTAAAGGTTCTTATTCTAATTTTGGCTTAAATTCTCCTTTAATTGAAGAAAAAGTGTATCACGGTATAAAAGTGAAAGCGCTTTTTGAACCTATTAGTGACAAGATCTATTTTGCTGGAGAACATACAACAATTTTAGATGAAATAGGAACAATGGAAGCAGCAGTTGAATCTGGTGAGCGTATTGCTCATTTAATTTCTACCTCTTCTAGCAAAAACTCATGAGATTATAAAAATTCTGTTCTAATCTTATTAAACGGCAATCAACTTTCAGCTATCAAAATGCTACTATAAGATTTACTAGTAGGCGTATAAAAATACTAATTGCATACATTCTCAGCACGATTAGAATAATGTTTAGCTGATAAGACGTTACCTTTTTATATATATGATGTTGATTTTCAATTTAAGTAAAAACAGAGGAAGACATTGGTGCAGAATTATTACGTTTTCCCGATATCATAAAATTTGAGGAAACTACGCATAAGCTTAAATCTTCTTAATAACCTTAACTGGCTTTGTGAAAAATATATACCGTATTCTCTACGGATATATTTAAAGCAACTTTTTTACTAGCCTTACAACTACCGCATTAACTGAATTGTAAATTCTGTAATGCATGGAATAATAGTGATAAATTTTTTGAGGCATTTCCAAATGAAGTTGTATAAATCTAAGCGTAGAATCTCCTATTAAATGAGTACATTTTTTCATGAATTATAATTCATTTACTAAGGGAGCTCTCATGAACAAATTTACTCTTTCTGTTATTTCTTCGTTATTTTTAAATGTAAATATATCTTTTGCAACACATCAAGAAATTGATATTATCTTTAGCGATGGAATTCAGGCAAATTATTCAAATAGGGGAATAAAATTTGTTGTCCCTGTGACATTTAATGGTGATCTTGAATGGAACAAAAGAGAAATAGTTGTAAAAGGAGTCTCTATTGACCGATCTCTTTCTATGGAGCAGATTCAATTAAAGCTCTCTAGCTCTCCTTTGATAAGAGAAGCTATTCTTAAGGTAGTAAAAGATGATCCTGATGAGTCCTTCTTTAAAGCCATTGAAAGTCACTATGACTTATTTAAAGCGGATCTACCGCTTAATGATAAAATTGATTTCTACCGTAAACAGTTAACAATAGTCAAAAAGCATGTCTCATTAGGATCAGAAACTGCAAAATCTAATTTATATGCGGCATTAAATCAAATGGTCGTAAATTTATACAAGAGAGCTGAAGAGCTTGGAGAAATTGAATGCATACCTGTGCTAAGAGAAGCTAGTGAATTTGCAGATGCTAGCTTAAAAACTGATGGTTCTGACTCAATACATAATAAACGAGAAGTTGTTTTAGCCTTAGGTTGTTCTTTAGTAAAATGTGCTGAAAAACAAGAAATAGCGAGCGAGAGATTAAAGCTTATGCGTGAAGGCCTCGGATTTCTTGAAACTGTTGAAGAAATGAAATATCCCAACATTGATAAATTAAGTTCAATTTTAGCATGGGCACGCAATCTTTTAGGAGAAACTTTATTAAACGGTCTTAATTATGGTGATATGACTCAAAATGCACAGATTAAAGAAGCATTACTTGAAGCATTTAATATCTATAAACTTGCTTCTCAAGATTTAGCTAATGGACCGGAACATCTAGACAATCTTTTAATTACTCTATTTAACCAGGGCACAAGAACAATTACGCATGCCCAGAAACAAAAAGATACAACAGAAAAATTAAAATTTATTCGTGAAGGTGTTGCTTTTATTGAAACCGCTCAAAATATGTGGCGTCCGCTTCCGCAAACCAAGCAAGAATTATTGGGAAAAACTCTCTGTGGTTTAGCGACAGAATTAATAGAGGCTATTTATGATCTTGAGCCTAAAGACCTTGCTTTGCATGCTGATACAGTAGATATTCTTAAAGAGGCAGATATACTTTACAAGGTTGCTTCTTATCATTTTTCTGAAGCTTTAGAGGAGACAGATACTGTAAAAATAGTATTAGAACAGCTTGGAGTAAGGATTTTAAATCATGCTTCACAAGAAGAAGATATAAACAAAAAGTTAAGGCTAATCCGTAAGGGGATAAATTTTATTGAAACCACCCAAGAAATAGGACATCCTCATCCTGATATAATCAATAAATCTTTGGCAGTAGCTCGAAATAATTTAGGGGTTGCACTTAATAAATATGTAGAATCGAGCATGTCGTCCTATCAAAAATATTTACTGAATGAACCAATTTCCGACCTTATGTTTTTTTCCATAGATGCTGAATTTACTAACTTTGTTGTAGATATTCTCAGAAATTCAATAGAGGCAATTAAATTATTTAAACTTTCATCATCCCACTATTCTGGAGCTCTGGAAAATTATAAACAGATAGTATCCAATCTAAGTGAATTTGATTTAGTAAATAAATTACAAAGTCTAAAACAGCTTTTACATGATGCGCATAGTGGCCCCAATTCAAGAATTGCTAAAATGGCAATTAATCATGAAGCTTTAGATTCAGCAATAAATAATGTTGATCAATATATTCAATCGGTTGAATCTCTAGCAAAAGAACTCTTTTCCTAAGTAAAGATGTCGATAAAAATTAAGCAGAAAGAATCTCATTTATATTAAAAAGGTTATTTTAACTAATAAACGCGCTGTCAACGCTAGATAGAGGAGTCATATTAGGAGAGTATGTGTCAGTTCTAATAATGACATAAAGATAGAGCTCAATTAATAATATCTTCTTCTATAGAGAAATATAAATCATCACTTTCTGAACCGGAATCTGCGGTGTATGTAATACTCTTCATCATCAAGTCTCTCTAGCTTGTGAGTATTTCCAGCTTCTAAAAGAAATTCTTGTAGTTCTTTTGGGATAATGCCGTAGTTTAATAAAGTCAGAGGATCACCTTCTTTTGTAGCTTTTTGAAGATACTTCAACGCGAGACGACGGTTGATATATATTAGGAGCTAAAGCAATATGTCCAGGGGATACTCCAGAATAGACTCGCCAGAGTAGAGTATAATATTCTGAGCAAAAAGAAGGAGGATCCTAACCATGAAGATAGCAACGATAGGAATTGACAGCTTAACTATAACCTCTCTTCTAGAAGATGACCTAACTTCTGCTTATCTTTATTGATAATGCTTTCCTTGCCTCCTTTAATCTTTGCTCAGTTGTTTGAGAAGCTTCTATCAGTTTGACTGCAGCCTCAGGAAATTGTTTAAGATCTCATCCTTTTGATAGAAGGCTTCTTTTGCCATTTACATAGGTGTTCATGAGATTCTATTGCATCCATAATATATAGTTCCTAAATATAGGGAAGGGTATTGAATTAGGCTTTTTCACTCCCATATTCTTCCCAAATTAGCCATGTTAGCTGTGAAGTATTCTACAGATGAGTAGGCTCTAAATTAAATATGCAATGGATAGATAGCAATAGAGTGCATTTGATCGTTCTCTCTCTATTTATTTTAAGGATATTTTTGAGGTTTATTTAATCGGGTTTTAAGAAATTATTCAAATCATTTGCATAATAAGCATAACGTATAAATTGCTTTGTCCACAACAAGCAAAATAGTCTCTATTTTGGAACCCTAATGTTTGTATGATTAAATTTAATAGGTTGTCTCGTGTGACAATTTGGAGACAATCCTTCCCTTCATATTATTAAACATAAAAGGATTGATTTTAATGGCTCCCCGGGACGGGCTCGAACCGCCGACCCAGTGATTAACAGTCACCTTCTTATTATATATACCTGTATCTATGGATATATATAAGCCTTTATATTAAAATAATAATTTTAAAACATTAGCTGTTTTTATTCTATATAATAAGGGTTGATTTCTATTTGTATTGGTGACAATTTGGTGACAATTAGTTTATGGTATGGTAGCTTCAATTCAGGAGAAAATTAATATGCCTAAACTTACAAAACGATTTATTGAATCAATTAACCCCCCCACTTCATCAACCATAAAGTATTGGGATACGGAAATTAAGGGTTTTGGAGTAGTTGTTCTACCAAGTGGACGACGGACGTATTGTATACAATATAGAAACTCAGAAGGCATCCAGAAAAGGCTAAAAATCGGTATTCATGGTCAAATTTCTTCTGAAGAAGCTAGGACCTTAGCAAAAAAGAAATTAGGTGAAATTGCACATGGCGAAGATCCATCAGAGAAGAAAAAGCTTCTTTCTAAGCTCCCAACTATGAAGGATCTTGCAGCTGAGTATCTAGAGAAGCATGTTTTCCGAAAAAGGCTGGTTAGCCAGCAAAAAGATAATTTTTTGATAAAGCGTTTTATTCTACCAAATCTTGCACAAAAGAAAGTATCTAATATAAGTTTTCATGATATTCAAAGCCTGCATCTTGCATTAAAAGAAACGCCTTATCAAGCAAATCGAGTTGTAGCTTTGTTATCAAAGATGTTCTCATTAGCTGTTGCGTGGAGCTGGTGCAGTGATAACCCTGTTAGAGGAATACAAAAATATCAGGAAGAGAAAAGGGATAGATGGCTAAATGAAGAAGAATTGAAACGGCTGTGGGCTGTGTTAGAAAAGTATAACCATCATCTCACAACCCACATTTTTAAATTGCTGCTTCTTACAGGAGCAAGAAAGGGAGAACTGCTTCAAGCAACTTGGGACCAATTTGACCTTGAGAAGGGTATCTGGACAAAGCCTTCTCATTTAACAAAGCAGAAAAAGAAAGAACATCTACCCCTTTCAGAAAATGCTATTAACGTTCTGAATGAGCTTAAGGAATTTAGGAAAGAAAACTCGCCATACCTTTTTCCTAGCAAGATTGAGGGGCAGCATCTGCAAGAAATTAAAACTTTTTGGAAAAAAGTTATAAAAGAAGCAAAGCTTGAGAATGTGCGTATTCATGATCTTCGTCACACCCATGCTTCACATCTGGTATCTAGCGGCTTGAGTCTTAGTATAGTGGGTAAACTTTTAGGTCATACACAAGCGGCAACAACTCACCGCTATGCTCATTTAGCAGATGAACCCTTAAGGAAAGCAACGGGACTATTTGGGGACAAGCTTAAGAAGCTCACCTCAAAGGAGCTGCCTAGCTCATAATAGGAAAAGAAAATCTGGTTTGTTAATCAATCAGAACCATTTTAATTATCAGTTATAGGCGTATGCAATATTTACATATAAAAGTATCTCTCTTATTATAGGAGATATTCCTTTATTTATTCTTCTTGCAATAATACATTTCTTAGCGTTCCAGTGTTTTATAATGGCTTGCCGTAAAGAAGACCTTGTACGCTTATCCCCTTTAGAATATTCAACAGTTGTATGGTGGAGTTACCCCCGTCAGACCGGACACGATAAGATAGCTCCTAAGTGATAGGAGAAATACTAGTACTATGCCTAGTTCTAAAATTGATACAGTTCATGTGATAACCTCGGTTCAACGTTGACGGCGTTGGAGTGTTTTGGAGAAGAAATCTATTGTTGAAGAGACCTATGAGGCTGGTAAGAGCGTTTCTTATGTTGCTCGTAAACATGGGGTTGCAGCTTCCCAAGTCTTTATGTGGCGCCGTAAGATGGGAGAAGGGGCACTTGTGGGCATAAAGAGCGAAGAAACCGTTGTTCCTCAGACTAAGTATAAGCAAGCCCTTGATCGGATTAAGCGGCTAGAACGTTTGCTTGGACAAAAAACCGAGGAAGTAGAGATTCTGAAAGAAGCTATCAAGATTAGTCGCGAAAAAAAATTTATCTGGCACAAACCATTGCCAGAATCAGGAGATTCCCAATGAAGAAGGTTTGCCAAGTGATGGAAGTTTCCCGATCCAATGTTTATGAGCAGTTAACTAAGGATCAAACAGCTCGTAAAAAGAAACGGGATAACTCAAGAGATGGAGAAATCCTTTTTGTGACCGCCAACTAACGGACGAAAGGCCCACTTATGGATATCGGCGGATTACAGCTTTGCTCAGGAAAAGGTTAAATCAAGCGATTAATGTCAAGAGAGTCTATCGTTTGATGAAGGAAAATGGTTTACTTTTGCAAAAATATGGTAATAAGCCAACTCGCGTTCATGACAGTAAAGTCATTACCTTGAAGAGTAACCTGAGGTGGTGTTCTGACCATTTTAGTATTCAATGTTGGCATGGGGACCAGGTGCATGTTGCCTTTGTTCTTGATTGCCATGCCCGAGAAGCGATCTCCAGGGTTGCTTCTAACAAAGATGTTGATGGTCAAATGATCAGAGACTTGATGACAGAATGCATGGAAATCAGGTTCCCTTTGCACAACTATATTCCTCACAAATTGCAATGGCTTAGTGATAATGGTCCAGCTTACGTAGCCAGGCAAACCATTAGCTTCGGCCGCTCTCTTGGCTTTGAGATGTGAACAACAGCTCCTTATAGTCCAGAGAGTAATGGTATGGCAGAAGCCTTTGTGAAAACCTTCAAGAGAGACTATGTTTATGTGGCTGACTTAAGCTCAGGGGAAAAAGTAATCGAGCAGCTTCCAGGATGGTTCGATTATTACAATAACAATGCACCCCATAAAGGGTTAAAGATGTTCTCGCCAAGGGAGTTTTTAAGGTCTTCCATGGAAGACCTTAAAAAGGTAGGGTGTAACTAACTGAGCTAATCTACTTGTTCGGTCTTAATAGGGAGCACTCCAGCCACCTATATACCCTTAGTTTTAACTTCATTAAGCTTTTGTATTAGTTCTGGTAAGCCCATACACCAGTAGTATTTCCTTGTTTACGAGGTGGCGCGCTCAACTCAACTGTATCATAAGTGAGTCCTTGGCTTGGTGCTGCACTTAAATCAAGGGTATCGTAACTAAGTAATGAACGTGTTTCATCAGGTGATGATTTATATACTTCTTGAAGGACATTGTAGAACGGCATTTCTGCCCCATAAAGAGCTGAAGAACTTTGTTCAGAAATATTGCTTGAAACTGAAGTAAAATAGGCATTTGGTTTATTGCGTTTAACGACTTCAATAATGCCGGGCTGCTTGTGTTGAGGTGCCAACTCAACTTCTTGAGATGTTGCAGGTTCATTCAAATCACGTTCAAAATATTCAAATAGCTCTTTAGACTTCAATTTTACTTTAAGCTTATTCGCAGCTCTTAAAGCTTGAGCTGTCGTCCATCTCTCTTTCTCATTGACAGCAAGGAGCCCTTTGATCACAGGTAAAGCAGAGAAACGAGCATCAACTTTCTCAAAAGCATCTTTGAGATACATAGTGAAGTATTCATAGTTTCTCGCTTCTATGATTCCAAGAATACCTCCCTCTTCTATACCTAGAGGATAACCATTAAGAGCAATTTGTAAGAATGAGAGCCCTGCCGCAAAATTATCAGCTTGGTGGCCAGAATAAAATTCAGCCATCTCTTGAGATGCAATTTTATGGCCCATCTTTACTGCTAAACCACGATTATAAGCAACGCGTTGAGGATCGAAGTATGAGAAATCTCCAATCCCTCCCTTTATGTTATCTTTTTGTACAGCACATCCAAAGTCACTTATATAAATTGTTCCATCACTATGAACGAGAATATTTGATGGTTTGATATCGAGATGGGAAACGCCATCATTATGCATATTATTAAGGCCAGTTAATACAGAGCGGACAAAGTGTGACAAAAGTTGATCTTTGAGATCAAAGCTTTTGACCTGGGAAAGCATATTTTGAAAATTATCACCATTTCCAAGGGCTGCTAATGGGGTGACTTGTAAGAGAAGATCTTGAGAAATCATATCTTCTCCTTGAATCGTTGTAGAGCCAAAAGTTGCCAACAAAAGGTGTTTCATTTCTTTTTTATTATCTGCGGTAGGTTCGTAGTGCAAATACTCTAAGAGTGGAAGAACACCTTCTTTTTCCCCTAAATGTGCTTGCAACTGTCCTTCACGCAAAGAGGCTTCCACTTTATCGCGACCTGCAACAATCTTAATCGCTCTAAATTCGCCTGTCTCTTCATCTCTTGCAACCCTCACTTGACCAAAATTCCCAGCGCCTAAGATTAAATCAATTTCTTCTTGATTGACTGGGAAATCAATTTTGAGGCCTGAGCTTGCCAATAATTTTAAGGCTTCATTTTGATCAATTGTAAGATAGAGAGCAAATTCTTTATTATGCATCGCCCCTGTAATACGGATACGAGCGTCTTTTATTCCTTTCCCTTTTACAGCTTTAAAAGCTTCCCTTGTTATAGGAGAAGTAACTGATTGGGAACGATTACCTCCATTCTTCTCTAAATCATCATTATCTGCAAAACTGCCTTCCTTATTTTTCTTCTGCTTATGCTTGTAGATACCAAAGCCAACTCCTGTACCTATTGCTGCCAGTCCTACTGCACCCGCTCCAACACCAATCCCTATCTTGGCCTCATCACTTAAACCCGATGTGTTGGAAGGTGATTGTGTAGGTTCATTTGCATCTGTTGGGACTAGAGTAGGCCCACCTATTGTCGGAACTATTGGTGTTAGACAATAAGCATAATAATTAGGCCCAAATATACCTGAGGAATTTTGAACTGTATGAACGACAATTCCATCAACTGAAGAACTTGTGAAGAAATATTCCAATATTTTATGGACATTTCCTGGTGCAGTTGAACCAGAAATAGAACTTAAGCTTTGAGACAAAAGTTGTGAGGTTGAATTTATATTGGAAATGACGGGTGTCCATGTATAAGAGTGACAATCTTCTTGAACTTGATTTGAGCTAATTTCTTTATAAGAACATGACTGATAACTGGGGCCATCATAAATTCGACGAGTGTATAATCGACTGCCTAAATTATCTTCCATAAAGAAGTAGGAAAGTCTAAAGTAAGCAGAATCATAAGTGCCAAATGTTCTAAAGCAACTTGAGGCATCAAGAACAGGATTCTGCATGCAACTAATAAATCTGTTTGCAAGCGTCGTAATAGCGCTAGATTGAGAGTTTAAAAAATTGAAAATAGTTTGATTGCCCGCACAGTAAGGCTCTCCAACATCCCCACTATGTAAACTTCCTAAATCGTCTTGTGTTAATCCTTGCTCTTCAGTCGCACGAACGGGCTTATTCATCTCGATAGTTCTGAGTGGGAGAGCTGCACTCCCAGTTGTATTAAAACTACTCTCTTTTGTCATAACTCTCTGCCAAAGGATGGAAGGGTTTCCTTGAGATGGTCTCATCACAGCGGTACCTACACCAAAAGTATCATTTATCATAACAGGAAAGAACCATACTTCTGTATTAGGAAATTGATCTAAAAAGTAATAAGTACCTGAATTAGAAATTGTTCCATTTTGAAAAAGAGTAGCTGGTTGATAGATATCATCAATTTGATAAGCATTATAGTAATGACTTGTATCGCTGATTAAACTGTAATCTATTTGAGTGAATGGTGCAGGTGGTGCATAAATTACGCGTGTAGCATTTCCATTTGGAACAGCAGTTACAGAAAAAGCCGTTACTTCTGATAACCATCCTGTTGTATTTGTTAATTGATTAATATTATCAAGGGTCATACTAAGTGCAGTAAGACGATCTGGGTTAAGCAAAGAGTTCTGCGTTGCATTAAGAACTATATTATTTGAAAGGATAGAATTTACTTCAGGCGCAGAACTATAAAAATCAAGAAGGGTATAACCACTTTCACACTGCTTATAATCAACAGTACATGCAAAATCTACTGCTACTGATCTTTGTCCCATTGCTTGGGTCGTATTAATCAAGCTTGCTGAAAGAGTTAAGAGAAGAAGAGAAGAACCTTTAACTGCTTTTATAATAGAAGATGATTGCTTTGTAGGGGCTATAACTGTTGCAGCCTTAAGGTCATCATATATTAATTCATCAAGTTCTCCACCATTCATCAATTTATAAGAGCGGAGAATAGTCTCTCTAAGAAGATTCAAGTTGCTCGCTTGACGTTTAAGATCTCCAATTTTCCAGAGACATTCAGCAAGTGCGTAGCCTCTTTGGAATATATCTCCATCATAACAATCTCCTTCAATAGAAGTTCCTCGAACTTTTTGATAAAAGTCCTTTAAGGATTGTCTCATTAAAGGAAAATTTTCTCTTTGATCCCTTCTAAAAGATGATAAAAACTGACCATATTGTTTTAAATGTATATTCTTAGCATTTTGATGAAAAAGACGATCTCGTACTGCTTCTTGTTGAGCTTCTCCGCCCAACATTTTCCTTAATTTTGCATGGTGAGAGAGATTGCGTCCTTCTGAAGCATAAATAGCTTCACGGTAATTAGCGGTCGAAAAGACTAACTTGGAATGGTCGATGTTCTCTTTAATAATAAACATCACCATGGAATTCCATTGCTCTTCCCACTCTTGTCCTTTTGATGTAGGAGCTTCCCACCAAGAAGGGTTTGATTCTTCATCGGCTGAAAATATTTGAGGTCTATGAGAGGAAGGTACTATTAAAGAGGAAACTTTTTTCTTAACCTTATCCCATAAAGAATAAAAGCCCCATCGTGGGGCTCCTTCATTCTTAGGTGTTGCTTGCTTTGCAAAAGAACGAGGCGTATCTTCAATAATATTTGAACTCGATGCAGACAGGTTTTGAGTATAGATATTACATAGTACTAAGATGACTAAGACTTTAATATAGTGCGCCATTCAAAACATCCCTCTTTAAATTATTGGCACTAAAGCTAGCATATAAATATTATTTTGGTAAAGAATATTTATTTAAATGTCAAAAATGTGCCCCATCTTGTCAAGATGCGCAGATCATTAAATACACGTCTCTAATCACTCATTCTAAACCTCTATAATGGGATTAAACTTTACATTTATATTAAAACTTAGTGTGTTGGTCTGAGCTCGGACTTTAATTTTATGGAGCGTTTGTCCTGAGCTAAGGTTGTTAGGGTAACTAAATTTAGGATACCACCCATGTACAAATTTCACACCAATCACAACTCTCTTAGTTTAAAAATAATCAATGCCTGTCCCTAGCTCATACCCTGTAAGTTTTTTGAGATAGCACCCTGACCTAAAGATGGCATTCCTTGAGTTTTTGAGCTCCATTTAGATGACACTAACCTATTGTCATATAAAGCAACGTCTTAAGTGCATGGTATCCATTTTTTAGAGCCACACCATAACTATGCTTCATTTTAAGATCACTCGAAATAGATTGAGGGGGATATGGTTGAAATTTTCAACCTTTCCATTCAAATGAAACCATTTTGCATTAAGTTGAATACCTACCAGGAATTCTTTGGAAACCATATGATTGTACTCTAATAACCCTCCACCAATTATACCATGTGAACTTATGTGAAATTTATCATCTTTTTGAATTTGGAAGGGCCACTTTATTGATTTTCCGGTCCATATGAGAGTTTCCAAAGATATACCCTCCCTGCTCCGACAAAAAAGCCTTTAAAGTCATCAGCGCTTGCTATCTGATGGCCTAAGCTATAGATGAAGAGATTTTGCATGATTACATTCTTAAAATTTATCACTAATCCTTAAATTCATATGTTATTGAAGAGACGTACGTTGGCTTAGGAATCTAATTAAATCTCTAAGGGTTACGTTAGAATGGTTTGCAGTTAATCCATCTGGTCGCGTTATCTGATGCGTAGTTTGATTAATACTTTGTATTATATTTAATAATATAATGATTTCATTGCGTAATGAGGCTTCATTAGCGTTACCAGTGCCTGCACCTACCACGTAAGCGGGATTAATCCCAGAGGCGAAGTTCCACACTGAATTATAGTTAGTAGGCGTATCCATGATACTGGTGACAGCTGCGGGTAGAGTCGTTTTTACAGGATCAATCTCAGATATTGCAGTATTAATCGTTCCACCTACAGCAAGTGCTCTTGCCTTTAAGTCTCCTGCCCCAGCATTAGGGAGTGCATCTCTCGCAGCAGTGACATCCGTCAGAACATCAGCGCCTCGATTGCCACCTACTCCTCCAGTTGAGACGACATTAGTAACAGCTTGTGTTGCTCCCGGTAATGTTTGCCCAACTGTTGTATCCAGTGCAGTTATAGCAGTATTCACTGTTCCTCCAATAGCAAGTGCTCTGGCTTTCAGGTCTCCTCCTCCAGCATTAGGGAGTGCATTTCTTGCCGCAGTTACATCTGTTAGAACATCAGCGCCTCGATTGCCACCTACTCCTCCAGTTGAGACGACATTAGTAACAGCTTGTGTTGCTCCCGGTAATGTTTGCCCAACTGTTGTATCCAGTGCAGTTATAGCAGTATTCACTGTTC